>ENA-UEPJ01003291-UEPJ01003291.1-human-gut-metagenome-genome-assembly--contig:-NODE-3291-length-14650-cov-7.507994_pt1 | contig 14650 bp, 10 predicted proteins | sample MGYA00242890_ERZ507896 | MGnify/ENA primary metagenome ERZ507896 (study PRJEB26167, sample SAMN06115508) | human gut metagenome | host: Homo sapiens | place: China:Qinghai | collected 2015-08-20... | reverse complement strand
GTCACCGGCACCCATAGTTATTAACAAGTCACCGTTGATACAATTTTTTAATAAATATTTTTCAATGTCCTCAAAATTATCAATGTATACACATTCCTTACCGAGAGATTTAATCTTCTCGCACAGGTCAGCAGAGCTGATTCCAAGCGTATCAGTCTCTCTTGCAGCGTATATCTTTGCGAGGACAACTTTGTCAGCGTGGCTTAATGCATCAGCAAACTCATTAAATAAAAGCTTCGTACGCGAATATGTATGAGGCTGGAAAACTACCCATACACGGTTATGTGGATAGTGTGCGGCAGAACTTAAAGTAGCACGGATTTCATCAGGGTGATGTGCATAATCATCAATGACAGTAACACCGTTAAATGTACCCTTCTTCTCAAATCTTCTGTTAGTACCCTTAAAGTTAGAAAGACCTGCTTTGATATGTTCCATATCAACAGATAGCTTTCTTGCGGCGGCAATGGCAGCGAGAGAATTGTATACATTGTGGAGTCCCGGAACACCAAGAGTAATTGTGTCAGCTTTCTCACCATTGATAAGAAGCGAATAAGTGCATCTTCCAAGTTCGTCATAAGTGATATCAGAAGCACTGTACATGCTCTTTGCAGGGTCAGAACCAAATGTTATGACCTCGCAGTCAGTATCCTGATAGAAATATTCATAATTATCAATGTCAGTATTGATGATAAGAGTTCCGTCAGATGGAAGCTTTTCAGTAAAAAGCTTGAAAGAGTGACGGATATCATCAATATCCTTGAAGAAATCAAGGTGGTCTTCTTTGACATTGAGAATAATATTCATTGTAGGATTAAATGATAAAAAGCTGTTAGTATATTCGCAGGCTTCTGCAACGAAATACTTATCACCGCCGACTCTTGTATTGCCGCCAATGCTGTTAAGTATGCCACCTACAGAGATAGTGGGATCCATGCTGGCTGCAAGCAGTATCTCAGAAACCATTGAAGTAGTTGTTGTCTTTCCGTGAGTACCTGCAATATTAATGGCATTCTTGTAGATAGTCATAATCTGACCAAGAAGCTCTGCACGGGTGAGCATTGGAAGACCGGCTTCCTTAGCTGCCTTGAATTCAGGGTTATCAGGGTGAATTGCTGCTGTATATACAACAAGATCTATATCATTAGTTATATTACCGGCACTCTGTGGAACGGATACTAAACATCCATCGCCAATGAGTTCATCGGTAAGTGCTGATGAGTGTGAATCTGAACCTGAAACGGTAAAACCTTTAGATAAAAGAATTTTGGCAAGCCCACTCATACTTATACCGCCTATGCCAATGAAGTGAATATGGATAGGGTTGTTGAAATCAATCTTGTACATGATATTTTCCTTCCTTGAAATTAGTGTTTGTTATATTGTATGTCTTATCGGCTTATTTTTCAAACCTTTCTTATTATATAATATATGATTTAGAAAATGTGCATAAAAATGTGTATAAAAAACACGAAATTCTTTTTACTTAATCAGAATAGTATGATATAATCAGAGTATCTAAAAGCAGTAAAAAATTAACATCAGAGGTGATAGCATGATTAAAAAAGAAATGATTGCAATGCTGTTAGCTGGTGGCCAGGGAAGCAGATTAGGAGTACTTACTTCTAAAGTGGCAAAGCCGGCAGTAGCATTTGGTGGAAAGTATAGAATAATCGACTTTCCTCTCAGTAACTGTATTAACTCAGGAATAGATACAGTGGGAGTACTAACACAGTATCAGCCACTTCGTCTTAATACGCATATAGGAATTGGTATTCCTTGGGATCTTGACCGTAATGTAGGAGGAGTATCAGTTCTTCCACCTTATGAGAAGAGCCAGAACAGTGAATGGTATACAGGAACAGCTAATGCCATTTACCAGAATCTTGAGTATATGGAGCAGTATCATCCTGAATATGTACTTATTCTTTCAGGTGACCATATATACAAGATGGATTACAAGATAATGCTTGATTATCACAAGGCTAATAATGCAGATATTACAATTGCTGCAATGCCTGTACCTATAGAAGAAGCAAGCAGATTCGGTGTAGTTGTAACGGATAATGATAATAAGATTACGGAATTCGAAGAAAAGCCGGAACATCCAAAGAGCAATCTTGCATCAATGGGTATATACATATTCAGCTGGAAGGTTCTTAAGGACGCACTTATCAAGCTTAAGGATCAGCAGGAATGCGATTTCGGAAAGCATGTAATTCCATACTGCTTTAATAATAATAAGAGAATATTTGCTTATGAGTACAACGGATACTGGAAGGATGTAGGAACATTAAGCTCATACTGGGAAGCTAATATGGAACTTATAGATATTATTCCTATATTTAATCTTTATGAGGAATTCTGGAAGATATACACCAAGACAGATACAATTCCGCCACAGTATATTGCTAAAGATGCCTATATAGAGAAGAGTATCATAGGTGATGGAACTGAAGTATACGGAAGAGTATTTAATTCTGTAATAGGTTCGGGAGTTGTTATTGAAGAAGGCTGTGTAATCCGAGACTCAATTATTATGAATAATTCACACATCGGAAAGAACACAACAATAACCAAGTCAATAATCGCAGAAGATGTAACGATTGGAGAGAATGTTGAACTTGGAGTTGGTGAAGAAGCAGAGAATGTTAAGTTCCCTAAGATATATAATTCCGGACTTGTTACCGTCGGTGAGTGGTCTGTTATTCCAGACAATGTTAAGGTTGGAAAGAATACAGCCATATCAGGAGAGACAACATTACAGGATTACCCTAATGGTGAGTTACCAGGCGGAGGCATAATAATTAAGGCAGGTGATAATTAATGAAAGCAATAGGTATTATATTAGCTGGCGGAAATAACAGAATGATGCGTGAACTTTCTAATAAGAGAGCCATTGCAGCCATGCCGATTGCCGGAAGTTATCGCGCCATAGATTTTGCATTGAGCAATATGACTAATTCAAGAATCCAGAAGGTTGCTGTCATTACACAGTATAACGCAAGATCGCTTAATGAACATTTAAGTTCATCTAAGTGGTGGGATTTTGGAAGAAAGCAGGGAGGATTATTCGTATTCACTCCTACAATTACAGCAGAGAGCAGTAACTGGTACAGAGGAACAGCTGATTCATTATATCAGAATATGCAGTTCTTAAAACAGAGCCATGAGCCATATGTAGTTATTGCATCAGGTGATGGTGTTTATAAGCTGGATTATAATAAAGTACTCCAGTATCACATTGAGAAGAAAGCTGATATTACAGTTGTTGTGAAGAAGCTGGAAGACCGTTCAGAGATAGGTCGTTATGGTGTAGTAGCCATGACAGAAGAAGGAAGAATCACAGATATTGATGAGAAGCCATTAGAGACTAATCTTTCAACAGTTTCAACAGGTATCTATGTGATAAGAAGAAGACTTCTTATTGAACTTCTTGAGAAGGCTGCTGAAGAAGACAGACATGAGTTTGTAAGAGATATCCTTGTAAGATATAAGAATATCAAGAAGATATATGGATATAAGCTTGATACTTACTGGAGCAATATATCAACAGTAGATTCATATTATAAGACTAACATGGATTTCCTTAACAAAGATGTAAGAGATTATTTCTTCAAGCAGTATCCGGATGTATATTCTAAGGTTGAGGATTTACCACCAGCAAAGTATAACTTCGGAGCTAATGTAAGGAACAGCCTTATTTCAAGCGGATGTATAGTAAACGGAACTGTTGAAGATTCAGTGTTATTCAAGAAGATATATGTTGGTAATAACAGTGTAATTAAGAACTCAATTATTCTTAACAACGCATATATTGGAGATAATGCATATATTGAGAACTGTATTGTTGAAAGCAACAGTACAATAAAGGCTAATTCAAGATATGTAGGTGAGAATGGTGTAAGGATTGTTGTGGAGGACAGTCCATTATACTATTAAGAATAAGAATTGCAACAGAAGGTGTTTGGACTAAAGTATAACAAGAACCATAAGGTTTTAGAAGGGGTGCGTTATGAATATAACAGATGTAAGGGTTAGAAAGATTGCTAAAGAAGGTAAGATGAGAGCTGTTGTGTCTATCACAATAGACGACGAATTCGTTGTACATGATATCAAGGTGATTGAGGGAGAGAAGGGCTTGTTTATTGCAATGCCAAGCAGAAAATCATCAGACGGAGAGTATCGCGATATTGCTCATCCAATCAATACCCAGACAAGGGATAAGCTGCAGAAGATTGTTCTTGAAGCTTACGAAAAGGCAGAGTATGTAGAAGAGTAAAGCAGTCGGATACAAGATGAGTAAGGGCCAGCCTGTGAAAGCAGACTGGCTCTTTTGTACTTGCTTTAAATTTATTGAATAAGTATAATCTCAATAAATGTTATAATAAAAAGAGAGGAAAACACAATGTATATAATAGCGGGACTTGGTAATCCGGGTAAAGAATATATGGGAACAAGACACAATGCAGGATTTTCAGTAATAGACGAGCTTGCAGACAAATATAATATTAGTGTGGACACAGCAAAGCACAAGGGACTTATCGGAAAAGGCGTAATAGCAGGTCAGAAAGTAATACTTGTTAAGCCTATGACATATATGAATAATTCAGGCGAGTGCATAAGAGAAGTTATGGATTATTACAAATGTGATATAGATGATTTTCTTGTTATCTTTGATGATATAAGTCTTGATGTAGGAAAGCTAAGACTCCGTGCAAAGGGAAGTGCAGGTGGACATAATGGAATCAAGAGTATAATAGCACATCTTGGAAGCGACAAGTTCAAGAGAATAAAGTTCGGAGTCGGCGATAAGCCTAAGAACTGGGATCTTGCAGACTGGGTGCTTGGGAAATTTCCTACAGAGGAATATGCAACATTAAGAGAGGCTAATAAGAAAGCCTGTGAAGCTGTAGAATGCATACTTACAGATGGAATAGAAAGTGGTATGAATAAATATAACGGATAACTGGTGGTATAATATGAAAGCAATATTTGAGCCGGTGTATAATACAGCCGGTGTGGAACAACTTAATAAAGAGCTTGCTAAAGATGGTGGCAGAACAGTAATGGTAAGTGGCTGTATTGACACGCAGAAGTTGCATTTTTCAAGTGCTATAGCCAGCAATTATAATTTCCAGCTTGTTATAACCAGTGATGAGGGGAAAGCAAGGGATATGGCGGAGGATGCCAGATTCTTTAACGGCGGAAATGTAATGTATTATCCTGCGAAGGATGTAATATTTTATAACGCAGATGTGCAGGGACGGCAGATTGCCGGAGAGCGAATCAGATGTATAGCAGCCATAATTGACAGATTGAATAAATCGGACATTGTAAAATCTGGAACGGAGAAATCAACAGAGAAAGCTTCAGACGGACCGCTTACAATTGTGACAACCATTGATGGAATATCAGATATGCTTCTTCCAGTCGACAGATTCAAGAGGGCAGTCATTAACCTTAAGAAGGGTGACATACTCGATGTAGAGGATATGGCAAAGAAACTTACAGCTATGGGATTCGAGAGATTCGGAATGGTTGAAGCCAAAGGACAGTTTGCCATAAGAGGCGGAATAATAGATATATTTTCATATACAGATGAAGCACCTGTGAGAATTGAATTGTGGGACGATGAGATAGACTCAATAAGAGCTTTTGATGCAGACAGCCAGCGTTCGATTGAGAACTATAAGAGTTATGCAGTATTTCCTGCAACAGAGTTCCTTTTTACAGAGGATGAGATAGAGCAGGGGATTGAAAAAATCAGACATGAAAAAGATGAACAGATGAAGCTGTTCGGAGCAGATAAAAGAAAGCGTACTAAGGAACAGATAGAGGCTGGCAATCATCTTAACAGAATGTTTGACGACGCGTTAAGGACAGGAGATTACAGCAAATTCATATATACATTTGCAGACAGAGTGAGCAGTCTGGCAGAGTATTTCCCTAAGGGAGATACTCTTATTGTCGTGGACGAACCTGTAAGGCTTAAGGAACACAGCGACATGACTTTCTATGAGTACAGTGAGAGTATGAAGAACAGATTAGAAAGTGGTTATGTGCTACCAAGTCAGACACATATGTTTATGGATATGGAGACAGCCGTTCTTTCAATGAACGGACATAAGCAGCTTGTGCTGACAACACTTGAATACACACCGGAATTCTTTGGGATAGATTATTCAATGCATATTGAAGCGAGAAGCATAAGCTCATATAATAACAGCTTTGAATATCTTTCAGATGACATAAGGAAGTACAAACGCAGTAAATACGCAGTTCTTCTTGTGTGCAGCTCAAGAACAAGAGCTAACAGAATTGTTGATGACCTCGGAAGGCTTGGAATTGAGAGCTTCTATACAGAAGACAGCAATAAATCCATGGCAGGCGGACTTGTGATGGTTACTTACGGAAGCCTTCATAGGGGATTTGAGTATCCGCTGCAGGGATTTGTATGCATTGCCGAGAATGACATATTTACAGAGAAGAAGCGCAAGAAAGTAAAGAAGAAGGAGTACGATGGCAAGAATATTGCCGGCTTTAATGAACTTAATATTGGCGATTATGTTGTTCATGAGAATTACGGTATAGGCCAGTACAAGGGCATTGAGAAGATTAAGGTTGAAGGTGTTGAGAAGGATTACATCAAGATATCTTACGCAGATAACAGCAACCTTTATGTGCTCGCAACACAGCTTGACCGTCTGCAGAAATTTGCGGGTTCAGATGTAGAGAAAAAGCCAAAGCTTAATAAGATTGGCGGTTCAGAGTGGGGAAAGACCAAGTCAAAGGTTCATTCAGCCGTTGAAGAAGTGGCTAAAGACCTTGTTGAGCTGTATGCCACAAGACAGAGAATAGAAGGATACCAGTTTGGACCGGATACGGTATGGCAGCAGGAATTTGAGGAAATGTTCCCTTATGAGGAGACAACAGACCAGTTAAATGCGATAGAAGACACGAAGCATGACATGGAAAGCCGCAGGGTAATGGACAGACTTATATGTGGAGATGTGGGCTATGGTAAGACAGAGATTGCGATAAGAGCAGCATTTAAGGCAGTTCAGGAAGGAAAGCAGGTTGCTTATCTTGTACCGACAACAGTACTTGCAAGCCAGCATTTTACCACATTTGAACAGAGAATGAAGGACTTTCCGGTTACGGTAGCCCAGTTGTCGAGCTTCAGAACCTCAGCACAGAATAAGGAGACTATTGAGGAACTTAAGAAGGGCATGGTTGACATTGTAATAGGCACACACAGGCTTCTTTCTAAAGACGTTGTGTTTAAGGATCTGGGACTTCTTATTATTGATGAGGAACAGCGTTTTGGTGTTACACACAAGGAGAAGATTAAGAAGTTAAAGAATAATGTTGATGTACTTACGCTCAGTGCCACTCCGATTCCAAGAACTCTTCACATGAGCCTTGCGGGAATCAGGGATATGAGTGTTCTTGAGGAGCCTCCGGTTGACCGTGTTCCGATACAGACTTTCGTTACAGAGCATAATGATGAGATGATACGAGAGGCAATCACAAGAGAGCTTGCCAGAAATGGTCAGGTATACTATGTATACAACCGTGTAAGAAGCATTGATGAGGCGGCTGCACACATTCAGGAGCTTGTTCCTGATGCAAATGTGGAATATGCCCACGGTCAGATGGCTAAACGGGAGCTTGAGAAGATAATGTGTGATTTCGTTAATGGTGAGATAGATGTGTTGGTGTCTACAACTATAATTGAAACAGGTATGGATATATCCAACTGCAACACAATGATAATTGAAGATGCAGACCGTTTTGGACTCTCTCAGCTTTATCAGCTAAGAGGAAGAGTTGGCAGAAGCTCAAGGACTGCGTATGCATTTTTACTGTACAGAAGAGATAAGGTACTGACAGAGGTAGCGGAGAAGCGACTAAGCGTAATCAGGGAATTTGCGGATTTCGGTTCGGGCTTTAAGATTGCGATGAAGGATCTGGAAATCCGAGGCGCAGGAAATGTGCTTGGAAACAGCCAGCACGGTCACATGGCGGCTGTAGGATACGACCTGTACTGTAAAATGCTTAATCAGGCGGTCAACAATCTTAAGGGAATTAAGAATGAGTATGAGTTTGAGACAACAATAGATGTTGATGTGGACGCTTATATTCCGGCAACATATATTAAGAGTGAGTACCAGAAGCTTGATATATATAAGAGAATTGCTGCACTTGAGAACATGGATGAATTGTCTGATATGAAGGATGAGTTGTCAGACAGATACGGAAGTGTGCCATCATGCGCCGACAATCTTCTTATGATTGCACTTATCAAGTCCAAGGCGCATAAGCTTGGGCTGATAGAGATAAAAGGCGGTGTGGTACATCAGGAATCAGGAGCGGCGGTATGGCGCACAGTGATGACCGTGTATCCTAAGGCTGAATTAGACCCGGACGCTATCAAGAAGCTGCTTGACGAGTATGGCGGCGCAATCCAGATGAGGGTAGACGCCAATCCGGCATTTATATGGACGGTGACTAAGAAGAAGTTCTCTAATGCGAAGGAATACCTTAAGGGACTTAATGCGCTGATGGATGTGTTTATGGAGAGGCTGATGGCAAAGTAAAATCTTACATCAACAGTTGACAACTTCAATATATGTGTTATAATTCAAAACAGTTTAACGCTTTAAAGCGTAACGGTTTAAAGCAAAACATTTCCGGAAAGATATATTTTTAGATTGAAATTCTTTTAGGTGGAGTGCTTTCAGACGGAAGCAATTCCACAAGGAAACTTTTTAGGAGGAAACAGGTTATGGCAGAAAACAGGGGTAATTTGACTTCTTACAGACCAGACATCAAGGTTATGGACTGTACATTAAGAGATGGAGGTCTTGTGAATAATTTTGAATTCACAGATGAGTTTGTTAAAGATCTTTATGAAGCTAATGTGGCAGCAGGCGTTGATTATATGGAATTTGGATATAAGGCTGATAAGGATATATTTGATGAGAAAGAATTCGGAAAGTGGAAGTTCTGTAAGGAAGAAGACATCAGAGCTATTGTTGGAGAGAATGATACACCACTTAAGATATCAGTTATGGCTGATGTCGGAAGAACTAATATGAAGAGAGATATTCCACCTAAGTCAGAGTCAGTTGTTGATATGGTGAGAGTTGCAACATACATTAATACAATTCCGGCAGCCATTGAGATGGCTAATTACTGTTCAGATATGGGATATGAGGTTACAGTCAATATTATGGCGATATCGACAGCAGGTGAGAATGAATTAGATCTTGCATTAGAGCTTCTTTCATCACAGAGCAAGGCACAGTACATTTATCTTGTTGACAGCTATGGTTCATTATACCCAGAGCAGATAAGAAGACTTGCTGACAAATACATTAAGATAGCGGAGAAGTATGGAAAGAGCGTTGGTATTCATGCACATAACAACCAGCAGCTTGCATTTGCTAATACAATTGAAGCTTGTTCAATCGGCGTAAGCCTTCTTGATGCAACAGTAAGTGGAATGGGAAGAGGCGCGGGTAACTGCTATTCAGAATTGTTGTTAGGTTTCTTAAGAAATCCTAAGTTTAATATTGTTCCGGTTCTTAAGTTTATTGAAAAGCATATGGTTCCACTTAAGGCATCAGGCGTTGTATGGGGATGTGATGTACAGTACATGCTTACTGGTCAGACTAACCAGCATCCAAGAACAGCTATCGCATTTACTAAGGCAGAAAGAAACGATTATGCTAAATATTACACAGAAATTACTGGAGATGAGTAAAATTGTTGACATGGCATTTTTAAGAGCGTAAAATATGCTCAAAATCGTGTAAAACATTTTTTACATCGGTATCTTTAGATGAAAGGAAGTACTAACAATGGAAAAGAAGAATATTGATTGGTCAAGCCTTGGCTTTGGTTACATCAAGACTGACAAGAGATTCGTAGCCAACTACAAAGATGGCGCATGGGATAATGGAACACTTACAGAGGATGATAAGGTTGTCATTAACGAGTGTGCAGGTGTCCTTCAGTATGCACAGACATGTTTTGAAGGTCTTAAAGCTTATACAACAGAGGATGGTCACATTGTTATGTTCCGCCCAGATCTGAATGCAGCAAGAATGAAAGATTCATGTGAGAGACTTGAGATGCCAGTTTACCCAGAAGATAAGTGGGTAGAGGCAGTTGCTAAGACAGTAGAAGCTAATGCAGCATGGGTACCACCTTTTGGTTCAGGTGCTACACTTTATGTCCGTCCATATATGTTCGGAAGCAACCCGGTTATCGGAGTTAAACCTGCTGATGAATATCAGTTCAGAGTACTTACAACTCCAGTAGGTCCTTACTTTAAGGGCGGTGCTAAGCCTATTACTATCAAGGTTTCAGATTTTGATAGAGCAGCACCACACGGAACAGGACATATCAAGGCTGGACTTAACTATGCAATGAGCTTACATGCAATTATGACAGCACATGAAGAAGGATATGCAGAGAATATGTACCTTGACCCAGCAACAAGAACTAAGGTTGAGGAGACTGGTGGCGCTAACTTCATTTTCATCACTAAAGATGGTAAGTTCGTAACACCAAAGTCTAATTCAATTCTTCCATCAATCACACGCCGTTCATTAATGGTTGTTGCTAAGGAATATCTTGGATTAGAGGTTGAGGAAAGAGAAGTTCTCTTTGATGAAGTTAAGGATTTTGCAGAGTGTGGTCTTTGTGGTACAGCTGCAGTTATCTCACCTGTTGGTAAGATTAACGACCATGGTAAAGAAATCTGCTTCCCAAGCGGAATGGAGAAGATGGGTCCTACAATCCAGAAACTCTATGATACATTAACAGGTATCCAGATGGGCAAGATTGAAGCTCCTAAGGGATGGATTTACACAATTGCGTAATTCGTATTATTAAAATATTTATTCGGTCTGGACAAGTGTTCAGGCCGATTTTTTAATTTTCTAAAGTAGATTTTACAGTGAAAATGTGATAACATACTAATATAACAGACGTTAGTAAAGAGGTGCAGCAGTATGTCAGAAATCGGAACTAATGAACGTTTATTGCGTTCTGATGTAACATTAGAGGAAAGCAGAAAGATAGAGAGAGTTCTTAGAAGAAACAATATATCATATTTTGAGAAGTGGAATTTTCACACAGGCGTGTTCAAGTTCCTTAATAACAGTAAGAATTCTAAGTGCGATATATATGTTCATATGGATTCTATGGATAAGGCTAAGGAATTGATTACTGATATGTAGAATAGAAATATGTTAAAAAATCGTTTGATTAAAAAGGGTTAAAGCATTTTGCTTTAACCCTTTTTACACTAATATAGTACTGTACTTGTGAGGTATATAATATTTTTTGATTTTTATTGAAGTAATATTAAAAATAAATTATTATAAAAGTATAATGGTTTATGATTTGAGAGTATTTATGGGATGGGAGGAAATTTTAATGAGTTCTGTTACTAAAAGGATTAGTATGGTAAAACAACCATATGGTGGGTATTTAAATAAAAATCAGTTTGATGTTAGTGTTATTGATGATGGAAAGATATTGAATGAAAAAGAAAATATTTCTCCTTCATTAATTGGTCTAGCTGTTGATTATTTGACACGATTTATGATGGGAGCATCCGCAAAAGATGCTTTCAAAATTTCATTGTTAGGAGCATCGTGTTTGGATTTATTCTTGAATAATGCAAGTGGGAAAAAAGGAATAGCTTTAAAAAATGCGGAGAAACTTTTAAAAGGTGTAAAAGGACTTGATGATAAATCGGTTAGTAATGCATGCAAATTAGTTGGTTATGATGTTTGCTTTAGGGCAAGTATAATGGGCTATAGACCAGTAGAAGAGATTAATCCTGATAGTGATACAATTGAAAATATTGTGATTATGGTTAATCGCGGCTTAAAATTTTGGAAAGAATATGGTCCTATTATAAAAGATGGATTTACTTTTGAAGGTGGATATACAGATATAGTAACAGCGGGAGATGGGGATTATTTAACAAAAGAAACATTATGGGATTTTAAAGTATCAAAAGATGAACTTAAAAGTAAATATACATTACAATTACTAATGTATTATATTATGGGTTGCCATTCAATACATTCTGAATTTAAGGAAATACAAAAATTGGGGATATTTAATCCAAGAAAAAATAAGGTTTACATAGCAAATATATCTTTAATTGATTCTGAAATACTTGATGAAGTATCTAGGGAAGTTATTGGATATAAATAACATAATTTGATAAAAAGAAAAATATATGAAAATAGGTATCAATGGGAGAAATATATAATTCAGATTTTAAATTTATCGAGTTAGATAGGTTTAGAACAGAATCAGTAAATTAGGAATTAGTTTATATTTCATAAAAAATCGTTTACAACTGAAGCTCGATTTATTACGAGCTGTGTGGGAGTTAATGCCGTTATATGCATAAGGTCTGTGAGTGAAAGCTCGTTCAAGCGAAGCGCGTTTGCTTTCGCTCACAGTAATAAACATTGCAGATGACGGCATTTACTCCCACTAAGCGCAGTAATCCATGAGAGCGTAAGCTGTAGAAGATTTTTTTATGGCAAAATGTAAACAGCAATCCCTTTATTCACTATCCTTTGGCAGCGATTGCATATACTGGTGCATTGATTCTGCCACTATCTTGCTGTGTGCAACAGCTTCTACTACAGTTCTTGCACCGTTGACAACATCACCTGATGCAAATATACCAGGGCGGCTTGTATGGCCTGTCTCATCAGCATCAAGAAGTCCCCTTGCAGTGGCTTTAAGACCTGTTGTTGTGTTGACAATACGATTCTGCGGTCCCTGACTGATAGAGATTATGACGCTGTCAGAGTGATGCAGAGTGTCAGTTCCTTCTATGTCAGTGAAAGTTCCGTCCTCGTTCTCAATAATATCTCTGAATATAACACCATCATCCTTAATCTCAACAGGACGTTTATTATATTCAAATGTGATTCCCTCAAGCTGTGCATAGCTGAATTCATATTTGCTCGCGGCAACTTCCTTAGTGATAGAGAAACAGACAACATTGCGTGAGCCTTTTCTCTTTGCAGTTCTTGCAACGTCCATAGCGGCATTACCGGCACCGATAACAATAACAGTTTCACCAAGGTGGTAGCTGTCTGGGTTATTGAGGTAATTGATACCAAAGTGGACATTACCAAATGTTTCGCCTTTAATGTGCAGAGAGTTAGGTTTCCACACGCCAGTACCGATGAATATGGATTTGTAGCCGTCACGGAACAAATCATCAATTCCGATTGCACCACCGATAGTTGTATTCGGGCGTATCTTGATGCCCTTTAAGGCAAGATGCCTGTACTCGATATCGTCAAGGACAGTCTTAGGAAGTCGGAATTCAGGAATACCGTATCTTAAGACTCCGCCAATCTTGTCTTTTCCCTCAAATATAGTAACCTGATATCCGTATCTTGCGAGGATAATAGCAATTGTAATACCGGCAGGTCCTGAACCTATGATAGCAACCCTCATTCCGTTGGACGGCTTAGGTCCTTCAGTCATCTGGTTGGCATATGTACTGGAAATATAGTTCTCAATCGTAGAAAAATGTACAGGAGCACCTTTTCTGCCAAGTACGCAGTGACCTTCACACTGGTTCTCGTGATTGCATATAAGACTACAGACAGTAGTCAGCGGATTGTTTTCAAAAAGCATTTTGCCAGCTTCATTAAGCTTGTTCTCTTTAAGTAAACGGATTGCCATAGGAATGTTAGTGTTAATAGGACATCCCTTCTGACACTGAGGTACTTTGCACTGTAAACAGCGGTTCGCCTCATCCATAACATGTAAAGCCATAATATTTCCCCCTTTAAAGATGTTATATTGTGAATTGTGCGTCCGGTAGGCCGGCTGTCCGGCACCTGTCTGTGGCGCTGGAACTCAGGTTTTCCTCGCTTAGCAGGAGTAAAAGCCGCTGTCTGCAGAGTTTATTACATCGCTCAAAAGCAAACGCGCTTCGCTTGAACGAGCTTTTGAGCAATGCACTTATGCAGACAGCGGCTTTAACTCCTGCACAGCTCGTCAAAATTCATTCCAGCGCCACAGACAGGTGCCGGACAGCCTGATACACACACGCAACTTAACTAACTAAATCATAGCATTTTTTAATGTGGAATTAAAGGGGAAGTTTGACGAAAGAGCGGAGAAAGGTTGGGAGTTTCCTAGATTTTTTGAGTGAAATATAGTATTATATAGCTTAATGAAATTGCATGCTGTCGGGGGCAGCAGGGAAGGAATTATTATGCCAGTTACAGAGTACTTAGAGCGTAATGCAAGAGAATATCCAGACGAGGTTGCATTGGTAGAACTCAATCCTGATGAAAAGGATACGAGAAGAACGACATGGAAGGAGTTCGGGCTTATTGAGCCTACAACTTATTCACCATACCGCAGAGAGATTACATGGAGTGTATTTAACGAGAAAGCGAACAGATTCGCCAACATGCTTATTGGCAGAGGAATCAAGAAGGGCGATAAGGTAGCTATTATTATGTATAACTGCCTTGAATGGCTTCCTATATATTTCGGAGTGTTGGGGCTTGGTGTTGGCTTATTTCTGGCCGGCAGCCTCTCTGTTAATGCACAGAAAGTTTCCTTCAATGGG
>ENA-UEPJ01003284-UEPJ01003284.1-human-gut-metagenome-genome-assembly--contig:-NODE-3284-length-14679-cov-6.141967_pt1 | contig 14679 bp, 9 predicted proteins | sample MGYA00242890_ERZ507896 | MGnify/ENA primary metagenome ERZ507896 (study PRJEB26167, sample SAMN06115508) | human gut metagenome | host: Homo sapiens | place: China:Qinghai | collected 2015-08-20... | reverse complement strand
GTGATTTTCCGCCCCAAAAATACGATACCTTTCCATAAAGCATCAGTGCATTTTGGACGACCGCCCGGCGCTCCGGGGAAAGGTCTGCCGGGAGGTTCTGAAGGACTTCTTCTGCATCCGCATTGGTGATGGTCAGGCTGAAGGCCAGTGAAGCCAGCGTGGTCCGGTCTGCTAACAGCTCGTCCAAGGCTTCATTCTGGTACTTCGTAAATACATAGATTGTCCGCATTTCATCCGCTGTTTTCGGCGTGATGGTGATATGCAAAATGTACTCCGTCCAGCCATCATCGTCTCCACTTCCGGGATGGTCTATTGCCTCCACCCAAGAGGTGATCTCTGTCATATCCCAGAACACAGCGGTCAGACGGGCTACCCGGTCAGCATCCAGCGTGGCCACATCCACGCCATCATCCGTGCCTGCGGTTTTAGCTGCAAAGACAGCCAGCACTTCCGGCCAGTCCGGGGTCTGCCCTTGAATGTCGATGCTGTCATAGTCTCCGGCCTGCAACTCCTCCAGCTTGGCGTTGTAGGCGATATTCACCTGCGCCACGGCCTCAGCTACCGACACAGTATCCGGTGCGTTACGCTCTGCCGCAAAATACAGCCCAAAGGGGGAACTTGCCACAGCCGCGATGATGATAATGACCACCAGCGCCACCAGGACAACGCTCCCGCCTACCAAACCGGCCAGTGCGGAGATCAAGGCAGCGGCGGCACGGCGGAGCATCCCAGCTGCCCGCTTGAACAGCTCTACCGCTGTCTTGGCGGCCTTTTTTGCCTGTGCCGCAGTCTGGTGGATCTGTTGCTGCGAAGCGGTTTTCTGCGCTGCTGATATAGGCTTTGCCGCAGTTTTGAAGGATGTACGCTTAACCTTTGGAGCAGGCAGCGGCTTTTCTGGCTTACTCCTACTATGATCGTTCACGGCAAAACGCTTCTGCTTTTTGAAAGCGCTGTGCTTCGGCATATCCGTCTTTGATGGTGAAACCGGCTCCCATTCTGCGTCATAGAAAGTAGGCGGCTTCTCCACAGAACGAACGGCCCGCCGTTCCGAAAGCAGCTTGTTTTTCTGCTTGTCCACTACGAACTGCCGACGGGTTTCAAACTGCTGCTTTTCATCCAGTGGCCTTGCTTCTTCAGCGGAAGGAGTCTCCAAGAAGTTTTTATTTTTAGGCACTGTGTATCTTGCAGGGGGTTCCCGCGAAGCGGCGGTTTGCTCATTTGCTTTACGCTCACGCGGAATACTCGCAGACGATTTTTCCTTGATCGGCGGTTTTTGCCTTGCCCTCGGCACCTGCGCCGCACGATCCTGCACCGTGTCCACCGCCCAGTTGGCCGTGTTCTCTACTTCATCGACAGCCTGCGTTTCTGCGCTGTCTGATTCCAGCTCCCGACGCTCCGCCAACTGCTGGCGGTACTTCTCCTTTAGCAGTTTGGCCCGATGGCGGGGATCAAGCATAGCGGTACGCTTGCTCTTGGGCTGGCCCATTTTAGGCTTCTCCTTAAATTCCGGCAATCTGGTACACCCCCTTAATGTGTCTCAATTTGGTGCTGTTGACAAAGTCTCGCTCTGCTCCGCCCTGCCAACAAAAAAAGACGCCCACCGGCGTCATCCAGCGTGTTTTATCATCCGTTTCAGGTTTAATGCGGTCGCAGACAAGAGGCAGTGGTCCTCCGCTGCCTCTAAGCCTCGTCGCAAAATGCGCGCTAAGTTGTGCTCGCGCTTCTGCGCGGAAAATGAGCCCTCGCACCAGACCTGCCGCAGTTTCAGCGCATCCCGGTATTCAGGGCTGTAACGGCGCTCCAGGTTGCGCTGGCGGTCCGCCGCAAAGTAACTGACGGACACCTTTCGTGCCCCGCGTTTGTCGTCCTCGCGCAGACATTTGTCCCGCAGCGGACAGAGCGCACAGTCCCGCTGATCCGCCTGATACTCCCAAAACAAACCGCTGGCGCTGCGGGCCAGCCGCTTTAAACGGAGCTCTTTTCCGCCGGGACAGAGGTACACATCACGGTTCTCATCGCGGTAAAAATCGTCCCGCGTAAACTGGACGGACACCCGTGCGGCGGTCTTTTGCGGCCGCACGAAAAAGTCGATCCCCAGTTCACCCAGCACCCGGTGTGCCAGCGGAAAATCATAGGCGGCATCCGCGGTGGCGCTCTGGATGGGAACAACATTTGTGTGAATTTGTTCCATTAAATCAAGATATGGGACAGAATCGTTCACATCTCCGGCGGTCACGGTCTGCCCCACGATGATGCCATAGTCGCCATCCACCGCTTGATGGGCGAGGTAATGAGGCCCCTCCGGTTTCCCCGGGCGCTTCATGTGCCCGGCCTCCGGATCTGTGCGGCTGACGCGCTTGTGGGAGCGGCGGTTGTCCCGTTTGAGCTGCTTTGTCCGCTTTTTGCGGCGCTTTCCGGTTCGCCGCTCAAGTTCCTCCAACCCTTCCTCCTCATAATCGTCCAGCCGTTCCCAGTAAACGCCGACCTCCTCCGCAACCTCCACCAGTTCTTCCGACGCACGGGAGGCGTTGGCCCTCACATGGGTCGAGTCCGCCCCCACCACGCGCCCGCTGACCAGACCTTTTTCAATACACTGGCGAACAACCTCTTCGAACAACCGCCGGAACACCTTGCGGAAGGACGGCTTCCGGCGGCGCAGCTGCGAGACGGTGCTGTGATCCGGCACCCGGTCAAAGAGGTCGAGGCCCAGGTACCACCGCAGGGCGATATCCGTCTGGATGCGCTGTTCGATCTGCCGCTCCGACGGGATGCCGTACAGGAAACCCACCAGCAGATACTTCACGATGACCACCGGGTCGATGGCCGGGCGGCCGTATTTTTTGCTGTAAAGCGGGGCTGTTTCCTCGTACACGAACGACAGATCCAGCGCCGCCTCCAGTTTTCGGAGGAAATGTCCCTGGGGCATTAAGTCCTCGATCGTTACCATGTGCATCGCCAGCTGCATCTGCATGTTCCTCCGTTTTACTCCGCCTTGACTGCGATCCGAATCTTGCTGTAGTCGTAGCCAACCATGTCCAGAATTCTTGTCGTCAGAATCCGCATGAGTGTTTCGGCATCATAGTGTGTCTCTATGTATAGAGCTTCATCGATCTTTACCGGGCTGCGCATTTTCCCGGTCTCACTCCCTAGCAGAACCCGATTTCGTCCCAACACTTTCCCCCGCAGATCCATAAGTGCCTGACGCTGATCCGAATCTTTGCAGCAATCTTTCAGCAATTCCTCCGCAACGCTTTTCCATGTGGGGTTCTCTGTCCTACGTCCATCTGCAAAAATAACTCCGGTCGGTCGTTTTCCCTTGAATATCCCTGCACCTACATTCAACGGATATATGATCTCGTAATTTCTTGGTTTGCGGCTCTCTTTTTGCCGAGACGGTACACTTTCTTTTTTCACCTCGTCGATGATCCAATCGAATTTTTCATCGATCTCGCGGATCAATTCTTCCCTAAGCTTTTGCAGTTCCTGTATGGTATTCATCCGTTTGCTCCTTTCATTGTATAGCGCACGTGCTAAATATACTATACCGGAACACTTCACTTTTGTCAACCACTTTGTCAACACGTCCACTTTGTCACGGTTTCATTGCCTTCGGCCTTCAACCGTTGTTTAAGTTTGCGCCAATACGCCGTGGGATCAACGCTGTCCGTCAGTACGCCAACCACATCGACAATGGAGAAGTACCATTCTTCCTTTTCTTCATCCCACGCCGTGCGGATACGTTGGTTTTCAAAAAGCTGAATTTTAAGAGACATCCTATCACCCCAATTCCTAATCACCCAGGATCAAGTCAATGCGCCGTTGTCTTCCACCTTTTCCACTTCGGACAGTTCTTCCCAATCTCCAAGGTTTCCGCATCTGCGAAGGTAATCGTGGCCGCCGTCCACAGCGCAGGAACCGCAGCTGCAAAACTTAAAATCATGGACAGTTTTGCTTTCGATGATATCTCCGCAATTTTTGCATCTGATCGCGTTCCTGATAATTTTCGGCATAATCAGTCCCTCTTTAGCGCATTTTTGATTTTCTCTTTTTCCCCGCTGCCATCTGTACGGAGGCGCAGCAGAGGAATAGCACACTTATCCAGAATGGAGTTCTTTTTCGCGTCCCGCGCCGCCTGCTTGCTCCCGGATTTATGAGATCCGCCGTCTACTTCGATCGCCAGAACAGGTTGCTTATCCATTTGATTGAACAGTAGAAAATCCACATGTGTCAGCGGATTGCGGGCATATTTGCGTTCTTCCTCTGTCAGTGGCGCATAATCCTTCACCAGCGTGGCAAGAGAAAAATGCACCGCACAGCCGATAGAGGAAAAAGGCTCATCGGACAATATCTCTTGAATTACCGAGTGCATTAGGTTCTCAGAATCGTACTCAGATACCCGCTTATGCTTTTGCAGATATTCTCTGCGCTGCTCGGCATAACCCCGATAGAGCATATCGAATACAGAATAGATCTGACTCTGGATGATCTCGAAATTGTTGTATTCGATGTACCGGGCCAAGTCACCATAGTTGGTCTGGTCATTGCGTGGGTCCTGCGATGTGATCACAGCCAGAGAATGAACCGCGCGGGAAACCGCCACATTCAGCATATGGGGATCATCCACAAAATCTGTGATGACATTGTCGACCGAAGTCAGAATGATTGCATCCTGCTCCCGCCCCTGAAACTTGTGGACGGTGTCCACCTCATAAGTATCTCCCAACTGCTTGCGGATGGCTGTCACCTGATCCCGATATGGCGTGATAATACCGATGCTCTGGAAATTTTGCTGATGCAGCCGCGGAAGTACCTCCCGCTGAATGACGTCGATCTGGCGCTGATTGAGATGTCCACGGGCGTGGTTGCCGGCAGTTGTCCGGTACATGGTCAATACATCCGGCTCATCATGATCCTTCGTCATAACGATCAGTTGCCCGTGGTAGAACTTCTGGTTGCAGAAGTTGATGATTTTTGGGTGGCAACGGTAGTGTTCCCGCAGCAGCGTAACAGGTGCGTCCTGCCATATTTTCAATGCAGAGGACAGCAGGCTGTGGGTAGAAAAGCGATACCGCTCATCCAAGGAATACTTCTGCCAAATGGCATCGCTGGTGCGAATGTCATCCTCTGTCAGCACATTGGGGAGTTGCTTTAAGTCCCCAACAATCACGATATTCCTTGCGCAGGATAAGGCTAAAACGCCAGTAGCTAAATCGACCTGTGAGGCTTCATCCACGATCAAGTAATCATAGATATGTTCAATGCTCAGCGTCCCCTTAATGGAATAGGTCGTACTGAGCACCACCGGGTACTCACGGGTAAACTCCGCGGAATTCCGGCGGAAATCGTTCTTTTCAAAGCATCGTCTATTATTCCGCCAATGATACCGTGTTGCCAGCTCCGCCCGAAACAGCCGCAGGGACTTCTGTGTGAGTTCATCCATCTTCGCGTCGAAAGCGTAGCGCTCCAGCTTTCGGTTCAATTCCTGCTTTTCGGCCTCCAGTTCCCGCCTCTTTACGAAATAGAATTGGTTTTGCAAATAGGGAATGACCTGTTCCGGGGAACAGGCAAACAATTTGAGTGCATTACGGTTGAATCGGAACATGATGGAGATTTTTTGCAACAGGCCCAAGCGAGTCTCACGCTCTGCGTGCTGTTCAAATTCCATCCAAAGCGCAAGAAGCTTCTGCGAGGACAGCTTGTCCAAGCTCTCCATTGGCACGTCACTGTAACTTGCGTAATATTCCTCAAAATAATGCTGCTCCGGGTTTAGCTGCAAGAACTCCTGCTCGATTTCCGCAATGCGGTTTTTGGCATTAAGCATTTCGTTCAGTTCTTTGGAGAGCGCAGTCGTTTCCTGATCTAATTGCTGCCGTTCCTCCGGGGGCATTTCCCAATCGCTCATATTCGGATAGGCGCCGGTCTGTGCATCCAGAAACTTCTCTTTGTTGGCAAGACTGCCGAGAAACGCAGTCAGAAAAGCAGCATTTTTCTTCTCCAGCTTTTCCACAACATTATGCGTTGCGGAATTGTTGTTGGAGACAACCGCCACGGTTTTTCCGCTGCGAACAACATTGGCGATGATATTCAGGATCGTTTGTGTCTTTCCAGTACCCGGTGGCCCCTGAATAATACTGATTTTGGAGGAAAGCGCCCGTTCTACCGCCAGCTTTTGACTCTGGTTCAGGCCAAACGGATAGATCACTGCCTCCGGCATCTGGGGCATTTTGACGTCTTTCTGCGGTGCAAGATAGCTTGCCAACACGGTATCCTCGCTGACCTGCTGGATCTTGTCATACTGCATGCTTAGAATGTTGATACCGTTTTCCGCCACCAGACTGATTGCAGCGGCAGTCTCCTTGAAATATTGGAATGCTTCTTGATTTTTACCGTCCGCCAGACAATTCTGCTGGAACTGCACTTCGCTCCTGTAGAACGATAAATCTCTCTTTCCGTTGCGGACAATACGATAATACCCGCCGAAATCGAGAATCTCATCAATTCCGCTGATGGCTTGCCCATTTGCGATGACAATCACCTGCGCAGGGTCAATTTTCTTTTTCAGAGGCAGGATCTCCACATTGCTACTCTGAAAGCTGTATGTCTTATTGGGCGCACTGGTATAGACGACCTCGCACTTTCCGTCATGGAACTGAAAGCTCGCGACCGAGTCCGTCTGGTCTTTTCCTTTTATGATGATTAAGTGCTTTCGTGCGTCCATAGGCAATCCTTCCACTCAAAAATGCGAATCGTTGACTTACCGGTTATCTGATGCATAACTGTGGTAGTCCATCTCATCGCAGCACCAGATTCACATTTATTTCTTCCGCACAACCAACTAATTCAAAAATGTTTCCTGCTTGAGTATAACGCCATAGCTCAGATATTTTTAATATCACCTTTGAACAACAAATATTCAAATGCCCATAAAACAGGCAAAGAGCGCTCTACCGATCCCCAAGTTTGGTATCGATAGAGGATTTTTGTTTTTAATTACTGCTCAGCCATCATACCACTCATCCCACGCTTCATCCTCGTCCTCATACCAATCTTGGTTATCTTCCCAGAGGTCTTCTGGATTGCCGTAGTCATCCCGGATGCTTCCAGAATTGTTGTCTCCGTTGCCGTAATGGAAGGTCTGTCCTTTATTGCTGCCTGACGGGTAATACTGCGAGAAGGTTTTCAGCATAAACTCGCTGTCATCTCTCCACTGAGCGCACATACCGGCAGCGATCATTTCTCCGTTGCCATCATACCAGTAGACATTGAAATACTTCTGATTTTGCTCCAGCTTCTCAAAGTTTTTGCAGTTCAGTCGCTTATCCGGTTCGCCGAGTGACGTGTATTTCAGGCAACTTACCGGCATCCCTTCTACGGGCAGTTTTCCGGAATACTGATCTTTCAGACTTTGTTCCCGCTTTGCAGCATTCTCCGCAGCGATGCGTTGACGCTCGGCTTCCTCGGCGGCGTCTTTCTCCGCTTTATAGCTTTTAACGCGGGTTTCCAGCGCGTCAATATTCTGCTGCCAGCCCGTGTCATATTGCAGTGTGATGTTCGCCAATTCATCCTGCCCGCCTGCGTAGTCCGTCCTGTCTTTGTACATATCGGCGTACTTGCAGTAGACGGACAGCGATGCCGCATCCCGATACCCGGAAAGCGCAGAGAAGCCCTGTTCGGCAGAAGTGTAATTGCCGTTTGACAGCTCTTGCAGGGCTGCTTCATAAGCTGCCGCTCTCTGTTTGTTGCGGTTCGAGACGGAAATAGAGATACCAGCAATCACGGCTACTGCCAGAACTGCCGCGATGAGCTTCCCAAACGGGAACAGCTTCTTTGACAGCGTAGATTTCTTTTCGGTTATTTCTAGCTCCGTCGGCGTCTGGCTGACGATCGGCGGTGTGATTGCCGATTGTACAGTCGGCGCAGACTTCTGCGGATTTGCGGTCGGTGCGGACTGCACAGGCGGAACTGTGCGCTTCGATTCAGTCGGTACTGGCACGGCTGCCTGCTTCGGAGCAGGATGCTGCGGCTTTGTGCGTTCCGGAAAGGCTGTCCGTTCAGACTTGCGGAGCACAAATTTCGCCTTCTCCGGCGGATATGGCGCATTCTGTGTGCTGCAAACGAACACCTCTGTCACCCGAGCAAGCTTTTCTGCTTGATGATCGCCGATCGGAACGACTACAAAATCGCCTGCTTTCAGCGAAATTCCCCCGGTCAGATAGGCATACGCCGCTCCATCCTCCTTGAACTGCACATTGCAGAACTGATAATAGCTTTCGCCAGCCGGCTTTTTCTGAGTGCTGACGGGCGGTCTTGCAAGTGCACGGGCAGGTGGCTTTGTGCGTTTTGAAGAAGGTGCAGCCACAAGGACCTGTGTATACCGTTTCCTCCACTGCTCATCTAGACAGGGATTTTTCAGTGCAAGGTCCATACAATGCCGCGCCAGCGTTTCCTCCCCACAATCCCGACAGATCTCCAGAACATTGAACTGCAATCTGTCGAGGTACGCGCTTTCAAAAAGCTGCGATACAAACCGCTCGTCATCCAACGCGACCAAAAGTGGAAGCGCCTGATCGTCGGTTGGAGAATCCAGCCAATCCCAGTCCGGGAGCAGTTTCTCGGCTGTTTTGGCATCGGTTTTCAGAGACGGTTCTGCGATGTCCAGAAGCCGCCGCCACATCTCCATCCCTTTTTCCGGGTCGTCTGTAAACACATCATCCAGAACACGTTCCCACGACAATTCATCGAAAACCTCGGCGGTTTCATGCGGGACTTCCTCCGGGTATTCGACCAAGAGGATTTCACGGCAAATATCCTCGTAATCCGGAAACTTGCCCTGCGCCAAGAGGCGTTTTGCGCGCTCTGCGTCCGGATGCAGCAGCACTTTGTTCTGCCAATGGGTGTTATAGGCTTCTTCCAGCGCATTTTGATAGTCCTGCGCTTCGCCCATTTCCTCATCCTTTTTCCCGCCGAAGTAGGCATAGGCAGAGGATAATTCAGAGAGAAGATCAAACAAGCCGTCCGGATCGACGCGGTTATAGTAGTCTTCTACCGGGCGCGTCGAGAGCAGTTCCGTCCAGAATGTGCCACAGTCCGTTTCGGAAAGGGCTGCTTCTTCACGGAACAGAACACCGCGTTTTGCATCACACATGATCTCTTCTGCGTTTTCGCCCAGATTCAGGTCAGTGGTCGTAGTCAGAAAAGTCCGCAGTTCCGCCGCCTTTTTCTCGTCCGGCAACGCTCCCGCACGCTGGATTCCGGTGGAAATGTTGTGCAGCAGCACTTTTCCGAGAAGCTGCGAGAGCGCAATCTGCCCGGGTGCGATCTGCCTCAGTGCCTTTTTCAAATCGCTCCAAGTTTCAGGGAGGTCAACATGGTAGACGAAGGAAAGCGACAGCGTCAGCCGCACGGTCGGTGTTTGCTCCGACTCATGCTCCGGCTCTGGATCGCAGCTGCTTCCGCACCAATAACACACCCACCACGGGCCATCCGATTCGACCGGGCTTCCACAATATGGGCAGCGCATATGGTTCTCACCCCTTTTTTGATCGGAATTACTCAACACCCAATGCCTTATAAACTGCGTCCTCTGCGCTCTGATAGAACACAAGATTAAAGCAGCCGATCAAATCTGCCGGAACAAGTCCGAGATCAGCCGCCGATGTGATCGGCAGCAGCACCTTCTTTGCGCCACTGTCAAGGCAGACCTGAAGCGCATTTGCAAGCTCGTCCACCTTGAGCATGGTTCCCGCAATGCTGATTTCGCCCAGCACCGCCAGACTGCTAAGGGTCGGCTTTCCAAGCGCAATCGAACAGAGCGCGATCAGCGTGGGAAGTGCCAGCTTCTCGGTCATGCCGATGCCCTGCAAGTCCTGATAGTTGATGATATAGTCCTTCGTTGTTGTGCTGATTGCGCCGCTGATGCGGTTGCCGTTTGCTTTCAGATAGTTGAAAGCAGTGTTCGCCGCCTCCTTGCATTTGCCGTCAGAGTTCAGTCCCGTCCGCTCAAACTTGCCATTGCCGGGAAGCATCTGCGATTCCAGGCGGAAGACGCCAATCATGCCGCTCTTTCCCTGTGAAACCGTGTAAACCTGACCGGGATTGCACATTCCTTCGGGGATCAGTTTTCCGCCGCCCTGTTCGGGAACGGAAACAAAATGTTCCTCAAAGGTGTCGTTGTCAATATACGAAAAGTTGACGTCATAGAACTCCATGCCGCCCAGCTTTTTGAGCTGTTCCTTGACGCGGCGGCGCATTTCAAGGGCAAACTTGAGGATCTCTTCAAGCTGTTCCTTCGTAAACTCCCCGTCCGGATAGAGCAGCTTGATCATGCCTCCGACCATCTTGCGGACTGCAATGGTGTCACGCTGGTTGAGGTTCTTGCCAAGGCGGAAATACTTGTCCAGCGCATCGCCGTACTGCTCCTTACGAAGCTCACGGATGAACTCTGCCAGATAGTCGGTGATGAAACCGTAGTCATTGGTGAAATGCTCCGGGCGGAACTTCGGTATCTCCCAGCCGGGAATATAGCAGTGCATACGGTCGAGGAACGCCGTGTCCGTTCCCATTTCGGGAGGGAACGGGTCAAAGAGGCTGGATGTTTTCAGCAGCACATCCACGCTCTGATTGATATTGCCGACGAAAACCATAGAAGCGGTCGCGGCTTTTTCTTCTTTTCCACGGGCAAAGGAGCCGGACGCCATATAGTCCTTCATGATCTGGATGCCATCTTTATCTTTGAAGTTGATACCGGCAACCTCGTCAAACGCCACGCAGTCCCACAAGCCGACCAAGCCGACCGTTTTTCTGCCCATGTTGTAAAACAAATTGGCAACGGTAGTCTGACCGCCGGAAACAAGGATGCTGTTCGGGGAGATTTCCTTGTAGATATGGGATTTGCCGGTGCTTCGCGGACCTAACTCACAGAGGTTGAAGTTGTTCTCAACAAGCGGCAGCATACGGGCAAGCAGAAGCCAGCGTTCGCGGTCATTCAGCTTATCCGGCTCATAACCGCAGGAGCGCAGCATGATTTCAAGCCACTCTTCTTCGGTGAAGTTCTTTCTGCCTTCCTTCAATTCCTCAATGTCCACATGGGGCATCTGGATTGGCGTCAGCTTGCGGATGTGGATGGGAGAGGCATTTTTATCTTCTTCCAGAAACTCATATTCGAGCTGCACAATGCACCAGATACCGCCGCAGAGCAGCCGGTCAAACTTTGCGGGATAGTCCTCTGAAATGGGAATATTCTTGATACCAAGGTTGGAGAACTCCGCCTCATAGGTATCTTTTTTCATATTCAGATTGACAGTGATCTTGTCAATGACCGTGTGCATCCCGCGCTGACGCAGCATGGAGAGGATCTTCTGCGCCTCGTCCGGACGGACATAGTTGTCCGCCAAGATGCGCTTGACGTTCTCCACACCGGTCTCGATGACCTCTGGATCATCCGAGCTGCAATACTGACCAAGCAAAAACTCAAGGACATAGACCGGCACATTTGCGCCTTCCTTGATCTTCTTCGTCAGGTCTTTGCGGACAATCTTTCCGTCAAAGAACTGCCGCAGTTTTTGGTCGATCACCGCGTTTTTATCGCCGGTCTCTCCGGTCTTCATCTGCTCATCCATTCTTTTCACCTCACAGGTCAAAGCCAAAGTCATCAGCAAAAGCAATGTCGATGTGGAACTCAATCTCTTCCACGTCAATCTCGTTTGCGATCACCAGACGGTAGACTTTCTTCTTATCATACGTTCCGGCTTTCAGATTGAACCGGACACGGAACACGCGATCTGCCGCGTTGTCGCTGGTCTTATCCGCGATGACTGTCTGCCGGTCACTGATCACTACACCCTCATCGTCCGTCATGTAGATGGAGTAGGTGCAGGGCTGAATCTTATCGCCCACGGGCTGACGCTGATGGAACTCCAACGAGAAAATCAGATTGGAAATCTTGCGGCTTTCGCTCAAAAGTTTCAGCTCCGCGTTCTTAACCTCGACGTAATTCTTGTTGCTCGTGCGGAGGTTCTTGAAGGCAATCACAGGCACGACAATCTCCTGCAAGCTGATACCGCCGTGGACATAGTTCTCACCACCGCCCTGAACCTTCATGCGGATGGTGTCCTGCGGGGCATAGCCCTTGATGGGCGTTCCGTCCAGCTCCCTTTCCAGATTGACGGGAAGCAGGAAATCAGCGGTTGTGACAGGAGCGGTCAGCGCATAACGCCGTCCAAGCTCATACACGTTGCCGGAGAAGGCTTTTCGGTCAATCTTGTCGCTCTCATTCAGAGGCTTATAGGTATAGAGGAAGCCGTGATCTGCCGTGATGAAAATATTTGTTCCGCTCAGTTCGTTCACGATGATACGCAGAATGCCGGAAAGCTCCTGAATTGCCGTCTCACAGGCATCAAAGACTTTGGACTCCGTAGGGGCTTTGTCTCCGATGGCGTCGATAGAGTTGTGGTAGATGTATATTACATCTTTTCCGGCAACCAACTCCCGCCGCTCATCCTTCTTCATGTTCAGAAGGTCATTGTATTGAATGGCAACGCTGGCTTTCGGCGTCGCGTTCAGGATCGCGCTTCGCTCCACGGTGGAACGGGTGGGATTCCCGTCAACAAGGACATCCATACTGTCGTTCACGGAAATGCTCTTTCCCGGAAGCAGGGCTGCCATACCAAACTTCGTGATGGACGGGAAAACCGCCTGCATCGACTCCAACTCTGCGGTACCCTTTGTGTTGCGGACAATGCGCTCGGAAAGCTCGGAGGCGACCTCATAGCGAAGCGCGTCCGAGATAATCACGAATGCGCGGGTGTTCTTACTGCTTGCGGGAGCGACATATCTCTTATAGAAATCACGCTGCTTCTCGATATCCGAGACATAGCCCAGAGCAGCGAGGTCTTCTGCCGCCGCGTTTGTCCAGCAAGCGGTCAGTTCCCGCAGGAACCAGTTCTGATACAGTGCCTCGACAAACTCTGTCGAGTGCTTCAAGCCGTCTTCCAGAATGTCATTTGCGTTCCTGAGGGAGTTGCCGAAAGCATAATGGAAGTGGCGATAGTAGGCATCCATGCGGTAGAGATCACTCGTATAGAGCTTCCAGATTTTCTTCGGCTCGACGATATGGAATCCGCCGCCGTGTTCCTGATAGAAGGTCTGCATCTTTCCGATGAAGAAGAGGCAGTCAAAATAATTTGAAAACCGCTTGTACCATCCGGCTGTCCGTCTGTTTTCACAGACCTTCCTAATGAGATCGACCTTCACAACATGGTCGCTGATCTCAGCATAGAGCTGTTTCAGGATGCTCTCGTTGATGCACGGGAAGACGTCTCCCGTAATCAGCGTTTCCGGCTCAAATTTGTCAAAGCGCGTCGGGAGCTGCAATTCGTTCTCCACGGTGCGGCACAGCTCATACAAGTCCTCGTTATCTTCGCGGGAACGCCATTCATGGACGATGCTGTAACAGTATGCTTTGTTGGTCTCAGAAACGAAACGCTCCAAGCCTTTCAGGACGGATGCGTTCATCGTCTGAGAAAGCGCGGTCAGCAGAACGTGCGCCGCAAAGTAGCCCAAAGGCTTGTCCTCTTCCTCGATGTATCCGGTGTACTTCCGCGCAAGTTGCCAGAAGGCTTCAATACTGCCAAACTTGCGGACGTTCTGCAAGACGCTGTTCGTCTCTTTATCGAGACCCGCGGCAAGGACGGCGATGATGACATCCTGCGCGGAACCTTCGCTCAAACCGGCGAGAACCGCCATAATGTCGATGTGGAGTTGGAGGGGTGTCTGATAGTCCCGCCCGATCCTGCGCAGCTTTTGAATACGCTCTTTGCTGTCGAAGAACTTTGCATAGAGCTTGACCGTCTTCCGCATTGCGGCAGACGGCGCGATATTCAGCTCATCCATCTGCATGGAGATAAAATCTGCGCGGAATGGTTCGCTGTAATATTCAATGTCCTGAAGCCAGTTGTCTTCGTCGCTGGTGTATGTAATCGGGCAATAGATAAGATAGTTGCTGTCCAAGTCATCGTGAAGCAGCAGCTTCTTGACGGCAAAATTATTTGTGCCGGTCAGCTTGATGATCTTGACGCCTTCCAAATTCAGCTCGTCAACGTCCTTCTCAAACTCCCGATCCTCGTCCTTCCAGAAGACGATCCTGCGGCGATAGAACTCCGGCAAGGGGGCTGCAAAACGCTCTCGCAAATTAAATTGAATGGATTCTGTGGACATTCAGTTGTTCCCTTCCTTTGAGATATTGGCTGTGATTTTCGAGAGCGATGTTGCCAGTTTTCGTGCAGTCTCGGCCTCGTCTTGCTTTGCTCTCCATTGACGCAGAATTAGCATAATTCCTTCCCTCATAACAGGAAAATATGCAATACAATCTTCCTCGCTTAATTCATGAATACCTTTACTCACGATACTGTAAAACGTCTTATTCTGTACAATCGTATCAGGAAGGTAATTTTTCAGCAGACTAATTCTCTCGGCAACATGTGATTCCAAGTATTCTGTCTTGTCTATGTTACCATCTGCTATTGCCAGTTCTTTTGCTTTATCTATTAACCGTTCAAAAATGCGACGAACATAGACAAATGCACCCACCCCTATGCCTTGAGCATGAAGACCAATCGCTTTCCGCAATTCTTTTAAATCGTCTGCAGAAACAACTTTTCTGAATTCTTTGAGTTCAGGAAA
>ENA-UEPJ01003282-UEPJ01003282.1-human-gut-metagenome-genome-assembly--contig:-NODE-3282-length-14691-cov-3.668605_pt1 | contig 14691 bp, 9 predicted proteins | sample MGYA00242890_ERZ507896 | MGnify/ENA primary metagenome ERZ507896 (study PRJEB26167, sample SAMN06115508) | human gut metagenome | host: Homo sapiens | place: China:Qinghai | collected 2015-08-20... | reverse complement strand
GAACTTGTTCTGCAGTGCGGTCAGGCAAGCCAGTACGAAGAATGCACCCGGTGCCAGGCCGATGATGGTTACGTGGAAGTCCTCCGGAATGATCTCCATGCCGAAGAAGGAACCACCGCCAATGAGCTCACGCACGATTGCGATACAGGTTAAGCCTACGGTGAAACCAAGACCCATACCGATACCATCGAATGCGGAAGCAACGGGACCGTTTTTGGAAGCGAATGCTTCGGCACGCGCCAGAATCAGACAGTTTACTACGATCAGTGGAATGTACAGACCCAGAGATGCGTTCAGTGCAGGCAGATAAGCCTTCAGCAGGAACTCGATGATTGTTACGAATGTAGCAATAACAACGATAAAGCAAGGGATACGTACTGTATCGGGAATTACCTTTCTCAGCAGAGAGATAAACAGGTTCGCAAAAATCAGTACTGCTGTTGTGGAAAGGCCCATGCCGATACCATTGATAGCGGAAGATGTAACCGCCAGGGTAGGACACATACCAATAACCTGAACGAATGTAGGGTTTTCATTGATAATGCCGTTTTTGATAATTTTAATAGGGTTAGCCATCAATAAGCACCTCCATTCGCTGCGACCCAATCCAGAGCCTCCTGCGCACCAACACAAACTGCTCTGGAAGTAATTGTTGCACTTGTGATGGGAACAATTTCGCCGCCATCCTTTGTTACGGAAACAGAACCGGACTTGCCTGTGAACTGTTCGTAGAAGGAAGGATCTGTTGCTTTTGCACCCAGACCTGCTGTTTCGGAGTGACCTGTTACACGCAGACCTGTGATTGTACCGTCAGCATCAATGCCAACCATTGTTTTTACAGCGCCGCCGAAACCGCCGGGCTCTGTTGTGATAACGAAACCGCCGTTATCGCCTTTGTATACTGCTGTGATTGTGCCTGTCAGATCAGTATCCAGCAGTTCGAAGGAGGATGCGTCGGGCATAACTGCCTGCATACCTTCATTCAGAGATTTTTCGTTCTGTGCAGCAATAGGAGCAGCGGTTACTTCGGATACAACACCCAGAATACCGGCTGCGATAGCGGAGATAAGCAACAGAACGATCGCGGGTTTAACTACTGCTTTAGAGTCCATGCTTATTTCGCCTCCTTTGTTTTAGGCAGTGCACCGAAGATTGTAGGTTCTGTGAATCTTTCAATCAGAGGTACACAGCAGTTCATAATCAGAATAGAATAGGATACGCCTTCCGGATAACCGCCGAAGGTACGAATCAGGTAAGTCAAAAGACCTGCGCCCACAGCGAAGATAACCTGACCCTTAGGGGTTACGGGAGAAGAAGCGTAGTCAGTTGCCATGAAGATACCGCCCAGCATAACACCGCCGGCGAAGATTTCCTGCAAAGGCATACGCATGCCGTGTCTGCCGATTACTGCGAACAGAATGAATACGGTTGCGATGTAGATTACGGGAATCTTCCAGCTGATTACATGTTTGTACAGCAGGTAGATACCGCCGATAATCAGAGCGATTGCACAGGTTTCACCGATGGTACCGCCAACCTGACCGATTACCAGCTGCTTCAGGGAAGCATCCAGTGCGCCGTTTTTCAGCTGTGCCAGGGGTGTTGCGTATGTAGCAGCATCTGCTGCAAGACCGTTGGGAACAACCCATGTGGTCATTTCTGTGGGGTAGGAAGCCAGCAGGAATGCACGACCTGCAAGTGCAGGGTTGATGAAGTTCTGGCCCAGACCGCCAAACAGTTGTTTTGCAAAAATGATGGCAAATGCACTACCTACGATTGCAACCCATACGGGAGCGGATGCAGGAAGGTTCATTGCCAGTAACAGACCAGTTACAACTGCGGACAGGTCGTTGATTGTAACAGGTTTTTTTGTGATTTTTTCATACAGCCATTCAAAGAAAACAGCAGAAATGATTGCAGCTACAATCAGAATCAGTGCTCTCAGGCCGAAATAATAGATACCCGCTGCTGTTGCAGGAACCAGAGCGATGATAACATCACGCATAATGCTCTGGATGGATTCTTTGGAACGCACGTGAGGGGTACCGGATACTACAAAATTAGCCATGTTTTATTCTCCCCCTTCTTATTTCTTTTCCTCAGCGGCCTTTTTCTCAGCCTCTGCTTTTGCTCTTGCTGCTGCTGCAGCAGCTGCCTTCTTGCCTGCTTCGATTTTCTTTGTCGCTCTGATGGACTGCGCCAGCTGACGCTTCGCAGGACATTCGTAGGAGCAAGAACCACATTCGATACAATCCAGACCGTGATGCTTTACAAAGCCTTCGCCGTCACCCTTGATTGCAAAGGCATTCAGCATGAAGGGCATCAGGCCCATAGGGCAATGCTCTACGCATTTACCGCAGCGGATGCAGTTTCTTTCTTCGGGAATGTATGCTTCGTCCTTTGTGAAGCAAAGCAGACCGGAGGTTGTCTTAACAGACGCAACATCCAAAGTATACAGTGTGGGACCCATCATAGGACCACCTGCAATCAGCTTTACGGGAGGGTTTGCTTCATTGAAACCGCCAATGGCATCTACCAGATCTCTCAGCGTCATGCCGATTCTGATTTTGTAGTTGCCGGGGTTTTTGATACCCTTACCGGAAACAGTAACGATTCTTCTCATCAGAGGTCTGCCCTTGCAGATTGCTCTTTCGATTGCAACAACAGTATCTACGTTGTCTACGATACAGCCTGCGGATGCGGGCAGTGCACCGGATTTTACTTCTCTCTTTGTGATAGCATAAATCAGGTGTTTTTCGGAGCCCTGAGGGAATTTTGTTACCAGAGGCTGAACAGTGATATTATCAATGCCCTCGCATGCCTTCTGCATGGAAGCGATTGCTTCGGGCTTGTTCATTTCGATACCGATTACGCCCTTTGCATTGGGATGCAGCTTCAGCATAATCTGCAGACCTCTTACGATTCTTTCGGGTTCTTCCAGCATCAGGCGGTAGTCACATGTGAGGTAGGGCTCACATTCAGCCGCATTGATGAGAATGTGATCGATGGGTGTGTCCTTGGGAGGGTTCAGTTTTACATGTGTAGGGAAACCTGCACCACCCAGACCAACAACGCCGGCATTTTTGATTGCTGCCAGAATTTCGTCATTTGTCATGGTTGTGTAATCCTTACCTTCGTTGAGACCTTCGATCTCTTCCATTTTGCCGTCGTTCTTTACAACGATAGCCTTTACCATTGCACCACCGGGTACGAGCATAGGTCTGATGTCTACAACTTCGCCGGAAACGGAGGCGAAGATAGGAGAAGACATGAATGCGCCGGACTCAGCGATTTTCTGTCCTACCTTTACATGATCGCCAACGGCAACCAGTGGATCACAAGGAGCACCGATGTGCTGGCTCATAGGGTAGAACAACTCAGAGTTTTCTTTGGGCATAATCACCTTGATGGGCTGGTCTTTTGCCAGTTCTTTCCCATCAGGAGGATGTACACCACGTTTTAACGTTAAAGCTTGCATATTATCCCCCTCTGTTCAAATTTGTCGTGCGCCAGAGATGGCGCTGGTTTAAAGTTATACTTTTGTAAGAAAATAACTATAATATAACAGCAATATTTTAATACAAAAATAAGAATTTCTCAATAATTTTGCAGAAAAAAGGCGAAAAAACTTTTTTTCAAAAGAAATTTTCACCTGATTATTCCAGAAAAGAACCCTTCTTCCACAAAATAATGTCGAAATCTGATCTTTGCGTTATAATATTGCTGAGACATCCGCAAAACAAAAAAATAATTTGTATGCGAATGAATCATCTCATATAGTTTACACTTATTATCTATAAAAGTAAATGTTAATTTATTACCATAATCTTGGCATATTTTCTCTGCTTTTTTAGGGATATTTAAACAAAATGGTGGGATTATATTAGATTTTATGATAAAATAAATGCAATTAAGCATCAAGAAAGGGGGATTTTTTATGGAGCTGTCGCTTCAGGTGCAGCAAAAACAGATTTTATCACAGAAAATGCAGCAGTCTGTGGAGATTTTGCAGATGAATGCCGTGACTCTTTCCGAATATATCCGAGAATTTGCGGAGGAGAACCCCCTTGTGGAATGGAATGAGGAAAAGGAGCCCGTGCAGCAGGAAAATACAGAGCTGCTGCAAAAGCTGGAATGGCTTGAGGAGGCGGATGAGCAGAACCGCAGCCTTTACCGCATGGAGCATGAGCAGGAGGAAAAGGAGCGCGAAACGAATGCCTTCGGCAGAAAAGAAGGACAGAGTCTGCGCGAATTTCTCCTTTTTCAGATAAATATACAAAAAATTCCGGCAGGACATAAGGCAGTCCTGCGGTTTCTGGCGGAGAGTACTGCCGAAAGCGGCTATCTGGAAAAGGATGCCATCGAAATGATGATGGAAAAATATCCGATGAAAAAATCCACTGCCGCAAGAATTCTGGCGCAGTTTCAAGCCTTGGAGCCCTCCGGTGTGGGGGCAAGAAATTTGCAGGAGTGTCTGCTCATTCAGCTGAAGCAGAAAAACGCCTCTGCCCTTTCCAAGAAGGTCACAAGAAATTATCTGGATGAGCTGGCGAAAAACCGCCTTTCCTATATCGCGAAGGCAGAAAAGATTTCCATGGAGCGGCTCATGCGTGCCCTGCAGGAAATTCGCTCCTGTCAGCCCAAGCCCGGCAGTGGCTTTGCAGGGGAGGACAATGTGCAATATGTCGTGCCGGATGTTCTGGTGGAGCGCAGGGGCGAGGAATTTATCGTCACCACAAACACAACCGTGATGCCCCGTCTTACCGTCAGCCATAGCTATGTGAAGCTGCTGCGCGAAAAAGCGGATGCACAGACGGAGGCATATATTGCAGAGCAGCTGAAGCGTGCCGAATGGGCATTGCAGTGCATCAGCCGCAGAGAAAGCACCCTGCAGCAGGTGGTTGAAGCCATCGTGGAAAAGCAGAGGAATTTTTTCTCAGAGCCGCAGGGGCAGCTTGTGCCTTTGCGTCTGGTGGATATTGCAGAGCAGCTCAATATCCATGAATCCACCGTCAGCCGTGCGGTCAAGGAAAAATATTTACAGTGTGAACGCGGTGTGTTCCCGTTGCATACCTTCTTTTCCAAGGCAATGGCAAAGGTGGAAACGGCGGAAAATATTTCTGCGGACAGCATCAAGAACCGCCTGCGTGCCATCATTGATGCGGAGGAAAAAACAAAACCCCTCAGTGATCGGGAGCTGACGGAGCGCCTGACCGCGGAGGGCGTGCAGATTTGTCGCCGCACCGTTGCAAAGTACAGAGAAGCCATGGGCATTGCAGGGGCATCTGGCAGAAAGCGGTATGACGCAGAAAAGTAAAATGAGATTTTAACGATTTGGAGTATATTTAATATGGTAGAAATTTTTCAGCTACAGCTGCATAAATCAAGTGCCGTTCCTCTTTATCAGCAGCTGGCAGAGGGCATCGAGGGGATGATTACGGATGGTGTTCTGCTTGCCAATAGCAAGCTGCCGCCCATCCGCAAAACGGCGGAGCATTTCGGAGTGAATTCGGTTACGATTGTCAATGCGTATAAGCTGCTTGAGAAAAAGCAGCTGGTCTATTCGCGTGTGGGCAGCGGCACCTTTGTTTCGCCCCTGCCTGTGGAGCATATTCCGGAGCCTGTGGCAAGCCGCAATCTCCGTTCCTTTGAAAGCGGTCTTTCTATGGAAAATGCCATCAATTTTACAAGCACCTCTCTGCCGAATGAAATGTTCCCTGTGGATGCGTTTAAGGAGGCGTTCAATGCGGTGCTGGATAGGGAAAAGGGCGGTGCCTTCCGTTATATGGACAGCATGGGCTATGCCCCCCTGCGCGAGCAGCTTTGCCGTTATCTTATGAATTATGGCATCAAAACCTCTCCGGAAAACGTGCAGATCATCTCCGGCGCACAGCAGGGCATTGATATCATTTCAAAGGCGATGCTGCGCTATGGGGATGTTGTTTTTGTGGAAAAGCCCACGTTTTACGGTGCAGCGGGTGCATTTCTGTCCCGTGGGGGCAAGCTGATGGAGATTCCTCTGGAGGAGGATGGCATGGATATGGTCATTCTGGAAAACTTCCTCAAGCTGTATCATCCGCGTTTTATTTATATGATGGCATATTATCAGACCCCGACAGGCATCTCCTATTCCATGGAGAAAAAACGCCGCCTGCTTGAGCTGGCAGAAAAATATGATACCTATATCATCGAGGAGGACGATTTTTACGATTTCCATTATGATAAGGAGCCGATTGTTCCCCTGAAGGCGTTAGATTATAAAAATCGTGTCATTTACATCAAAAGCTTTTCCAAAATCCTCATGCCCGGTCTGCGCATGGGGCTGATTGTGTTGCCGAAGAAAATCCATCAGGCAGTCATGGAAGCAAAATATACCACGGATATTTCCACCTCCGGCTTTATCCAGAGAGCCTTGGAATATTATCTGCGCGAATTTGGCTGGGGGGAGCATGCCGCACAGGCAAGGCGCTATGGCAGCGAGAAATACCGAAAAATGCTTTCCGCCACAAGAAAATATCTCTCCGATGTGGCGAAATATGGACAGCCAAACGGCGGTGTCAGCCTTTGGGTGGAGCTGCCCGTGGGTGTGGGCGCAGAAGCGCTTTGCAGCCGCATGCTGGAAAAGAACGTCATTCTCACCCCCGGCAGTCAGTATGATATCAGCGGCGAGGAAAATCGCCATATCCGTCTCAGCTTCCTGAACCTCAGTGATGATAAGATAGAGGTTGGGCTGAAGCGCATCGGAGATATGATTCGCGCCATGCTGGAGGAAAAATTTCTTACACTGCCTTGACAAACGGATTTCAAGTGCCTATAATCAAATCATTATTAGAAAAACAGAAAAAAGTCAGGAAAAGAAGGAGTACATTTTGGTTCGGACTTTCAGAGAGAGGCAGCTTGGTGGGAAAGCCTCAGCAGCACAGAATGGAAGCAGTCTTTTCGGTTTCTCTTGTTTCTTCAAAGGAAACAGGCTCCGCAGTGGAATAAAAAAGTATATTGCGGCGTAAATCGGCGTTAACGATTTCGAGTGACGGCAGCAAAGCCGTAACTAGGGTGGTACCACGGTAAATTCGTCCCTGTTCTTCGGAACAGGGATTTTTTTCATTACCCAAAAAACAGGATTTTATTGTGGGAATTATATTTTTATCTTTTTAAGGAGGAAAAGCTATGAAAAATCTCGGTGTAAACGAAATCAGAGAGCTGTTTCTGCAGTTCTTTGAATCCAAAGACCATCTGCGTCTGAAATCCTTTTCCGTCGTTCCCCGTAACGACAAGAGCCTGCTGTTGATTAACTCCGGTATGGCACCCATGAAGGCATACTTCACAGGGCAGGAAACACCCCCCAGTAAGCGTGTCACAACCTGTCAGAAATGTATCCGTACAGGGGACATTGATAATGTCGGCAAAACCGCGCGCCACGGCACATTTTTTGAAATGCTGGGCGATTTCTCCTTTGGCGATTATTTCAAGAACGAAATCATCCCTTGGTCTTGGGAGTTCGTTACCAAATGGCTGGAAATCCGTGAGGATAAGCTGTATGTCACCATCTATGAGGAGGATGACGAAACAGGCGAAATCTGGCATGAAAAGGTTGGTCTGCCTTGGGACAGAATCAAGAAGCTTGGCAAGGAGGATAACTTCTGGCAGCATGGTACAGGTCCCTGTGGTCCCTGTACGGAAATCTATTATGACCGCGGCCCCGAATATGGCTGCAACAGCCCTACCTGCGGCGTTGGCTGTGATTGCGACAGATACATGGAATTTTGGAATCTGGTTTTGACACAGTTCGATGCGCATGAGGACGGCACCTATACCGAGCTGGAGCATAAAAACGTAGATACCGGCATGGGTCTGGAACGTATGGCAACCATCATGCAGGGCGTAGATTCCATTTTCGATGTGGATACCGTAAAATATATCCGCGATGTGGTTTGTCAGAAGGCAGGCGTGGAATATGGTAAGGAGCATAAGATTGATGTTTCCGTTCGTATCATTACAGACCATATCCGCTCCGTTACAATCATGACCGCAGACGGCGTTCTGCCCTCCAATGAAGGGCGCGGCTATGTATTGAGAAGATTGCTGCGTCGTGCGGCGCGCCATGGCAAGCTTTTGGGCATTCAGGGTGAATTCCTTGCAGAGCTTTCCAAGGCTGTTATCACCTGCAGCGGCGAAGCATATCCCGAGCTGGTGGATAAGCAGGATTATATCTTTAAGATTCTTTCCATCGAGGAGAACAGCTTCTATAAGACCATTGATAAGGGCATGGAAATCCTCAAGGAGGATATGGAGGAAATGAAAGCCGCAGGCGAAACCGTGATGAGCGGCGAAAAATCCTTCCGCCTGTATGATACCTATGGCTTCCCCGTTGATTTGACAAAGGAAATTCTGGAAGAAGCAGGCATGCGCGTGGATGAGGAGGCCTTTGCGAAGGAAATGCAGGCACAGAAGGATCGTGCGCGTAAGGCAAGAGGCGGCGAGGGCTACATGGGCGCAGCCGTAACCGTATACGATGAGCTGCCTACCGATTTGGAAACAAAATTCGCAGGCTATGATGTGGATACCGTAGCAGATGCAAAAATCGTTGCTCTGGTTGCAAATGATGCCGTTGCAGATGGCGCACAGGCAGAGGATTCCGTTGTGGTATTCCTCGACAGAACCCCCTTCTACGCAGAAAGCGGCGGTCAGGTTGGCGATCATGGTATCATCAAAACCGCAAACGGCGTAGTTAAGGTAACAAACTGCATTAAGGTAATTGGCGGCAAAATCGCGCATCAGGGCGTGGTAGAGGAAGGCTCCGTTACCGTCGGCGATATTGCCTGTGCAGAAATTGACAAAAAGCACAGAATGGCTTCCGCAAGAAACCACTCTGCAACCCACCTGCTGCAGAAGGCACTGAGAACCGTTCTGGGGACACATGTTGAGCAGTCCGGCTCCTATGTCAGCGCAGATAGACTGCGTTTCGACTTCACCCATTTCACCGCTATGACACCGGAGGAAATCAAAGAGGTTGAAAAGCTGGTCAATGAAGCTATCTTCGCAAGCTACCCCATCATCGCAGAGGAAATGAGCATTGATGCGGCAAGAGAGAAGGGCGCAATGGCGCTCTTTGGCGAGAAATACGGCGATATCGTGCGCGTGGTTGATATGGGTGGCTACAGCGTTGAGCTTTGCGGCGGCGCACATCTGAAAAATACGGCACAGGTTGGTTCCTTTAAAATTGTTTCCGAAAACGGCGTTGCCGCAGGTGTCAGACGTATTGAAGCACTGACAGGCGAAGGCGCACTCCTGCATTATCAGGCGCAGGAGGATGAGGTGCGCACACTGGCACAGATGGTGAAAACCTCTCCCGATAAGCTGGTGGCAAGAGTGGAACAGCTCTTGGCAGAGCAGAAGGAGCTTTCCAAGGAACTGGAAAAGCTGAAAGCAAAAATGGCAGGCGGCGCTGCGGATGAGATGCTGAGCAAGAAGGTTGATATCAACGGCGTGGCAGTGCTTGCGGCAGAGGTCAAGGATATGGATGCCAACGCAATGCGTACCCTTGGCGATCAGCTGAAAAATAAGCTTGGCAGCGGCGTAATCGTTCTGGCAGGCGCAGCAGGCGGCAAGGTAAGCCTGATGGCAATGGCAACCGATGATGCTGTGAAGAAGGGCGCACATGCAGGCAATATCATCAAAGCGGCAGCGGCAGTCTGCGGCGGTGGCGGCGGTGGTCGCCCCAATATGGCACAGGCAGGCGGCAAGGACGCAGCAAAGATTGCCGATGCACTGGAAAAAGCAAAGGAAATCGTTGCAGAACAGATGAAGTAAATTGAAAACAGAAAGCATATAAAGAAAGGGTATCTCCGAGAGGAGATACCCTTTTTGCGTCTGCATAGAAAGCGTTATGCGCTGCGGATGAAGCGTAGCGGCTTTTGTCGAAACTTTCTTTTTGCCCTCGCCCCGTTTTGACAAAAAAAGCGGCTCTGTTTGTTTAGAATGGGCGTATGGAGGGAAGCAGTATGGAAAAGACAGAAATCACATTGGAATATACGGAACAGACACCGCGCTTCGGCAAAATGCTCCTGCCGAAAAAGGAGCCGAAAAAGCCGTTTCCGTGGAAGACCCTGCTGCAGGGCGGCGGCTTCTGCCTGATAGGGCTGTTCTGGGGCAGGATTGAGCTGATGGGGCTGCTGCGCCCGATGGGGCTTGCCTATCTTTCCGCCTTTTTCGGGGAGGGGTGGCTCTTTGGGGCGGTCTGGCTTGCGGTCGGGCTGGGGGCATTTGCCCATGCACCGCTGAAAACAGGCGCAGGGCTTGCGGCGGCGCTTGCCATTCAGCTGACGCTGGGTCGTTTTTTGGAACGGCAGGAAATGGGAAAGAAGGCCCTTCTCGGCACCTTTGCTTCGGTGCTGGCAGGTATCTTTTTTGCCGTCAGCCGACAGGGTCTGGGGTTCTATTTTGCCATTGCCGCCGTGGAGGGTGCGCTGACGCTCGGCATCAGCTATCTGGTGCAGAAGGGCGTGGTGCTTCTGCTGGAGCATGGGAAAGCTGTGATTCCCTCCGGAGAGGAAATGCTTTCGCTCCTGCTTTTGGCAGGGGGCGTTCTGGCAGGGCTTGCGTCCCTGCAAAACCGCCCGATCGGCGCATTTCTGCTGCCGATGGCATCGGCGTTTTTTCTGCTTCTTGCCGCAAGGCAGGAGGGGATTGGCGGCGGTGCGGCTGCCGGTGTGTTTCTGGGGCTTCTTCTGCTGCTTTCCGGCGGTGCCGAGCTGCCTCTTTTCGCTGCCCTCGCTTTAGGGGGAATGTTGGCGGGCTGCATGAGAGATCTGGGCAGGTTGGCCGCTGCCCTTGCAATGCTGCTAGCCCCCTGCATTTTTCTGTTTTACATAGATATGACGTTGCTGAACCCGATTTGGATAGGAGGATTGATAAGCGGGGCGCTGCTGTTTTCCCTGTTCCCCAAGGCTTTGCTGGAAAAATACGGCGGTCTGCGGGAAACGGAAGGCCCCCAAGACAGGTATACAAAAATGAAGGAGCTGACGGAGGAGAAGCTTCTGGGCGTATCCGCGGCATTTGATGCTTTGGCGAAAACCTTTGTTCGGGAGGGGGAACGAAAGGACAGGGGCGAGATTGCAAGGCTGGTTGATACCATTGCGGGAAAGGCTTGCCAGGACTGCGGTTTGGCGCATTTCTGCTGGGAGGAGGATTTATACAAAACCTATGGCATGACCTTCGCCGCACTTTCTCACTGCGACAGTCTGGGGCGGTTTCGGGCATCCGATTTGCCGCAGGAATTTGCGGACACCTGTCCAAGAGTGGACACCCTTGTGGACACCATAAATGAGGTGTATGGACTGTACAGAAGGGACTGCTTATGGACAAGCCGCCTGAGGGAGTGCCGCGAGCTGGTCGGACAACAGCTTCTGGCGGTGGGAGAAATTATGGAATCCCTTTCGGGGCAGATGGAGCTGAACTGTATTTTTCTGGAGGGCGCAGAAAAGGAGCTGCGCCACGCGCTGAAAAAGCAGGGGCTTTCCCCGAAGGAGGTCATCATTACAGAGGAAAAGGCTCATCGGCGCAAGCAGGTGAGGGTGGTTTTGCCTGCCTGCGGCGGAAAGGGCAGCTGCAAGGATAAGGTTCTGCCGCTGGTCAGAAAAACGATGGGCTGCCCCATGATTTTGCTGGAGGAGGGCACCTGCTCGGTGGATGCGAAGGGGAGGGAATGCAGCTTGCTGTTTCGGGAGGCACCTGCCTTTTCCCTCACGACGGCGGCGGTTTATGCCCCTGCGGAGGAAGGAAGGCCGACAGGAGATGCGGCGGCATTTCTGGAAACGGAACGGGGCAACGCCCTGCTTGCTCTTTCCGACGGCATGGGAACGGGGGCTGCGGCGGCGAAGGAAAGCCGCATTGCCATTGAGCTTCTGGAGCAATTCACAGAGGCAGGCTTTGACCGCGCGCTTGCGGTGCGGATGATCAATTCTGCGCTTCTGCTGCGCAGGGGAGAGGAAACCTATGCCACCCTCGATATCTGCCATGTGAACTTGTTTGACGGGCATGCCGAATTCATCAAGCTGGGCGCGGTGGCATCGTTTATCTGGCGGAGAGACCGCATCATCTCTCTGCGTGCGGTGACGCTGCCTGCGGGCATCCTCAAGCAGGTAGAGCCGGAGAAAAATGAAATGCGCCTCAAGGATGGGGACATGATTCTGATGGTGACGGATGGGATTACCGATGCCCTCGGCGGCGAGGAGCAGACGGGCGCATGGCTCAAGGCGAAGCTGACCGCCTTCCCGATGTCAAACCCGCAGGACGCGGCGGAATATATTTTGCAGGAGGCAAAAAAGGAGCGCAGGGACGGCAGGCGGGACGATATGACCGTTCTTGCCGGACGATTTTGGCAGAAGCAGGCATAAATTGAGACTATCCGGTATGAGTTGCGATTATGTTTGTGTTGTCTTTTTTTCCGCAATCGTGTAGAGTAATGGGAAAGAGGAATTTTCGGGGAAAAAGAGGATTCCGAGAAGGAGACGAACATGCGGGAAAAGGTACGAAACACACTGCGACAATTTCAGATGGTGCCGAAGGGCGCAAGGCTTGTGATTGGGCTTTCGGGCGGAGCGGATTCCGTTGCACTGCTCCACGTTCTGCATAGCCTGCAAAAGGAATTTGCATGGGATTCCCTCACCGCGGTACATATCCACCATGGTCTGCGCGGAGCAGCGGCAGACGAGGACGCTCGTTTTGCGGAAGGCTTCTGCGCCGATTTGGGGATTCCCTGTATCGTAAAGCACTATGATGTGCGTGCGGAGGCGAAGGCGCGTGGGCTTGGCGAGGAAGAAACGGGGCGGCTTCTGCGCTATGCCGCCTTTCGGCAGACGGCAGGCGAGGATGGCTTCATTGCCGTGGCGCACCACCGAAGGGATCAGGCGGAAACCGTTCTGATGCGGCTTTGCAGAGGGACAGGACTGAAGGGGCTTGCAGGCATGGCACCCGTCAGAGAGAATATCTGCCGCCCTCTGCTGTTCTGCGACCGAGAGGAAATCGAGGACTATTGCAGGGAAAACGGACTGGGGTGGCGAGAGGATGCCACAAACCGAGAGGAAGCCTATACCCGAAATAAGCTGCGGCTGCGCGTTCTGCCGATTCTGGAGGAAATCAATCCGCAGGCGGTGGGGCATATTGCAAAAACGGCTTCTCTTTTGGCAGAGGAGGAGGATTTTCTGGAGCAGCAGACGGCACTTTTTTGGAAGGAGGTACAGCTGCCCTCCTTGCCTGAGGAGGTTTCTCTTTCCATAGAAGGGCTAAATGCGCTCCATCCTGCCATGCGGCGGCGCATCCTGCGGCAGGCGGTGGGGCAGTTTCAGAAAAAGGATATTTCCGCAAAGCAGCTTGCGGCGTTAGAGGATTTGCTCCGGAAGGAAAGCGGGAAACAGCTTGATTTTCCCGAAGGACTGCGTGCAGAAAACCGATACGGCACACTGGTGCTTTCCCGAAGGGCAGCAGATGCGCCAAGAGGGTTCTGCTATGCCCTGCCCATGGAGGAGGAAATCTTCATTCCCGAAGCAGGCATTGCCGTTCTGGTCTCTCTGGATGAAAAAAAAGTTGAAATTTCTGCCGAAACCTGTACGAATGTATTTGATTATGATAAAATAGGGCATACACTTTTCTGCCGCACGCGCAGGCAGGGGGATGTGATTCCTCTGCGAAGGGGCAGGAGAAAAATCAAGGAGCTGTTCATTGATGCAAAGATTCCCAGAGCCGAACGGGAGCGATATCCCTTATTTGTGGCAGGGGATACGGTGATTTGGGTGCCGAGGCTGAAGGAAGCCTTTGGCGCGGATGAACAGACCGACCGAAAAGTATGGATTCAAATACGGAGGGTACAGGAATGAAAGAGAGAATCGAGGTATTGCTTTCTGCGGAACAGATTGACCGGAGAATGGCAGAGCTGGCAGATGAATTATATCAGGAGTTTGGAGATGAGCAGGTGGAGCTGGTTTGTGCGCTGAAGGGCGCAGTTGTGACCATCGTGGATCTGGCAAAGAAAATGAAGATGCCTGTTACCATGAATTTCATGAGCGTTTCCAGCTACGGCAACAGCACGGAAAGCTCCGGCAATATCAATATCAAGATGGATCTGGATGCGGATATTACAGGCAAGAACGTGCTGATTGTAGAGGATATCATTGACACCGGCAGAACACTGAAAAAGCTGAAGGAGCTTCTTATCAGCAGAAACCCCAAAAAGCTGAAGCTGGTGACACTGCTGGATAAGCCTGACCGCCGCGTGGTGGATATTAAGGCGGACTTTACAGGCTTTACGATTCCCGATGCCTTCGTGGTGGGGTATGGTCTGGATTATGCCCAGAAATATAGAAATCTGCCTTATGTAGGCGTGCTGCATTTTGAGGAAGAAGAAAAATAAGTAAAAATGAGCCATTTTCTACTAAAATAGTAGAGAATGGCTTTTTCTTTTGCGGATTTCTATGGTAGAATGGAAAAAAGCGAAAGGGGCTGAGGGAAATGCTGACGATTTTCAACAGGAGAGAACTGGTGGTTACACAGAGCATGGAACGGCAGGCAGAGGTGCGCAGGATTCTGGCTGAAAACGGAATTGATTATACGATAAAAACAACAAATATGCAGGGCGGAATGCAGAAGGCGAATATGTGGAGTGCAGGATTTAACCAGAGCTTTGCATGGGAGTAT
>ENA-UEPJ01003281-UEPJ01003281.1-human-gut-metagenome-genome-assembly--contig:-NODE-3281-length-14696-cov-4.918189_pt1 | contig 14696 bp, 15 predicted proteins | sample MGYA00242890_ERZ507896 | MGnify/ENA primary metagenome ERZ507896 (study PRJEB26167, sample SAMN06115508) | human gut metagenome | host: Homo sapiens | place: China:Qinghai | collected 2015-08-20... | reverse complement strand
TATGGTGCAGATGGGGATTATGAAAATGAAGGTGCCGATGGCGGAGCTGATGCTTGACGATACCCCCAGGCCGAAGGAAAAACAGAAAAGACAGCAGCCGACAAAGGCAAAATTCTCCAAGAGCCAGTTTATTTCGGCGGAGATTGACTGCCGTGGACAGCTTGTGGATGAGGCGATTGCCAATATTGATAAATATATTGATGATGCGTATTTATCCGGACTGAAGCAGGTTGTGATTATCCATGGGAAGGGCACAGGCGCACTGCGCGCAGGGGTGCAGAATTATCTGAAAATGAATTCTCATGTAAAAAGCTACAGACCCGGTACCTTCGGCGAAGGCGAAGCCGGTGTTACGGTGGTGGAATTAAAATAAAAGGCGGATTTCTGAACAGAGGTGAAGAAGATGGAAAAACAGAAGATTTTGGTTGTGGATGACGATAAGCATATTGCGGAGCTAATCTCTCTTTATATGATGAAGGAGGGCTATGAAACGCAGGAGATTTATGATGGAAAGGAAGCTGCCGCGGCAGTGGAAGGCTTTCAGCCTGATTTAATCCTGCTGGATTTGATGCTCCCCGGAATGGACGGCTATCAGGTCTGCACAGAGGTGCGAAAGACAAGCCGTGTGCCGATTATCATGCTGACGGCGAAGGGCGAAACCTTTGATAAGGTGCTTGGGCTGGAGTTGGGCGCAGATGATTATATCGTAAAGCCCTTTGAACCAAAGGAGCTGGTGGCGCGCGTGAAGGCGGTGCTGCGCAGATATGAGCCAAAGCAGGAGGAGGATAAAAATATTCTGAAATTCGGGGAATTGGAAATCAATTTGTCGAATTATTCCGTCCTGTATCATGGAAAAAGTCTGGATTTTCCCCCGAAGGAATTTGAACTGCTCAGCTTTCTGGCGCAGCATCCCAATCGGGTATTCACAAGAGAGCAGCTGCTTGACCGCATCTGGGGCTATGAATATGTGGGGGACACCAGAACGGTGGATGTCCATGTAAAGCGCATCCGTGAAAAGCTGAACAGCGAGGATGAATGGGGTATTCGGACAGTCTGGAGTGTCGGCTATAAATTCGGACAAAAATAAAAAGGGGGAATACCCCTTTTTATATGTCGGATTCTTTTTCAGCTGCTTCGGCAGGCGCTTCGGCAGGAACAGGTGCGCCGTCAACGGTCATATCCTCTGCGGGAACCGCTTCCGCAGGCGTATCCTCTGCGGCCTGCTGCTGCGCTGCCTCGTATTCTGCTTTTTTCTTGAGCAGCTCCTGTCGTCTTGCGTCCTTACGCATGTTTGACCAGCGCAGCATAAAGCAAAGAACCAACAGGAAAAGGATGAGATAATGAAAGCTATTCATGTGCCGCCAATCCACACGAACAAGTACGAGAACAGCCAGAGCAATGAGAAGCATATCTCTGGGTGCCATTTGCTTTCTTCTGGGTGGTGTAGGCTGAGGGCTGTTTTGTGTATTATTTTCCATAGGGTAATAATCAGGCAAAAATGCCGTTCTCCTTTCTAAAATTTCTTGTTTTTTGAGCAAAACAGGTACATAAGAACAGTATATCATTATTTTAATGATTTGTAATGCTTTTTTTCTTTTTTGGAGGAATGAAGATGAAAAACGATTCCATTGTGCGCAAGCAGATGATGCTGTATATGGCAACCATTGCGATATTTGTTGCGGTGGTTTGCGGCGCATTGACAATATTTTATACCAAACATTATATGGCAGAGAAACGGGAGGAATTGATTCAGCAGGGAGAAAAAATCGCACAGGCCTACAAGAAGGGATACCGGACAGGCAATCTGAGCGAGCTAAGCTATGAACTGCAGATTCTGGAAAGCTACATGGGCTCAGGGGTTTTGGTTATCAATGAGAACGGTGAGGTTGCGCTTGCCTCTCCGGGGTTTAATGATGAATTTCTGGAGGATAACAGAATCAGCCAGACATTGATTGAGCGTGTGCAGAATGGAGAAATCGTTTCGGTACAGACAAAAAGCGGACAGGTTTCCGATACGCCCATGCTGGTGGTCGGGTATCCGTTTTCGGAGGGACATCTGGCAGGAATTCTGATGTGCCGTTCCCTGCCGGAGATTGAGGAATCCTTGAAGGAAATGTACCAGATTAGCGTAATCAGCCTATTTTTTGTTTCGTTTCTGGGGCTGATTGTCAGCTATGTGACGGCGAAATATGTTGCGTTGCCGCTGATGCGGATGAACCGTGCGGCAAAGGTTATTGCAAATGGGAATTTTGAGGAGCGCGTGGATGTGACAAGCTCGGATGAACTGGGTGAGCTGGCGCAAAGCTTTAACCACATGGCGGAAAGCCTGCAAACGCATGAGAAGGTGCAAAAGGATTTTATTGCAAATATTTCGCATGACCTGCGTTCGCCATTGACCAGTATGCAGGGCTTTCTGACGGCAATGCTTGACGGAACGATTCCGCCTGAAAAACGGGAGCATTATCTGAAAATCGTTCTGGAGGAAACGGAACGGCTTTCTCGTATGACACAGAGTATTGTGGAGCTGAGCCGCGCACAGAGCAGTGCGATTTTGCTGGATGAATCGGATTTTGAATTGAATGAGCTGATTCGTTGGAATATTGAAATGCTGGAACCGCAGCTAGAAGAAAAGAACGTACAGATTCATGGCATTTATGAAGCGGAACAGACCATGGTACATGGGGACAGAGACAAAATTTCCCGTGTGCTACAGAACCTGTTGGGCAATGCGGCGAAATTTTCACCACAAAATGGTATCATCGAGGTGGAAACGACACTGGATAAGAAAAAGGTTCTGGTTTCTGTAAAGGATCAGGGTCCGGGCATCAGTGAGGAAGACCAGAAATATGTCTTTGACCGTTTCTTTAAAACGGATACGACCCGAAATATGGACAAGACGGGCAGCGGGATCGGTCTGGCGATTGTGAGAGAATTTTTGCAGGCGCATGGCGAGACGATTACGGTAAAAAGCGAGAAGGGAAGGGGCGCAACCTTTGTTTTCTCGCTGAAATTGGCAAAAAAAGAAAATTAAAAGGAGCTGAGGCAACGAAACAGGAACTGCCCCTCACCTGTCAGATAGTATGCGATACGATTTAGCAGGTAGGGGGCAGCTCAGAAGAATATGCAATTTTTATTTATTGGTTTTCATTTTTTTCAGCATGGTTTCCGTTGTTTCCATATAATAGGAAGCATCCTGTATCCCTTTGATTTTTAAATCGGCGGGCTTGCCCTTGCTGTCTACAAAGATGGTGGTCGGCAGGCCCTCCAGATTATCCGTAATCCAAGTGGCAAGGCTTTGGTCCGGCATGATGCCTGCGAAGGTAACGCCTGCTTTTTTATACGCATCGGTTGCGATTTTTTCTGCCTTCTGCCCGGGAGTGTCAATGACAACCTGCACGAAGTTTACGTTTGGATGCTTTTTCTGCAAATCCTTGTAGAAGCTTTGCAGGGTATCCAGTTCATTGATGTTGTCCTCCTCGCAGTAGCTTGCCCAGAAGTTTACCACTGTCATATCGTAATCATAGAAAACAGCGGAGGTGACAGGGTCGCCATCAAGGGTATTGGAAATGAAGTTGAGATATTTGCTGTTTTCCTCTGCTTCATCCAGCACCGCTTCCTCATCCGGCAGGGAAATTTCAATACTTTCGCGCAATTCCGGCAGATAGCTTTCCAATTCGCGGAAGGTTGCCTGTGCTTCTGCGGAGAAGTGGTCGATGCCGTCGGCATAATCGGTCAGGAAGAAGAATTGGAAATCACCCTTTACGCCGATTTTTTCCACACTCTTGAAAAAGTCCATTTCCTCTTTTACTTCATCTGTTTCCAGATTTTCTGTTCGCACAACGAGCATTTCCACGATAGGGGTCATCAGTTCTTCCACAGCAATGGTGGATTCGGCATCATTCAGCGGCTCCATATTTTCATCAGGCGCATAGTTATACTGAATTTTTGCATAGATATCGCCGTTCACCTTGACATAGGACGCGGGGATGAGGTTTGTATTTTCCATTTCTACCCATGCATCGGGGATAGTGTAGGAAAGGCCGCATTTCGGCAGGTTAAATTCTGTCTGAATTTCTTGTTGGGTATCGTCGGCAGTATCGGTTTTGCCGCAGGCGGCGGAGCCAAAGAGCAAAAGGGCTGCCAAAAGCAGAGCAGCTTTTAGAACTTGAAGATGTGAAGAGAAGTTTACTGGTACAGGCATACCGTATGAAACAGGAGCATCCGCATATGTCGCCGGTTGGAATTGAGATGGAGATGTATTCTGCTTTGATGGCTGAAGTAAAAGAGATCACAACGAGAATCCAGATGAGCGCAGAGGCATAGGTGACAACCAATAAGTTTTTCGGGCAGGCTTTTTCAGAGATGAAAGAACCTGCCTTTATTATGACAGAAAATACGATTTGAGTTTCTGTCAATAGATGATTGAAAAAAGAGGAGAACAACCATGAATTTTGCAGAGAGAAGAAAACAGGTTTTTGAGAAAATGGAGAGACAGTCAGCGTTGATCTTATTTTCCGGGATTGAGAGCCATGTGAGTGCAGATGAATATGCACCATTTGAGGCAGACAGAAACTTTTTTTATCTGACAGGATTAAGAAGAGACCATATGATTCTTTTGATGAAAAAGACATTGAAAGAGGAGCAGGTGATTCTATTTATCGAAGAAGCAGACCCGACACAGGAGCGCTGGTACGGAAGAAAAGTGACAGTGGATGAGGCAAAAGAGATTTCCGGTATCGATAATGTGATGTTTTTAGATTCTTTTGAGGGCGCTGTTGACCGCATGATGGCAAGGGAAGATATCGACAGCCTGTATTTTGACTGTTACAGATATCAGTTTGAGGACATGCCGGATTACAATATGATCAAAGCAAAAGAATTTGCAGAAAAATATCCGGGACATGCAGTGAAAAATATTTCGCAGGTGATCGCAGAACTGCGTATGCAAAAAGACGGGGATGAAGTAGCACTTGTGCGGGAGGCGATCGGCATTACCGATAAAGCATTGCAGTATGTGATGAAACATTTAGAGCCGGGAATGGCAGAATATCAGGCACAGGCTGATTTTGAATACATGATCCGCTATAACGGAGCGGAGGGAACTGCATTCCCTACCATCGCAGGAAGCGGTGCGAACGGAACCATGCTTCACTACGACACAAACCTTGACATTTGTGAGGATGGTTCTTTACTGCTGATGGATCTCGGGGCAAAATACCGCGGATACTGCGCAGATATCACAAGAACTTATCCGGTAAACGGAACATACACAGAGCGCCAGAGACAGGTTTACGACATTGTTTTAGCTGCAAACCGTGAGGTTGCAAAGACTGCAAAACCGGGCATGACGTTAAAAGAGTTAAATGAGATTGCAAAGAAAGTGCTTGCAGCAGGCTGCATGAAACTCGGTCTGATCGAAAAAGAGGACGAGATTGATACTTATTATATGCATGGCGTATCCCATCATCTTGGAATCGATGTGCATGATGTCACAGCGGCTTGCAATGAAACATTACAACCGGGTGCCATCATTACTGATGAACCGGGACTCTACATTGACGAATGGGAGATTGGAATCCGTATCGAGGATGATCTTCTGATCACAGAGAACGGCTGTGAGTGTCTCTCAGAGGCAATTATCCGTGATCCGGACGAGATCGAAGCATTTATGAAAGACAGATAGAAATGAGGCAGAAATGAGTTGACCATTTCCGGTCACGATTATATAATAGCAATGGAAATTTTTTAGGAGGTGACATTCATGGACAGTTGTGATAGTGCGGGGCGAAAGAACAAAACCGATGGATTTTCTGAATGCTTTGGCACAGGGCAGATGTCTGTGGGCGTCTGACCTCTGTGATAATAGAATATGCCTTCTGAAACCACCGGTTTACATGCCTATACAATAGAGTGCACGCTTCGCGGACAATCTATTGTCATGAACTATAACAGCAGGAACTTACGCATGCTGCTTGGAAGTAAAGCGGTGGTTTTTTATGCCCTTTTTTCAGGGAGAACAGGAGGCAGAAATGCAAAAAGAAGTATTAAAAGAACCGACTTATGTAGAAGAATTATTAACATTATTCCGAAGCAATCTTGGAAAAGAAGAATTGCTCGAAAAAATCTCCGATTATCATGAGAGCGACATTGCGGATGCAATGGAGCAGATGACACCGGAGGAAAGAAAAAAACTCTATCCATTGCTTGGAGAGGAGTATATTGCGGAAATCCTTTCCTATACCGAGGATGCGGCAGAGTATTTGCAGGAGATCAATCTGGAAAATGCCGCCAGGGTCATTTCGGAGATGGATTCCGATGATGCGGTCGATGTTCTGGAGAATCTGGATGCGGACACTAAGACCAGGATCGTCGATCTGCTGGATGATGATGCGGAAAAAGATGTAAAACTGATTTTATCTTATGAAGATGATGAGATCGGTAGCAAAATGACAACGAATTTTATCGTCATAGGAAAGAATCTGAACATCCGTCAGGCAACGCATGAGCTGATCCGTCAGGCGGGAGAGAACGATAATATCTCAACGATCTATGTAGTAGATGAAAATGAGCAGTATTATGGAGCAATCGACTTAAAAGACCTGATCGTGGCAAGAGATTATCAGGATCTGGACAATCTGATCTCGACTTCCTATCCGTATGTGGGAGCACATGAGAAAATCAGTGAGTGTATCGAACGGTTAAAAGACTACGCAGAGGATTCCATTCCGGTATTGTCAGAGGAAGGAAAAATCTTAGGAGTCATCACAGCTTACGACATCGTGGAAGCCGTGGATGAAGAGATGGGAGAGGACTATGCGAAGTTAGCCGGTCTTACTGCAGAAGAAGATTTGGAGGAGACGACGTTTCAGAGTATGAAAAAACGTCTCCCGTGGCTGATCATCCTGCTGTTTTTGGGAATGGTGGTATCTTCGGTTGTCGGAATTTTTGAGACGGTCGTTGCAGTGATCCCGATTGTGATGTGTTTCCAGTCATTGATCTTAGATATGGCAGGAAATGTCGGAACCCAGTCGCTGGCGGTGACGATCCGTGTGCTGATGGATGAGAATTTAAACCGGAAAGATAAGTTTGGACTGATTTTGAAAGAGATGCGCATTGGTTTTGCAAATGGACTGTTTCTTGGAATTATGGCATTTGTATTTATCGGACTCTATGTGTGTTTCATAAAAGGAAATGCGCTTTCCTATTCGTTTTTGATCTCAGGCTGTGTGGGAGTTTCCTTAATGCTTGCGATGGTGATCTCGAGCCTTGTCGGAACAACGATCCCACTGCTTTTCCATAAGATCAAAGTCGATCCGGCAGTCGCGTCAGGACCACTTATCACAACCGTGAATGATCTGGTAGCAGTGGTCACTTATTATGGACTGGTCTGGCTGTTTATGATCGAATTATTGAAGATTTAACATTTTGTATAGGTAATCTTTACCTTTTCTTTAGAATAATCCATGTGTATTTTAAGAATGAACCGTTATACTCGTTAACAGTAAAAATGTTACAGAGTATAGCGGAGGTCATTCCAAATGAAATATATCACATTTACAATCCCATGTTACAATTCAGAAAATTATATGCGAAGATGTGTGGATTCACTTTTGGTGGGCGGCGAGGATGTCGAGATCCTCATTATTGACGATGGTTCTTCCGACCGGACAGGTGCGATCGCAGATGAATACGAAATGCTTTATCCAAACATTGTAAAAGCGGTGCATAAGCCAAACGGCGGTCATGGTTCCGGTGTGAACAAAGGGCTGGAGCTGGCGCATGGACTTTATTATAAAGTCGTGGATTCCGACGATTGGTTCGACCGTGATGCTTATCTGAAAATGTTAGATAAAATAAAAAGTTTTGAAGTCGCACAGTTCCCGGATCTGATCATCTGTAATTATGTGTACGATCATCTGGATGAGGGAATCCAGAAACCGATGAATTACAGAAATGTATTTCCAACTGAAAAAATGTGCAACTGGAACACAATCGGACATTTTCATCCATCGCAGTATTTGATTATGCATGCACTTATGTTTCAGACGAAAGTATTGAGACAGTCGGGGGTAAAACTGCCGGAGCACACGTTTTATGTGGATAACCTGTTTTCCTATCAGCCGCTTCCGTATGCGAAGAATCTCTACTATATGGATATTGACCTGTATCATTACTACCTTGGAAGGGAAGATCAGTCGGTCAACGAGAAAGTCCTGATGAAGCGTATCGACCAGCAGATCCGCGTGACAGAGCTTGTTGCAAAAAGTGTGGATTTAAGAGAAGTGAAAAAAATGTATCCAAAACTGGCCGTTTACATGATGCGCAATATTTCAATCATGTTGTCCATTTCTTCAATCCATCTTCTTCTGATCAAAACAGAGGAGGCGTTCCAGAAACGTAAAAGGATGTGGGAGCAGGTGAAGGATTATGACAGGATGCTTTATTACCGGTTAAGATGTTCTACCTTAAGCGGTCTTACTTATCTGCCGGGAAGATTAGGTGGAAAAATCACAGTCGGCGGCTACCGCATGGCAAGAAAAATTTATCAGTTCCAGTGATAAGAAAAAAGTACAGAGGAATAAAGATATGGCACAGATTTATATTGCATTTGTAGATACACCGGGATTTTTTGCCGGAATGATACGGCAGGTCATCAAACAGAAGTACATTCATGTGGTTCTTTCGATGGATGCGGAACTTGAGGAGGCATACAGTGTGGGACGCAGAAATCCTGCGGTTCCGCTGTTTGCCGGATTTGAAAAAGAGGATAAAAGAAAAATCTTAACGGTGTTTCCAACGGCTGATTATATGGTGTGTAGTATTGAGTGTTCGCTTGTACAAAAGGAGGCAATCCGTCAGGAACTGCATCTGGCTATGCAGGAAAGATTTCATTATCATTATGCAGTTGCAGGATTACTATTTATTTTGTGGAACATTCCATTTTACCAGGAAAACCATTACACCTGTTCTTCCTACGTGGCACGGGTATTAGAGAAGTACGGCGTCTGTCATTGGGAAAAACATTTTTCCCTTGTGACACCAAAGGATTTCATGGAAAAATTTGGACGGAAACGGATTTTTGAAGGAAGTTTGAGAGAATTAGTGGAAATGTCTGTGCAGGAAGAAACGGTTTGTGCTGTTGAAAAAATTGCGTAACAGTTCTGTCCAAAAAAGAGGAAAGGTGGCTACGTGGATATGAAAAAGAAAATCTTGCAGACAGTCTTGTTTCTTGGGATTATGTTTTTGACTTTTTATACGTTACTCCATGGACAGAATCTGTCAGAAATTTATCAGGCAGTAAAAAATATGTCAGTTCCGTACCTGATTGCAGCGGCAGGACTGGCGTTATTTTTTGTCTGCGCAGAGGGCAGCATGATCTGGTATCTGCTCACATCCATGCGAAAAAAAACAGACAGTCAGACAACCGTTCTCTGTGTTGTTGGAAAAGAAAAGGTATGTTCTCTGTGGCGTTGTATCCAATATTCGTTTATTGGATTTTTTTATTCGGGCATCACACCATCCGCAACAGGTGGGCAGCCGGTGCAGCTTTATTATATGAACAAAGATGGAAACAAAGGTTCTGACTGTACCATAGTGCTTATGACGGTGGCAGTAATTTATAAAATTGTGTTGGTAGTTTTAGGTGTCGGAATGTTACTTTTTTGCGGCGGCGCATTGAAAACAGAGCTGCAGTCCTTTTTTCCATTATATTTGCTGGGGCTTGCGCTGAACACGGTTGCCGTTGCAGTTGTACTTGCCGCAATGCTTTTTCCACAGTGGATGATTGTCGTTTGGGCGTGGGTGGAAAAGCAGTTTATCCGGCTCGACATCTGGAAAGCAAATCCACAGCGCATGGATAAGGTGCAGACATTTACGGGAAACTATAGAAATGCCGTGGATTGGCTGAAGCAGCATCCGGGAAAATTAATAGTGGTCATCGCCGTGACGTTTTTGCAGAGGTGTAGTGTATTTCTGCTTACTTATATGGTATATCTCGGACTTGGACAGGCGGGGACTTCCATACAGGAGGTAGTTCTATTACAGGCATCGGTCTACATTGCGGTGGATATGCTTCCGCTGCCGGGAGCGCAGGGAATCACCGAACTGATGTATCGGTCAGTCTTTGCACCGGTATTTTCTAAGGGCAGTCTGATCCCATCCATGCTGATCAGCAGGGGACTGAACTTCTATTTTCTTTTGTTGGCAGGAGCCGGGGTTACGGCTGCAAACCATTTTCTTGTAAAAAAGAAAATTTAAACTCTATTTGTAGGACACGGAGCAGCTCTTATGGCGGAAAAATAAAGATTTGGTAAAGAAAGTATAAAAGATTCGGGAATATATTTTTTTCAAAAAAAGAATGTGTTAAAATAGAAAGCAATTTATGGAAAATAATCTATGGAAAAGATTTTTGATCGAGAGGAAAAAGAGAAGTTATGAGCAATTTCAGGACAAAATATTTAAAAATTGCATGCAATCTGCTTTGGGCAGTGTTTTTGTTGATTTTTGTGTTCGCATTTCTTCCAAAATTGCTGATCTATTTTATGCCGTTTGTGGTGGGAATGATTTTTGCGATGATTGCAAATCCGATGGTGAAGTTTCTGGAGAAACGGATCAAAATTAAACGGAAATATGGTTCGGTCATCATGATCGTGCTGGTCATCGGACTGGTAGTGCTGGCCTGTTATGGCGCAGGGGCAGTCCTTGCGAAAGGAATCGGAGCATTTATGGCGTATCTGCCAACGATGTCTGCCAATGCCGGAACCGAATTTTCCGAGGCGATCGATCAGCTGCAGCAGCTGCTGGAAAAACTGCCATTTACGCAGAATGTGGATTTAAGCGCCATCGGAACTGCGATTCAGGATTTTTTGACAAATTTTGTGTCCAGCTCAGATTCTGCAACGCTTGGGGCAATCGGAGAATTTGCCAAAAGCCTGCCGGATACGATCGTTGGCATAGTCGTAGGACTGCTTGCAGCATATTTTTTTATTGCAGATAAAGACAAACTGATCACCGGGGTGGAGAAACATTTATCTGCCGGATTCCTTGCAAAAACAGAACGTATCTATAAACAGCTTGTGCATGCGGTAGGAGGCTATTTTAAAGCACAGTTTAAGATCATGGGCGTTATTTATGTCATTCTTCTGATCGGTCTTTTGATCCTCCGGGTAGATTTTGCATGGCTGATCGCCTTTGGCATTGCGTTTCTGGATATGCTTCCGGTGTTTGGAACGGGAACAGTGCTCTGTCCGTGGGCGGTTATCAAACTTTTTACCGGAGATTACAAGATGGCGGTTGGCATGATCGTTTTATATGTGGTCTCTCTTGTCGTGCACCAGATCGTACAGCCGAAGCTGATCGGCGATTCCGTAGGACTTGATCCGTTTGCATCGCTGTTATTCATGTTCATCGGTTACAGGGTGGGCAGTGTTGTGGGGATGATCCTTGCTATCCCGATCGGTATGATCCTGATCAATCTGTACGAGGCGGGCGCATTCGATACACTGGTCTGGTGCGTTCGGGAAGTCGTGAATGATTTCAATAACTTCCGCAAGGTTGGCGGAGAGAAGAAATAAGGGCACTCTGCCATGTGGAACTGGTAGCTGCGAGAGGAAATCTCATCGATTCGCCGAAAGAAATGATATGTTTATACATTTTTTGTCCTTAAAAGTGTTGATTAAACACATATTTACGTCCTTAATAATGTTGACACCAGCAGGGTACAATTTTATAATGCAGATATATGGAAATAATTTAATGGTTTCTTATAGATTATAGGAGTTGGAGGAAGGCTCATGGAACGATTTGCATTATCACGAATGAAAGAATGGAAAGAGAATGAAAATAGAAAACCATTGATTATTCGCGGGGCAAGACAGGTCGGAAAAACATGGATCATGAAGACATTTGGTCAACAGTATTTTGAGAAGACAGCCTATGTTAATTTTGATAATAACGCCCGTATGAAACAGGTATTCGAAGGAGATTTAGACATTGAAAGACTGGTTTTATCGATCAGTGCTGAGACAGGAGTTTCTATTGAGGCAGAGAATACGCTGATCATTTTCGACGAAGTTCAGGAAGTACCAAAAGCACTTACATCATTAAAGTATTTTTATGAAAATGCACCTCAGTATGCAATTGTTGCAGCAGGATCACTTCTTGGAGTTGCATTACACCAAGGTACGTCATTTCCAGTCGGGAAGGTAGATTTTCTTGATTTGTATCCGCTTAATTTCAGGGAATTTTTGTGCGCAATGGGAGAGAAACAATTTGTTTCCATGTTAGACAGTTGTGATACGCAGATGGTAACAGTGTTCAAAACAAAATATATAGAACGTTTAAGGGAATACTATTTTGTAGGTGGGATGCCAGAGGTGGTAAAAGATTTTTCGGAAAAAAAGGATTATAATCGTGTTCGTGCGATTCAGAAGAATCTTATTAATTATTATCAGCAGGACTTTTCAAAGCATGCAGAAATAAAGCTTGTTCCAAGACTGAATCTTGTGTGGAACTCGATTCCGATGCAGCTTGCAAAAGAGAATAAAAAATATATTTACGGACAGGTACGTGAGGGGAGCCGGGCAAAGGATTTTGAACTGGCAATTCAATGGTTATTGGATTGTGGATTGATTCATAAAGTACAGCGGATTCAAAAACCGGATCTTCCATTGAAAGCATATATTGATTTTGATGCTTTTAAGCTTTTTTTAGTGGATATTGGATTGCTCATAGCGATGACAGATCTGGATGCAAAAGTGATTATAGAAGGAAATAAGATTTTTACAGAATTTAAGGGATCATTGACAGAGCAGTATATATTGCAGCAGTTAATATCAGATGTCGGAGTGATACCTTACTATTATTCAACGCAAAATTCCAAGGGAGAGATTGATTTTTTAGTTCAGGGAAAAACATCTGTTATTCCAATTGAAGTGAAAGCGGAAGAAAATCTGAAAGCAAAGAGTTTGAAAGCTTTTTGTGAAAAGTATCAACCATCTTATGCAGTCCGGACATCAATGTCGGATTATAGAGAGCAGGATTGGATGACGAATATTCCTCTTTATGCAATTAAGTGGATAGAAAATTATGTCAACCAATAAAACGCATAGAAATATATTAGATCAGGACACATATCCTCTAATGCATATAACATTGTGATATGTGTCCTTTTTTTAGGTAAATATAGTTTTTACAGTAATTCCATATTAATGGATTTTTCCGTAAATCCGTAATTACAGTACATCTCGTAGGCAGCTTTATTTTTTGCATTCACCTGAAGTTCAATGCCGTCAAGATTTTTTTTTGCTTTTATCTCTTTTACTTTTTCAAAGAAAAGATGTCCGACACCCATGCCGCGGTAAGGTTCGTCAACCGCCATTGTGTCGATAAAAACAATGTCCCGTGTCACCTGTGCAGGAGATTCAATATGCCGGAAGATAAGTTCTAAAATTCCGATCACATTTCCTTCATTTTCTGCAATATAGAAAGTATCGCCTTTTACGATTTCCTCAAATACTGCCTTTGGCAGAAGCGCATCATTGGGTTTGTAAATATCGGGACGCCAGTTTATATGAAGCGCCTGCCCCTGATTTAAGATGCGGACGACGGAGTCATAGTCGCTCATTTGTGCGTTTCTTACGATATAGTTCATGATTATTTCACAAGCACTTTCACAAATTTCTTTTTACCACGTTTTACAACAAGTCCATCTGCGCCGAAGGAATCTGCATTGTAAGCGGTCTTGATATCGGTTACTTTCTCGTCTGCAACTGAGACACCGCCCTGTTCTACGGCACGTCTTGCGTCGGAACGGGATGGAGCGAGCTCTGTTTTTACGAGAAGAGACAGGATATCCATATCGCCGTCTGCAAAATCAGCTGCGGATAATTCTACAGTTGGCATATGTGCGGAATCACCGCCACCGGCAAAAAGTGCGTGGGAAGCTTCTCTTGCTTTTGTTGCTTCCTCTTCCCCGTGAACTAATTTGGTCAGCTCGAATGCAAGGATTTCTTTTGCCTCATTGGTGGCATCATCTAATCCAACATAGGGGGCTGAGCTGTGAGTTAAGTTTTCATCAATAACAACAAAATTATCCTTAATTCTGTGTTTAACCAACTGATTCATAAATAATTGTTGAGAACTGAGCGTAATATCAATAATGTTAGGAGCGGCTTTTCTAATATCTCCTTCCCCCCAGTCGGTCAAGCCACCTTTTTTATTGGTCTTTGGATTGATGGTTTTCTTAGATGATAATGTACCAATAGACAAGATTCTGACTTGATTTATAGGGTGTTTAAAAAAGATTTCAGCTTCGTGTAATCCAACCAAACTTGGGCTATTGGCAAACAATCCACCATCAATATATTCATTTTCTCCAATACGATGGCGTTTAAAATAAGTTGGTGCTGCCGAAGTTGCTAATGCCACATCAACAATCTTCTGTTTTAAATGTGACAGGGAAGCCCGTTGTATAATCCACAGCAGGAATAACTACCGGATGTTTTAAATCACCAATTAAAGCATCATCAAACCAGTCGACTAAAATATTTTTTAAAATGGCTGAATTATATTTTGCCTTAAATATGCCAATCCAAGATTGTTTCTTAAAAATTTCTTGACCTTTATTATCAAATATTTTGGCAATTTCTTCAGCAGGAATTTCATAAGCCAATGCCAGTGCAATAATGCCACCAATC
>ENA-UEPJ01003269-UEPJ01003269.1-human-gut-metagenome-genome-assembly--contig:-NODE-3269-length-14747-cov-35.153306_pt1 | contig 14747 bp, 12 predicted proteins | sample MGYA00242890_ERZ507896 | MGnify/ENA primary metagenome ERZ507896 (study PRJEB26167, sample SAMN06115508) | human gut metagenome | host: Homo sapiens | place: China:Qinghai | collected 2015-08-20... | reverse complement strand
CCTCCACAGCGGAGAGGGACGCATAGCCGATGGCATTGGGGTTGCCGGCAACAGCCTCGATGACGCCGCCGGTGGAGGTCAGCTCCTGGTCCAGCTTGCAGGCATCCTTGGTGTCGGTGATGGACTCGAAGCCGTCCCGGGTGCCGGAACCGGCCTCACGGCCGATGCAGGAGATGGTGCCGGCATCGCCGCCCACTTCGCTCCAGTCGGTGATCTCACCGGTGAAGATCTTGGCGATCTGCTCCACGGTCAGGTCCTCCACCTTGCTGTTCGCGTTGACGATGACGGCGATGCCGTCCAGGGCCACCACGGTTTCCGTCAGGCCGCCGGTCTTTTCTTCGTCCTTCAGAGCCCGGGAGGAAAGGCCGATGTCGGCAGAGCCGTTTCCGGCCGCCTCAATACCGGCGCCGGAGCCGGTGGGGTCATAAGTGACGGTCACGCCGCTGTTGTCCGTCATGAACTGTTCGCTGAGGGCGCCGATCACCTTTTCCATGGAGGTGGAACCGTTGGTGGAGACGCTGCCGGAGAGGGTGGTCTCAGCAGGAGCCTCGGTCTGGGCGCTGTTGTCGCTGCTGGTGTCGGCGGGGGTTTCCGTCTTGGAGCCGCAGCCGGTGAGGGCCGCCAGGCTCAGAGCCAAAGTCAGAATCAATGCAAGTGTCTTTTTCATATTACTCTTCCTCTTTTTTATTTTTGATGTTCGGGATTTGATCCTCGGTACAGTTCATAGTGTACCTACCGCATGTAAAATGAAAAAGACAGGCTTTGTAAAATCCATGTAAAATCCGGCAGTTGCCTTTTGCGCCCCCGTGTGATACGCTTTTGCCAAAGGATAAAGGGGGAATTTTCCATGACACACTGCTTCCGTCTCCGCCGGGGACAGGACCTGTACGAGGAGATTGAACGCTACGCTCAGATCCACCATATCGCCGCCGGGGTAGTCCTCTCCGGGGTGGGCTGCCTCACCCGCTGGGAGGTGCGGGACGCCTCCGGCGTCCGCGTCCGCAGTGGCAAGGAACCAGTGGAGATCGTGTCCCTCACCGGCACGGTGGCGGAGACCGGATGCCATCTCCACATCAGTCTCAGCCGGGAGGACCTGTCAGTCCTGGGCGGACACCTGCGCCCCGGCTGCCTGGTGAACACCACGGCGGAGATCGTCCTGCTGGAGCTGGAGGGCACGGCCTTTTCCCGGGAGCCGGACCCAGATACCGGCTACGACGAGCTGGTGATCCGGCAGATATGAAAAAAGCAGCCGGAGGGACGTCTGCCTATCTTTAGGCGGGTTACTTTTCCATTTATACCCCAACGAAATCATGGATAATGGTACTAATAATGAACAAACGGATAAAAATATAAACACTACAATGTCCCCTTACAAATCCCGCTTAGTCTCCACTATAACCGAAAGTCCACTCTTTTCGGCCGGTATGGCATCAGGGCAGAACAACTAAACAAAAAGAAAGCCGGCTTGCGTTGCAAGTCGGCTTTCTTTTTGGAGCGGCTGATGGGAGTCGAACCCACCTATGCAGCTTGGGAAGCTGCCGTTCTACCGATGAACTACAGCCGCAGGAACGTATTGTATTATAGCAGACCTTTCTTTATTTTGCAACACGAAAAATGGCGGGTCTTCTGAAAAAGTTAGAAGGATCTCCGGGGGTCAAATGACGGCGGCATGAACGCCTTTGCACACTCATATAATGCACCGATCAGAAAGGGGAGGTCATCATGAAAAAAATCCTGGCGCTGATGGGCGCCGTATTGCTGCTGAGCGTCAGCGCCCGGGCTGTGGAGGTGTCCGCTCCCTCGGCACTGCTGATGGAAAAGGAGACAGGGACCGTGCTGTTTGCCAAAAACGAGCACGAAAAGCTGGAGCCGGCCAGCGTCACCAAGATTATGACGCTGCTGCTGACCATGGAGGCCATTGACGGCGGGACACTGCGCTATGAGGACACCGTTACCGCCTCACCTCACGCCTGCTCCATGGGCGGCAGTCAGATTTGGCTGAAGGAGGGGGAACGGCTGACCGTGGACGAGATGCTGAAGGCCGTGTGCGTGGTATCCGCCAATGACTGCGCCGTGGCGCTGGCAGAGCATCTGGCCGGCAGCGAGGAAGCCTTCGTGGAGCGGATGAACCGGCGGGCAGCGGAGCTGGGGATGAACGACACTACTTTCAAAAACGCCTGCGGTCTGCCGGCGGAGGGTCACGTCACCTCTGCCTACGACATTGCTTTGATGAGCCGGGAGCTGATGCTGCATCATCCGGATATCCGAACATATACAACAGTCTGGATGGACACTCTCCGGGATGGGGCGTCCTCGTTGGTCAATACCAACAAGCTGGTGCGATTTTATGATGGTACCACTGGATTGAAGACCGGCTCCACCAGCGCTGCCGGGTACTGTATCTCCGCCACGGCGGAGCGGGACGGCATGGAGCTGATCGCTGTTATTCTCAAGGGAAAGACCTCTCCGGATCGGTTTGCGGACGCGCAGACGCTGTTGAATTACGGCTTTGCCTCCTACGCCCTGAAAACCGTTATCCCCGACGAACCGCTGCCGCCAGTGCCGGTGACGCTGGGGACGCAGGCCACGGTTCAGCCGGTTTTGGGCGAGGAAAACCAGCTGCTGCTGGAAAAGGCCAAGACAGGGGAGTTGAGCCAGTCCGTGACACTGGAATCCTCCGTACAGGCCCCAGTGGCGGTGGGGGATCGGCTGGGGACGCTGACCGTCACCTCCGAGGGAGAGGTTCTGGCGGAACTGCCCCTGCTGGCGGGAGAAGAAGTTCCACGGATCACCTTCCGCCAAATGCTGCCACGGGTGCTGCGAATCGCCTGTCTGGTTGAGTGAACGGATCTCGCACCGCCCTTTTTCTCTTGCCGTACCCGGGGAAAAATGCTATACTGGACAAACAGAGGGAAAATGTGCCCTCTGGCTGAAATTTGATACATGAGGGTGAATCACATGCTGGATGTTCAGTTGTTTGATCTGCATACATTTTTACCGAAGCCTTACGAGGAGGCACTGCTGCCCCGTTTGAAAAAAGCCCATGAAAAACTTCAGACCGGCACCGGTCTGGGCGGAGAATTCACCGGCTGGGTGCATCTGCCTCAGGCATATGACCGGGAAGAATTTGCCCGAATCCAGGTTGCCGCCAAGAAGATCCAAAGCGATTCTCAGGCATTGGTGGTCATCGGCATCGGCGGCAGCTATCTGGGAGCCCGCGGCGTGATCGACTGCCTGTGTTCTCCCAATTATAACCTGAAAAAGAAAGAGACGCCCAACGTGTACTTTGTGGGCAACGGTCTCTCCGGCGACGCACTGAGCGAGGTACTGGATCTGGTGCGGGATGTGGATTTCTCCGTGAATATCATCTCCAAATCCGGTACCACCACGGAGCCTGCCGTGGCATTCCGTTTCTTCCGGGAGCTGCTGGAGGAGAAATACGGCAAGGAGGAAGCCGGCAAGCGCATCTACGCCACCACCGATAAGGCCCGGGGTGCGCTGAAATCTCTGGCGGACGCCGAGGGCTGGGAGACCTTTGTGGTGCCGGATGACATCGGCGGCCGCTATTCCGTCCTTACCGCCGTGGGCCTGCTGCCCATCGCCGTTACCGGTGTGGATGTGGAGGCCCTGATGGAGGGCGCGGCTGAGATGATGAACGTCTGTGCCGACGGCTCCTACGATAGTCCCGCATGGCAGTATGCCGCCCTGCGGTATGAGCTGTACCGGGCTGGGTACGCCATTGAAATTCTGGGCTGCTACGATCCGGCCTTCCGATTTATGACGGAGTGGTGGAAGCAGCTCTACGGCGAGAGCGAGGGAAAGGACGGCAAGGGCCTGTTCCCCGCCAGTGTGGAGTTTACCGCAGACCTGCACTCCATGGGGCAGTATATTCAGGAGGGCCGCCGGATCCTCTTCGAGACGATCGTGCGGCTGGGTGCCTCCGACCGGCAGCTGGCCGTTCCTCGGGACGAGACGGACGGCGACGGGCTGAACTTCCTTGCGGGTGCGTCTATGGACCACATCCGGGACCGGGCCACGGAGGGAACGCTCTTGGCCCACAGTCAGGGCGGCGTACCCAACGTCATTGTGAATGTGGGCGGTAAGGGCCCCCGTGAGCTGGGCCGGCTCATCTACTTCTTTGAGTATGCCTGCGGCTTGTCCGGCTATCTGCTGGACGTGAATCCCTTCGACCAGCCCGGCGTGGAGGCGTATAAGAAGAATATGTTTGCCCTCCTCGGCAAGCCCGGCTACGAGGATCGTAAGGCAGAACTGGAAGCCAAGCTGACCGAAAAGCATTGAGGAAAGCGGAATACGAAAAGCGGAATATGCAAAAAAACACGGCAGAGCATACATTGCTCTGCCGTGTTTATAAACAAATTTTGAAGTTACTTTTTGGGATTGTCTTTTTCCATTCTTTATGGTATGCTATGACTACGAAAGGTCCCGTTAATTACGGAGACGAACTATGACAGGAGTGATCTATTATGGTTAGACTGATTATGGGCGTCAAGGGTTCCGGCAAAACCAAGCAGCTCATCGAACTCATCAACGCTGCCGCGAAGGATGAGGCCGGCAATGTGGTCTGCATTGAGCCGAAGCGTGATATGTCCTACAATATTCACTACAACATCCGCCTGATCGACGCGCAGGAATACGATCTGCACAGCTATGAGGTATTCCGTGGCTTCATCAGCGGTCTGTATGCCGGCAACTATGACATTTCTCAGGTGTTCATCGACAACCTGTGCAAGACCGTGGGCGCCGATGTGGATGCGGAGACCGAGAAGTTCCTCAACTGGCTGGATGCATTCGGCGAGCGGAACAACATCAAGTTCACCGTCACCATCAGCGGCGACGTGGAAACTGCTACCGACGGTATGCGAAAGTACCTGTAATTGAATAAAAGAAAACCGCCTTGCTGAAAAGCAAGGCGGTTTTTTCTGTCCGGATTTGAAAGCTCAGCTTTCTTGGGCTTGCAGAGTACCGTTGGGGGTGGAGAGACAGCAGGAGGATACGCCGAAGCAGCGCAGCAGCTGCTGGCGGGCTTCCAGCGCCTTTTCGTTGAGATACCAGACCACCGTATCCTTTGTCTCCAGATAGGCGCAGGCGTAGCGGTCAGAATAGTAGGTGCGGCCTTTGGCTTCCAGTGCGGCCACAGCGTCTCCGTTGAAGGCGGTGGGTTTTCCGGTACCCTTCCGGCCGTGGCCCTCCGCCGTCAAAAGCAGGGCGAGCTTCTCACCGGGGATCTGGTCATTCAGAGTGCTGAGCGCGTAGTAGACGGTCTCCAAAGGCTCCATGGCATATACGGGAACAGCGCCGTCCGTGTCCTCATGTCCGGACACCTGCAGCACGATCCGGTCTGCGGCCTTTCCGAGAGCCTGATAGTCCGGAATTGCTTCCCTTCGGGCCGGGGCGCTTGCCGCCACATACAGCTTTTTCTCCGGCACAGCGGCCCGGAGCGCCTGTACGAAGGCAGCCAGGGCGTCGCCATTTTCAGCGGACGGGGTGATGTTCAGATAAACGCCGTCATAGCTGCTGTCGGTCAATGCTTCGGCAACTGCCGTGGCTGCGGCGGCGGTGCTCTTCAGAACGCCGGACTGACCGGAAATACCCAGCAGGACCGTCTGGCCGGAGGCGGTTGCTGTTTCCATGACCTGTTTCTGCGTATTGCTGACACTCAAAGCCAGCCGAGGGTTCTGACCGCCGGTCAGCGTTCCTGCCATGAGTATGACGGTCTGATATCCGGAAAGGTCCTCCGCTTCCTCGCCGGAGCGGAGAAGGACCATGGCCTCATTTGCGGTCTGAGCAGGGTGCAGTTTGTCATACAGGCGGCTGAGCATGACAGCAGCCTGTTCCCGGGTGGCGTACCGATCCGGCACGAACAGATCATTCCCCATACCGCTGACCAGACCCAGCTCGTAGGCCATAGCGATATGCCCCTTGTTGGTGGTCACGTCCCGGAAGGGAAGCGGATCATCCTCCGCGAGGCCGGCGATGGGCCCGTAGCCCAAGGCCCGGATCAGCATGACTGCCAATTCCTCCCGGGTGATGGGATCGCCGGGACGGAAATCGCCGGTCTGACGGGTGACTGCCCCGTGCTCATAGCAGGCCCGGAGGGCCGGCTCATACCAGGCGCCCTGCGGCACATCCGAAAAGATCCGGTAGTAGGTCTCACCGCTCTGCCAGCCGAAAAAACGGCTGAGTGCCACGGCGAAGCCCGCCCGGGTCATGGGCTGGCCCACGCCGAAGGTATCGGCGGTCTTGCCCTGAAACCATCCCTGAGCCGCGCAGCGGTCGATGGCGGTTGCCGCCCAGTGGTTGGACGGCACATCCTGAAAGGAAGCCGCCCCGGCGGGAACGGTAAGCGCCCCGCTCAGCACCGCGCACAGGCACAGGCAGGCGGTCAGCTTTTTCAAAATTGTTCGTTTCATCTATCTGCCTCCTTATGGAAAGGGTATCCGTTTTTGGACTTTATTAGACGGTTTTGGGAAAAACTCCCACTTATTGTAGCAGACAACGGCCCTTTCGTCAAATCTGAGGAGAAAACCGGCAGAAATTCCGCCTAAAAAACAGGGAAAAACCGTAACCACCTCTTTCGCTGGACAAAAAAATGTGGTATCCTATATGCGCTTTATGAACTCTTACGGAGGATTGATTATGAACAACAACGAGATCCTGCTTTTAAAGCTGGGCGAGGTGGTGCTGAAGGGCCTGAACCGCCGCAGCTTTGAGGATAAGCTGGTGAGCAATGTCCGCCGCCGGATGAAGCCCTGCGGCAGCTTCCAGATCTACATTCGCCAGAGCACTATCTATGTGGAGCCTCAGACCGAGGACTGCGACATGGAGGCCGCCTTCAAGGCTGCCCGTCAGGTGTTCGGCATCGTGACGGTGGCCCGCGCCGTCCCTTGCGCCAAGGAGATGGACGCCATTGCGGAGACCGCCAAGACCTATCTGGCGGATGAATTTGCCAAGGCCAGAACCTTCAAGGTGGAGAGCCGCCGGGCAGACAAGCGGTTCCCCATGAACTCCATTCAGATCTCCCAGTATGTAGGCGGCGAGCTGGGGCAGTTCTTCAACGTGAAAGCGGATATGCACCATCCTGATCTTACGGTTTATGTGGAGATCCGGGAGAAGTACGCCTATATCCACACGCCCTCTGTCCCCGGCGCCGGCGGCCTGCCCATCGGCATGGGCGGCCGGGCGGTGAGCCTGCTTTCCGGCGGTCTGGACAGCCCCGTTTCCTCCTATATGATTGCCCGCCGGGGCGTGGAGCTGGAAATGGTGCACTTTGTTTCTCCCCCGTATACCTCCCAGCAGGCGCTGGACAAGGTGCTGGAGCTGGCCCGGCTGCTGACGGTGTACTGCGGCCGGATGATCGTCCACATCATCCCCTTCACGGAAATTCAGGAGGAGATCCGCCGCCAGTGCCCCGAGGAATACTTTACCCTCATCATGCGCCGGTTTATGATGCGGCTGGCAGAGGCAGTGGCCCGGAAGTCCCACGCCTCTGCGCTGGTCACCGGCGAATCTCTGGGTCAGGTGGCCAGCCAGACCATCAAGGCCCTGGGTGTCACGGAGGACGTGACGAAAATGCCCGTTCTGCGGCCCCTCATCGGCACCGACAAGGTGGAGATCATCCGCATGGCCCGGGAGATCGGCACCTACGAGACCTCCATTCTGCCCTATGAGGACTGCTGCACGGTCTTTACCCCCCGCCACCCCGCCACCCGGCCGGTGCTGGAGGATGTGGTGCAGGCGGAGTCCGTTCTGGATATTGACGGCCTGGTGGCCAAGGCCCTGGAGGGCGAGACCTGGGTTCGGGTAAAGCCCTGACCGGATCGGAAAGAAGGCATCTGTTATGTCACATACCGCTGAGATCATTGCCGTCGGTACGGAACTGCTTCTTGGAAATATCACCAACACCAACGCCAGCGAGATCTCACGGGCGCTGTCTGCTGTTGGTGTCAATGTGTTCTGGCATACCGTGGTAGGGGACAACCCGGAACGGCTGCGGGAGGCGCTGGACATCGCCCGGAAGCGAGCGGACGTCATCCTCACCACTGGCGGCCTTGGCCCCACCTATGACGATCTTACCAAGCAGACCGTCTGCGAGACCTTCGGCAAGCCGCTGGTCCTGCGGGAGGATGTGCTGGAGCATATTCGGACTTATTTTGCCCGGAACGTCCACCTGACCATGCCGGAAAATAACCGCCAGCAGGCAGAGTTTCCCGCCGATTGCGTGATCTTCGACAATCCGGTGGGCACCGCTCCCGGCTGCGCCTTTGAAGCGGAGGGGGTGCACGTGCTGATGCTGCCCGGTCCGCCCTTTGAAATGCGGACCATGCTGCAAAACTGGGCGGTCCCCTATCTGCGGGGACTTTCCAAGGAGGTCATTGTGTCCCATGACATTATGACCTTCGGCCTTGGGGAAAGCCCTATGGAGGATCTGATGCGGGAGCGGATATCCCGGATGGAAAATCCATCCCTCGCCACCTACGCCAAGCCCAGCGAGGTCCGGCTCCGCGCTACCGCCAAGGCGGACAGCGCAGCGGCGGCGGAGGCCATGCTGGTCCCGGTGGTAAAAGAGGTGACGGATTATTTGGGAGACGTGGTGTACGGCGTGGATATCCCTAATCTGGAAACCGTCTGCATGACACACCTGAAGGAAAAGGGCTGGACCTTCGCTACGGCGGAAAGCTGCACCGGCGGTCAGATAGCCGCCCGGATCACGGCCCTGTCCGGGGCCTCCAGTGTGTATCGGGGCGGCGTGGTGAGCTACTGGACCAGCGTAAAGGCAGAGGTGCTGGGGGTGTCCCAGACGCTTCTGGACCAATACGGCGCCGTGTCGGAGGAATGTGCCCGATCCATGGCGGAAAATGCCCGGCGGATCACCGGAGCTGACATTGGCCTGTCCGTCACCGGCGTGGCCGGTCCGGACCCGGACGAGCGCAACAACCCGGTGGGACTGGTGTATGTGGGTCTGGCGTCCCCCGATGGGACGTGGTGCCGGAAGCTGGAGTTGGGCAAGCGCCGCCGGGATCGCATTCAGGATCTGGCTGCCAACCACGCCTACGATATGCTGCGCCGCTGCCTGACTGGACTGCCGGTGGAGCAAAGCGGCACCGGAAAACACATGGAAAAGCTGTAAAACGCGACGAAAATCGCAAATAACAGCAAAATGACAGCAAAAAGGACACTGGCTTGTTATACAAGCCAGTGTCCTTTTTATCATTATGATGCTTGCGTTGTTGTCGATCGGATCACTTCAGGACCCGGACGCAGCCCTCGATCAGGCTCATGGTGACGGTATCGCCCACGCTGAAACGCTCCGTCAGCTGGGGGTTGTAGACCTCCACGATGATGGGCTGCTCATTCAGCATGACCTCGTACTCGATCTTGGCGCCGTAATAGGTGGCACGGGAAACGGTACCGGGGAGAGCACCGGCATCCTTGGTAAGCAGGAAGGATTCGGGGCGGACCGTCAGGCAGCAGGCACCGCCCACTTCCACACCCTCCATCTTGCCGGGGGCGGGGATGGAGAAGGTCTTTCCACCAATCTCCACCAGCGCGGCCTCGCCGTCACGGCCCTTGAAGATGCCGTCGATGAAGTTGGCCTTGCCGATGAAGTTTGCCACAAAGCGGCTGGCGGGCTGCTCGTAGATCTCCTGAGGAGTGCCCTGCTGGCAGATAACGCCGTCCTTCATGATGACCACCTTGTCGGAGATGGCCATGGCCTCGGACTGGTCATGGGTGACGTACAGGGAGGTGATCCCCAGCCGCTGCTGGAGGGCACGGAGCTCGTCCCGCATGCTCTCGCGGAGCTTGGCGTCCAGGTTGGACAGGGGTTCATCAAACAGCAGCACGGAAGGTTCGATGACCACGGCACGGGCCAACGCCACACGCTGCTGCTGGCCGCCGGAGAGCTGGTTGGGGAACCGCTTCTCCATGCCTTTGAGCTGCATCAGCTCCACTACGTCATTGGTGCGGCGGATGATCTCATCCTGAGGGAGCTTAGCCACACGCAGACCGTAGGCGATGTTCTCCCAGATGTTCAGGTGGGGGAACAGGGCGTAGGACTGGAACACCATGGAGATGCCCCGCTTGTTGGGGGGGATCTTGGCTACGTCCCGGTCTCCGATGAACACGTTGCCGCTGGTGGGATACTCAAAACCGGAGATCATCCGCAGGGTGGTGGTCTTGCCACAGCCGGAAGGGCCCAGCAATGTCACCATCTCGCCGTCCTTGATCTCAAGATTGATATGGTCAACAGCCACGAAGTCCTTGCCGGTATCGGGCTGCTGAAAAATTTTGGTCACGTCCTTCAGGACCACGCCGGAGCTCTTTTTGCTGAAGCCCAGCTTCTCGTTCTTCTCTTGGCTCATTTTGATTCCTCCGTTTTCGATTTAGCCTGAGGCACCTTGGAACGGGGCGCCAGCAGAAGGTTGATGACGGTGTTGAACAGGCCGATAAACACCAGCAGAATGCCTACCATCATCGTGACAAAGGCAGCTGCCTGCCCGTATTTCGCCAGGTCAAACAGGGAGTAGATGTTGCTGGTGACCAGCTTCCACCGGGGAGAGACCAGGAAAATGACCGCGCTGACGGCAGTGATGGCCTTGGTGAAGGAGTAGACAATGCCGGAGAAGAAGGCGTTTTTCAGCATGGGCAGCGTAATGCGGCGGAAGGAATAGCCGGTGTCGGCGCCCAGAATGGTAGAGGCCTCTTCAATGGAATTGTCGATCTGCAGCAGGGTGGTGGTGCCGGACTCGATGGCTACCGGCATGTTCCGGAAGGTGAACACGATCACCAGAATCAATCCAGTGCCAGTGAGGGCCAGCGGCTTGGAGTTGAAGCCCAGGATGTAGCTGATGCCCAGCACGGTGCCGGGAACAGCGAACATCAGGACGGAGGCGACCTCGATAAAACGCTTGCCGTAGTAGTTCCGCTTGGCGGTGATATAGGCGATGACCATGCCCAGCAGGCCGCCGATCACGGCGGAGATCAGGCCCAGCGTCATGGAGTTTTTCAGGCTGTCCCAGCCGTACTGGAGCGCCTTGCGGTACTGATCCAGCGTCAGGGAGAAGTCCACGCCCCAGGTGCGGACAAAGGAGGCAAAAATTACCGTGCCGTAGAACAGAATGATGATGGCGGAAACGATTAGGCAGAAAGCAAACAGGGGCCACTTGATGTGGGGTTCCTCAATGAGCTTCCGGGCCTGGGTGGGCTTGCCGGTGACTGTGACAAAGCTCTTTTTGTTGACCCAGTATTTATTGAGAAGATACGCGATGACTGCGGGCAGAAGCAGCAGCAGCGCCAGCACGGAGCCCTTTCGCATATCATAGCTGCCGGTGATAATGTTGTAGACCTCAATGGAGAGGGTGGTGTAGTCGCCGCCGATGGTAGCCGGGTTGGAGAAGTCCTCCAGAGACTGGATGAACACCAGCAGCGCGCCGGAGATGATGCCGGGGAGGGACAGGGGGAAGGTAACCGTCCAGAAGGTTTTCCAGCGGCCTGCGCCCATGTTGCAGGCGGCATCCTCTACAGAGGCGTCGATGGAGGCCAGAATGCCGGAGAGGGTCAGGTAGGCGATGGGGAAGAAGCTCATCACCTGAACCACAATCAGGCTCTTGAGACCGTATACGCTGCTGCCGGTGATGCCAAGCAGGTTCTTGGAAATCAGACCCTGCTTGCCGAAGAGGAAGATAATGGACAGGGACAGCACGAAGGGCGGGGAGAGGATGGGCAGCGTGGCCATGGTCTTGAAAAAGCCCTTGGCCGGTACGTTGACCCGGGTGACGGTATAGGCAAAGACATAGCCGATGAAGGTGGCGATGACGGCCACAATCAGGCCCAGCGCCATGGTGCGGCCGAAGACCTTGCCGTACCGGGGCGTTTGCAGGATGGTGATGAGATTGGCCAGAGAGAAGGCACCGGTCTCATCCGTAAGGCTGTAGATCAGCGTTTTGGCCAGAGGATAGATGACGAACAGCAGCAACAGCGCGAACGAGAGGATGATGGCAATCAGCAGCAGGGGCTGGCGCAGGATCATCTTCGTTTCATTGAGGCGCTTTGCGCGGGTAGTGGCATTTGCCATGAGCGTTCCTCCTGAGTGAGAGTGTCAAAAGCGGCGGGAAAGCTGCGCAAGGGAGTTCCGCCTTCTCTGTCTTGGTATGCGGGCCCCCTCCCCTTGGGGGAGGAGGCCCGTTTGCGGGAAATCAATCAGAAATCTATTGGGATCAGCCCTCGGGCTTGGTGGCGATCTTATTCTCGAACTGCTCGCAGTACTCGCTCTTGACGCTGGCAGCCCAAACGGCGTCATAATCAATCACGGGAACCTCATCCAGCGTCACCAGACCGTCGGCCACAGGAGCGGCGGTGTTGGTGGGAACGCGGAAGGAGTCGTTTTCGGCGTAGCAGCCCTGACCGGCCTCGGAGGTCATCCAGTCGATGAACTTCTTGGCGTTCTCCTGCTCGTCGGCCTTGCCGCCCTTGATGAGGGCCATGGCGCCCACCTCATAACCGGTGCCGTCGGTGGGGAAGCTCAGCTCAATGTGATAGCCCTCGGGAGTCAGCTGCAGGGCGTCGTGAGAGAAGGTGAGGGCGATGGCGGCCTCACCGATGGCCACGGCATTGGGAGCGGCGGAGCCGGACTTGGTGTACTGACTCATGTTGGCGTTCAGCTTTTCCAGATAGTCCCAGACCTGATCGTCGCCCTTGAGCTGAACCAGCGTGGCCAGAACGGTGTAGGCGGTGCCGGAGGTGGCGGGGTGGGCCATGATGATCTCACCCTTGAACTCGGGCTTCAGCAGGTCTTCCCAGCTCGTGGGATATTCCAGACCCTTTTCCTTGAACCAGTCAGAGTTGCAGGCAAAAGCAATGCAGCCCACATAGATGGGGTTCCAGGTACCGGTGGGATCCAGATAAGTAGAGGGTGTCTTGTCCAGATTGGGAGACTGATAGGCTTCCAGCAAGCCCTTATCCACGGCGGCGATGTAGTTATCCGTAGAGCCGCCGAACATCAGCGTTGCCTGAGGATTGTCCTTCTCGGCTTCCACACGGGTCAGCATCTCACCGGCGGAGAGGCGGACATAGTTGATCTTGATGCCGGTTTCCTGCTCAAACTTGTTGAAATAGTAGATGACTTCGCTTTCGGGGAATGCGGTGTAAACGGAGAGTTCCTTGCTGCCGGAGGTCTCGGCAGGCTGCTCGGTCTTGGAATCGTCAGTCTTGGGAGCCTCGGTCTTGCCGCCGCCGCAGGCGGTGAGGGCCAGCAGGCTGGTGGCAGCCAGCAGAGCGGCGAACAGGCGCTTAGTGGATTTCTTCATAAATCGTTTCTCCTTCTCATCCATTATTTATTTCCATTCCGCACTGCGGAAGAGAAAACACGGCTTTGCGGGAACCTTGGACAGTTCCTCTTTGCGGGAAACAAGCTGCGGACCAACTCATAGCACCAGTTGTCCTGACTTCTATCCGGGCCCGCAATCCATTTCTATGTAGGCGGTTCGCAGTTTAGCATGGACAGGCGGCATCCGGTCAGACGCTGCGCAAACACTCCAACTTATGGCAGTGTAAACAATGAACACATATGTGCAACCGTTTACATTGACAACAATACCACATATTTCCAAATGCGTCAATGAAGAATGTGCTTTTTCTACATCTGATGCAAAAAGAACCCCGTGTGCTTTGTGCAAAATGGACAATACGACTTGCGGCCGCACGGCTTTTGCTTTTGGCACATACACAAATGACCGCGAATACTGGCGAAAAATATTAGAGGCATCCGCCATGTAAAAGTCCTTTTCAGCTGCGTTTTATGTAACCGCTTACATTATAAATCAAGAGGGCAGCACATAAAAAGCCTCCGCCAAACGGCGGAGGCTTTTGCTTTGTTGAAAACAGGCAACCACGGGCTATGCCCGTGGAATAAAAAAGGCTAAGCCTATGAGAGGGAAAAGATAAACCTCCAGTGCTGCAATCGAAGCAGGTTTGCCGACCGCAAGAAAAGTAGCGGAGGAGGAATATCCATGTTTAGAACACAAAAGAAAGAGGAAATAGATAGTCTTGCACATACACGCTGGAACTGTAAATAACACATAGTCTTTACACCAAAATATCGGAGACAAGCAATATATGGACAAATTCGGACAGATATCGGGAGCATCCTAAGAAAACTGTGCGAGTATAAAGGGGTAGAAATTATAGAGGCAGAGACTTGCCCAGACCATATCCATATGCTGGTGAGTATCCCGCCCAAATACAGTGTATCACAGTTTATGGGATATCTCAAAGGGAAAAGTTCGCTGATGATATTTGACCGACATGCGAATCTGAAGTACAAGTACGGGAATCGGCAGTTTTGGTGCAAAGGCTACTATGTGGATACAGTAGGGAGGAACAAGAAAGTAATTGCGGAGTATATCCGAAATCAACTTGCAGAGGACAAAATATCGGATCAGATATCGATCAAGGAATACTTTGACCCGTTTACGGGTGAGCAAGTAAACAAGAGCAAATAAGAGCAGCCCCACTTGGTGGGGCTGCTCGGGATCATATGCGGTCGGCAGACCGTTTCACCGCGCCTTTAGGCGTGGCCTGTCTTAAGCCCTTATAGGGCTTGTGCAAGCCACCCGTTTTACGGGTGGTCTTGACTTAGGAAGCTCTTACTTTGCGGCCTTGGCAGCCTTGATAGCCTCGATCAGCATGGGAGTGACCTTGAACAGGTCGCCGCAGATGCCGTAGTCAGC
>ENA-UEPJ01003263-UEPJ01003263.1-human-gut-metagenome-genome-assembly--contig:-NODE-3263-length-14764-cov-22.535508_pt1 | contig 14764 bp, 13 predicted proteins | sample MGYA00242890_ERZ507896 | MGnify/ENA primary metagenome ERZ507896 (study PRJEB26167, sample SAMN06115508) | human gut metagenome | host: Homo sapiens | place: China:Qinghai | collected 2015-08-20... | reverse complement strand
TGTCATTAACGGCAACAACTACGTCAAGCTCCGGGACATGGGCAAGACAGTGGGATTTGAGGTCTTTTGGGACAGCGTTAACGGCTGTGTGCAGGTGGAAAGCAACAAGCCCTACACCGGCGAAGCACCTGCAAAGGCAGAACCGGATAAACCGGAATCGTATCCAGAACCCACAGCCCCTGCCAATGATGCCGATGTAGGCGCCATGAAGCAGGATATCGTAGACCGTACCAACACACTCCGAAAGGAAAACGGCATTGCAGCCCTGACCACCAGCGACAAGCTCATGCAGGCGGCGCAGGTGCGGGCTGACGAAATGGCTGCCAGCGGCGCATATTCCCACACTCGCCCGGACGGGAGAAAATACACCACGGTCACAGACTGCAAATATGTCGGGGAGAACATCCAGTTGATCGGCGAATGGCAGATGCCCAATATATCCCTCCCGGCCGCTGCGGTCGATGGCTGGCAAAACAGTGCGGCGCATCTGGAAAATATGCTCAATACGAGATATGGAGAGATCGGCATCGGCCTTTCGCAAGGAACGGTCATGGGAGAGCCTTATTGGTACTGCGTCCAGCTATTCCTCTGTGACGGCTATACCATCGACTGGGTGGACGCTCCGGCAGTCAAGTGAGGATATCCCAGCGCTCAAGCAGTTTTGTGACGAACAGCTTACAGACAAATAAAGCATGGCATACCACACGAGCAGACCGGAGAAATCCGGTCTGCTTTTCTATTACAAAATCGAAAGGAAACCATTGCTATGAAAACATGGAAAACACGGATATTGTCAGCGATGTTGGCTCTCTTGACTTTGCTGACCCTGCTGCCCACCTCCGCGCTGGCAGCGTCCGGCAGCGGAACGGGCATCAAAGCAACTACTGACCCCAATCTCTGGTCCACCCGCCTGACCTCCACCGGTCAGTCGTATTCTTACCGCCCGCCCACGGCAGCAGGCAAGCAGCTTTACTGCATGGATCTCGGCTATTCCTATCGGTACGGAACTGCTTCTTTCCTCAACAGCTACACCTACAAAAGCGCCACCGGCGCGGACAGTGATGCCCTGTGGGATGCCGCTGTCGCAGGTACGGGTCTTGGCGAGATGGACGCCGCCACTAAGGAGAATGTAAAGTGGATGATGACCTATATTGCGGACTACAAGGGCGACATCCCCGGCAGCCTCTTCATGGCGCTCCAAACGTATATCTGGGATCATCAGAGCAACAAATCCGCAGGCGGCGATACCTCTGGTGACATTGATGCCGGTGGTTTTGCCAACGCCGACACCTATGAAACCTATCTTGGTTATGTGGATTGGCTCTTGGCGCAGAAGGCCAAGGAGGACGTGGAGTTCCAGCAGCAGATCGAGAAATACACCGCCCAGGGAGCGGTCGCTACGGTCGTTGAGGACGAGTCCGCAAAGTGGGCGGTCTACGCCAAATCCAGCGTGTCTGGCCGCCAGAGCTTTTTTGCCTACTATGCGCCAAGAAAGCTCTCTTTTGAGGTGCAGCCGGGAAAACCGGATCGTCCGCCCGCCGGCGATGCGGATATCACGCTGAAGAAGGTCGCCGCAGGTACCACCCGTGGTTTAGATGGTGCCCGCTTTCTGATTTATCGGGACGGTCAGATCGTCGGCAGCGACGTGTCGAAAAACGGCGGCATCATTGAGGTAAAGGACGTCACCAAGGGCCTGTGGACATTCGTGGAGGTGGAAGCTCCGGAGGGGTATGCCCTGGACCCCACCCCTCACAGCGTCTATGTTGACACGACCGATGGCGATAAGCAGTATACCGTGACCGCCGAAAACCACGCTCTGCCCGACATGAAGATCACCAAGCGGGACGCCATGAGCGGCAAACCCATTGCCGGTACGGTGTTCTCCATTAAGTCTGTCACCGGCAATTATTCCACCTCCGTCACAACTGGTGTGGATGGCTCCGCCACTCTCTCATCTATCCCCGCTGATGTTTATGTGGTGCGAGAGGAATCTGTGCCGGAACCGTACATCGTGTCCAATACCGAGCAGACCGTGGCGCTGCGCCCCGGCAAAACCAGCGAGGTTACCTTCGTTGACTATGAAAAGCCGGGTCTTGAAATTGTCAAGAAGAACATCGCCAATGGTGAGCCTATCGAGGGCGTGACCTACCGTATCGAGCAGATCGACGGCAGCTTTTCTACCAGCGCCACCACGGACGGCGCGGGGCGCATCTTCCTCGCTTCCATCCCCGTGGGCAGCTATCGCGTCACGGAGAAAAATGTGCCTTCCCATGTCATTCTCTCTGAGATCCCCCAGGAGATCCATCTGGAAGCAGGCTGCACCAGAACGGTGACCTTCTTCAACGCCGTCAAGCCCTCCTTGACGATCCTGAAGCGGAACAGCGTCACCGGCGATCCTCTCTCCAATGCCAAATTCCATATCTATTACGGTTCGGACAATACCACCACCGGCGAGATCAACGACCTCGGCGTGTTCACAACGGATGAGATCGGAAAAATCACCCTCACCGATGTAAACCGTGGCTGGTACAAGCTGGTGGAGGAGTCCGCTCCCAAGGGCTTCGGCATTCAGGGCAGCGGGGTCACCGAGTTCTATCTGGAAGCCAACACCTCCAAGACCGTAACGGTGGACAATGTGCCTCACAGTGCCCTCGTCGTGTACAAATATGACGCCAAAACCGGAAAAGGACTGGAGGGCTGCCGCTTTGAACTGCGTTATCTCAGCGGCAATACCAGCGGAACAGGCGGTACGGTCATCGGGACTTATGTGACCGGCCCCAACGGGGCATTCACCGTGACAAACCTTAAAAAAGGCACTTATGTCTGTCAGGAACTCGAAAGCGACGGAAATCATATCATCGACCGCGAACCCCAGACGGTGTGGATCTCCGGCGAGGATCAGGATGTGGTGACGCTCCGCTTCGGCAATGCTCCTCTGGGATCGCTCTTGATTACTAAACTGAGCGATGACAACAAGCACGAACCGCTCTCCGGCGTAGAGTTCCTGTTGACCGACAGCAGCGGCAATTATCTCGGCAACGACAACGGCCGCTTCGCCACCAATGCCGCGGGCGAAATTCTGGTGGATGGTCTGGAACCCGGCATGACGGTCATTGCCCGTGAAGTCAGAGCAAAAACGGGCTACCTGTTGGATGACAGCCCCCAGCACGCGCTCATCAAGAGCGGCGAAACGGCGCATTTACAGTTTTTGAACCAGCCTGCCGGTAATCTCATCATCCGCAAGGTCAGCTCCGGCCCCAACGGGGAGCCGCTGGAGGGCGTCGAGTTTAAGATCACCTACGCGGATGGCAGCTTTGTCCCAGACGCCAACGGCGAACTGTCCAGCAACGGCATTTATTACACCAATAAATCTGGTGAGATCCGCATTTCCGGCGTCGTCGGCACCGTGGTAGCAACGGAAACCAAGACGATTCCGGGGTTCACCATTGACGAAGCGACCCGCACACAGACCGTGGTTGTTAACCCAAACGACACGCAGACACTGACCTTTTACAACAAACCCACTACAACGTTGATTCTCCAGAAATACATTTCCGGCACGAAAAATGAGCCGCTTGCCGGGGTACAGTTCCTTGTGACGGACTCCTCCGGCGCGGTAGTCGGCCCCAACAACGGCTACTATACCACCGACTCCGCAGGCCAGATCGTCATTGAGGGTCTGACCGACGGCATGACTGTTACCGCAAAAGAGGTCAAATCTGTGGACGGTTTCGTGCTGGACGGGACGCCGCAGAGCATCAAGATCGACCAGAGCCAGTCTCCCCAGCGGTTGACCTTCTGGAATAAGCGACAGGGCGCGCTGATTATCAACAAGCTGTCCTCTCTGGACCGCAAGACGCCGCTGGAGGGCGTTACCTTCAAAATCACTACGGCTACCGGCGAGTTTGTCCCCGACGAAAACGGAAAAATCAGCTCCAACGGTCTGTACTACACGGATGAGAACGGGCAGATCATTCTCAAGGGCGTCACCGGCACACTGGTGGTGACAGAGGAAAAATCTATCTCCGGTTACACCATCGACGAGAATACGCGCACGCAGACCGTGGTGGTCAACCCCGACGATACGCAGTCCTTGTACTTTTATAACGCCCCCATTGGCGGCGTGGAGATCATCAAGGTCAACGAGGATGACCACAGTGAGCGCATCCCCAATACGACCTTTGAGATCCGCAAGGTGGACGATGCCTTGGTGGATACCGTTACGACGGACAAAAATGGCCGTGTGTTCGTGGCTCTGGAGGATGGCAGCTACTATGCAAAAGAGGTCACATCGAACAAATCGTTCCGGCTGGATGATACGCCCCACTATTTTGAGATCAAGGACGGCAAGCGTGTGACGCTTCAGGTGACCAACAAAAAGCTCAGCGGCATCGTCATCCACAAAATTGACAGCGCCACGGGAGAGGGGATCTATGGCGTAAAGTTTGTCCTCTATGACGCGAACAAGAAGCCCATCGGCGAGTACACCTCGGACGACCGGGGATATATCTACATCGACGAGATCCCCGGCGGGCTGAGCGGCCGCTTTTATCTGAGAGAACTGGAAGCCGCCCCCGGCTACACGCTGGATAAGCAGTATAAGACCGTCTATGTCTCTCCGGGGAAAACCGTGGAGATTGAATGGGAAAATACCGCCGTCACGGGACAGATCCAGATTTATAAGTATGCGGCGGAGTACAACGAGGTCACCGGCACCGTGCCCGGAACACCCCTCAAGGGTGCCGTCTACGAGATCGTCAATGCCCGCAGCGGCAAGGTAGTGGACTACATCACGACGGATGCCCGGGGCGTCGCGGCCAGCAAGCCGCTGCCGCTGACCCGCTATCAGATCCGAGAGGTCACAGCGCCCGCCTATTGGCAGCTCGACCCTACCGTGCATGATGTGACGCTGGAATATCCCGGTCAGATCATCAAGCTCTCTGCCTATGATAAGCCCTCCAGCCTCGGCGTCAGCATCACCAAGCGCGGCAACGCGCAGGTCATGGCGGGCCAGTCCATGCGCTACGATCTGACGGTGGCCAACACCTCCAACGTGCCGCTGGAGTCCTTCTTCTGGCACGATAAAATTCCCTACGATGTGGCGCGTCCTATGACGCTGACCACCGGCACCTACAGCGCACGGCTCAATTATCGCATTCTCTATAAGACCAATTACAACGCGAGCTATCAGGTGCTGGCGAGCAACCTGCTCACCGGCAACAACTACAGCTTTGCCCTCAACGCCATTCCCATGCAGGCGGGTGAGGTCGTGACCGACATCTATTTTGACTTCGGGAAGGTGCCGGTCGGCTTCCAGTCTACTGCTAATCCCACGCTGAGCGTGATGGTCAACGGAAATGCGGTCAACGGCTACTATATGGTCAACCGCGCCGATGTGGGCGGCAAATATCAAGGCACCTGGCAGACCGCAACGGCAAGCTGGGTAACGATCATCCGCCGCCTCTGGAATACACCCACACTCCCCAAGACTGGCTACTAAATCCAATTCTTTTCAGGGAAAGCACCCTATCCGGGGTGCTTTCCCAATTTTAATATAAGGGGTTGAACTATGAAATACAAAAAAGGATTTTCTGCCGTTCTTTTGACGCTGATCATCAGCACGCTGCTGCCCATTTCCGCCTTTGCCGCCTCTGACAGTTTTTCTGATGTACCGGAGGCATCCCCGTTTTATGAAAGCGTCACTTACCTTGCCAGTCATGGCATTACTTACGGTAAAGGAAACAACCGGTATGCACCGGGCACACCTATTACGGTGCGCCAATGGGCAACGATGCTCTGCCGGGTTCTTGATAAAGAAGATGTCCTTGCCGATCCTGCCGGCTATGGCGGTGATGCCTGTATCAAACAAGGCTATGCAGATGGATGGCTGAATCTGACGGCTATTGCAGCACCAGATTCGCGGCTATGCCGCTATGCCATCTATGAAAGTGGCTTTGCTGCCTTTGACATTGCCTTTTACAGTTCTCAACTCTACCCGGATAAGGAGGCTCTGTCTCCGCAGGACAATGTCCTCCTTGCTGCCAAGAGCTTTGGCTTATGCAAAGACACCTGTGCGGGGACAGACATCATCACCCGAGGCGAGGCTGCGGATCTTCTCTATGCTCTTTTGACCAGGGAATTTACCGTTGCGCTGCCGCCCATCCTGGAAAGCCTTCCTCTGAACAATAAAGAGGGCGTCCATCTGAATAGTTATCTGCTGGAACTCCAAAAGATCCCGGAGCCGATCCGTCAGGTATTTGCGGAAAAGGGCTGGCAGTATATGATTGATTGCGAATATCTCGCAAGCATAAGTGATCAAAGGAATCTGAATTGCATCGGTGTAACGGACTATGAAAATCGCCAAATCGTTGTATCCTCAGCAGAAGCTACCGTTCACGAATTTGGTCACTTTCTGGATAAGCTGATGGGCTTCCCGTCTCAGACGGAAGGCTTTTATCAGGAGGAGTCTGGAACCGCAGCAGCCCTGCTCCGTCCGTATGCGCTTACCAGCGAGCGGGAGTATTTTGCAGACTGCTTTGTGTACTGGCTCACTTACCGTGATAACAGCAAAAAAATGGCGGCGCTTTGCAGCGCCGCACCAAAAACATACGCATATCTTTTGACATTGGAAATTCAAAATTGGCAGCCGGCTGCATAGGCCTTCCTGCCTGGCTGCGGCTGTTTGAAACCCCACAACACTATTATTATACTGTACCGTGTCCTGCATCGTCAATCAAATTAACGGCAATCCGTCTAAAATCAGATGGATGCACAGTTTGCATTATGGCTATTTCGTACAATTTGTGGATTGCAAACCAATAGAAAATCTGCTATTTTATAAACACAGAAAGAAAGGTGAGTCCGATGTACCAGTAAACCTCAAATCTGTAGAAATCGGAGGTAACCAGTGATGGTAGAGCCCAAGACTTACATAGAATGACCCTTGACTGCGAAACACGAAATCAGTCAAGGGTCATTCTTATATGCTGGCTCCTGCGTGCAGCAGGAGCTTTTTTCATGTCTGCGGGAAACCTCATTTATCGGCGCGCAGAAGCGCCTGTGTCTTGAGCAGCACACTCATCAAGGCACGGTGATCTTCCCACTCTTCCCACCAGAGCGGCTTTAGGGCGAGCAGCATTTGTTCGGCCCATTGCAGCTCTGATTTTTGCAAACAGCCCAGTTCCAATCCGACTTGAAATCGTGCAAACGCATCTCGGACATGGTCTGATGCGGAGTCACGATTCAAGTAACTGCTGAGAAAGCCGCCTAAAACAGCGGATTCTTCCTGCGTATAAAACAATATTCTTCCCCTCCTATCGCACACGAGGGGTATTCTACCACAGACTGTTCGGATTGAGAAGTGTGCATTTTTGAAGGCTCCGATCTGCCACACAAAAAAGCCTGCCGCAAGCGATGCAGGCGCCACCTTTAGACTGGAAAGGATACGACCATGAGCGAACACAACCATACCGGACTGGATGATGCAGCTTCTGTTGCATCCAATACCTTGCAGACAGTACGGACTGGCAAGGCCATTTCCACCGCGGCAAAGGGCGCTGCGGCAAGTGGGCCCTATGGAGCTGCCATAGGAGCGGCATTGTCCGCACGAAAGCACATCGGAAAAATAGCGGCGGCCGCGCTGATGTTACTGGCGCTGCCGCTGCTTTTTATTTTGCTCCTGCCGGGGCTTGCCTTCGGAAGCTTGACGGATAGCGGAGCGTCCGGAGCAGCTGGGCAGCCGATCCTCAATGACAATGCGGCCATTACGGAAAATGTGAATCAGGCTGCCTTTGCGATCAATCAGATTCTCGGAGAGGGCATTGAGAATGTGCAGGAGCGCATCGCCAATGATTTTGCCGGAACAGACGGAGACCACTATGAAGTAGTCAATCCCTATGAGGGGGATCTCATCAGCAATGCCAACCTGCTTATTTCTCAATACTGCGCGGCGAAAAATCTGGACTTTGCCGCCATCTCCCTCACCGACATGGAGCAGATCCTGCGTGCTGGTCTTACGCACCTTTACAGTTTCAGTCGGACACGGGAAGTACGTACCATCCCTGCGGAAGAGGATGGCGCAGATGACACAACAGAAATATGGTACATCTACACGATTCGCTATAACGGCGAAGCCTACTTTGCTGATACCATCTTCGCACTGACCGACAAGCAAAAAGAGTTGGCAGAAAATTATGCGGAAAATCTCAGCCTGTTTCTTGGCGACGGTCTGTTTCAATATGCTCCTTCTACCAACACCATTACGGCTCTTGGCAATGTGCGCTTCACCGATGGCGCAACAGATGTCGTTTATTTCAACCAATTGGATGAACGCTATGCCAATCAGCCTTATGGCACCGACCATATTGGGGGGTATGGCTGCGGGCCAACTTCCATGGCTATTGTGGTTTCCTCGCTGACCAGCGAGACAGTTGACCCGGCTCAAATGGCGCGGTGGGCATATGAGCACGGTTATTGGTGCAGTAAAAGCGGTTCCTATCATACCCTGATCCCCGGTGCGGCGCAGGCGTGGGGACTTTCTGTTGAAGGGTGTACCGCCTCGGAGCCGCAGCGCATTCTGGATGCCTTGGCAGACGGAAAGCTGGTCGTAGCCCTGATGACCAAGGGGCATTTTACGAAGTCCGGACATTTCATCGTGCTGCGGGGCGTACAGGACGAGAAAATCCTTGTGGCTGATCCAGCCAGCTACCGGCGTAGTCAAAAAGTCTGGGACTTGTCCATCATTCTGAACGAGGCCAGCAGACGTGCCGGCGCCGGCGGGCCGTTCTGGATCATCGGCTGAAACTGCTGACAAATATAGCAAGAGACACCTCATCTCTGAGGTGCCTCTCTAACAATGCCACGATGAAATAATCTAATCAGCGTTCATTTTCGTTCAGGATTTCCAGCAGCTCTTTTGGCGTCACCACATAGGGCTTGATTGGGAAATGCTTGATGTTGCCGGTTACCAGATAAGCGTCGGTAGTTTCTCTTGCTTCCATAACCACCTCATAGAAAATTGCATCATCGGGGTCGGGGACATAGTCCTCAATCGTGGCAGCTTCCAAGAAGATACCTCGCTTAATCAAGCCTGTCAGCGCAATTTCAATGTCCCGGCGGTCAAACTTAAATTTAGGGCGGTGCAGAACATCGTTGTATTCGTCCAGAATATCCTCATGCAACAGAGGAATTACACGCCCCGCAAGAGCTTCTTGCAGAATCATACCGGGAACGGAGGAAATGTTAAGCAGAGCGGAAACCACTACATTCGTATCAAGTACAACATAGTATTTCATGGTTACGCTCCGTTCCGAGCATTTCTTGATGCCCGGTCAGCCCGGGACGCCGCGATCTCAGCATTGATCTCATCCAGCGACATATCGGCCGTGCCGTTCTGCTGTGCGGCTTCACTCAGACTTTTCACGGCACGGATCGCCCGGTCAGCTCTGTATTCCTGCTTGGGCAGCGTCATGGAAAAGGGAACGCCATTTACCACGACAGAGCGCTTCAAAAACATTCGGATAGCGGTAGGAAGGTCGATGCCGAGTTCATCGTAGACAGCGGCAGCCTTAGCGCGGAGATCTTCGTCAACACGCACCTGCATAACACTTGTAGCCATAAAAGCACTCCTTTCAAATATGATTGTATTGGTTTGCAATACAATCATATTCTATTATACGCAAAAAGTCAAGAGTTAGTCCTTGTGTGTTTCCTAATACGTTTTATTGCGCACAAAAGAAGCAGACTATGCAGGGAAAGTCGTGTGCAGCCGCTTTGGCAATTTATAAAATGTGGTCTTCTTGAATCAGCAGAATATCATCCCGCCCCTCGGCCTGGTCAAGCATCCGCTGTGTGAAGCCGCTCTTGGAAAACAGACCGTACAGCACCTTATACCCAGGGAAAGCCGTGCGCAGCTCCGCAGACTTTTTTACCTTCTCCTCCAGTTCATAATAGACCGTTGCATCCACCGGCTTGTTGTGGTACTTACACTCCCCAGCAAATACCTGCTTCTTCTGATGATCCACCGCCATCACATCGATCTCCGTATCGCCGTTGATATCGTTGAGCCAGTAGGAGCCGATGCGGGACGGCACGAAGTCCACCGCCTTGCTCCGGCACAGGGAGGCGAAAATATCCTTGCAGATGTCCTCATAGGAAAAGGCAACGAATTTCTGAATAAAGTCCTTCTCCAACTCGTCCAGAACGATCTGCTGATTGTCCAGTTCCAGCTCCCCTTTGTAGGGATAGACATAGCGGAACCAGAAGCGGATGAAATTATCCGAAATGAAGTAGAGACCCTTTCGGGACTTCTCCGGATTCTTCTCTGTGACCGGCGTTGCCTTTTTCAGAAAGTCCAGATCGATCAGCGTGGAGAGATAGGGCGTTAGCGAGGATGTCTCCATGCCCAGGGCGCCCGCGATTTTGCCCAGCTTGTGATTGCCGTCCGCAATAGCGCGAATGATGGAGAAATAGCTGTTGGCGGACTGTACCTCGTCTTTCAGTAGGAAGTTCGGCTCCTCATAGAGAAATCCGTTCTTGGACAGTACAACTTCCTGAATCTGACGGTAGAGGTCTTCCCCGGACTCAAAAAACTCCAGATATTTCGGGACGCCGCCCGTTACGGAATACTGCTCCACCGCCTGGGAGAACGGCTGCCCCTGCACGGCATAGAGGTCTGTAAACGGCAACGGCTTCAAGCGGATCTGCGCGCTGCGCCGGCCATAAAGCGGACTATCGTGAGAGAGTGCGTGTTTCTGCATCATGCTGAGCAGCGACCCACAGAGGATCAGCATAACATTACTGTCCTTCAGGATCTCGTCCCAGGCATTTTGCAGGATGGACGGAAAGGCCGCATTGGTCTTAACCAAATACGGAAATTCGTCAATGACCAGCACCTTCTTTTCCCCCGGCCGGTAGTCGGCAATCTCCCGGAACAGATCCAGCCAGTCCGTGAAAGTGACTCTCTGCAGCATGGAATTTCCAGTGACCCGGGCTACCACGCCGGCAAGACGCTTCATGCTCTGGGACTCCACTTCCTCCGTCGCAAGGAAATAAAATGCCTGCTTATCTTTGATGAATTCTTTGATCAGCGTTGTCTTTCCGATACGGCGCCGACCATAGATCACAACAAAGCTGCCATCCCGGCGGAATTCCTTTTCCAGTGTATTCAATTCTTCTTTTCGTCCGATGAAGTTCACCTGTGCCACCTCCAGCATCTGCGATTCATTTATGATAAATCATATTATGATAATCTCATTTATATTATATGCAATTTTCTAAAACTGTCAAGCGGTCTGCTATATGCGGGCCGCTTTTTCTATTCTTTACAAAAAGTTCAAATTTTAAGGGGACGATACCCCCCTTGAGCGGCGCGTAATACTACGAGGGATTTTTAAGGAGGCTCCCATGGATCAAATCAAACGAAACCTGTATGAACTGCTGTTCAGCTGCAAAGGAAACTGGCGCAACGCCATTTATGTCCCCTGTGGGCCGTGCCCACATTCCTGCAAGGTTGACTGCTCCGGTTGTCTCGCGGCGATCCGACAGGATGGCACACCGCTGCTTGTCGGCGTTCGGGAGTTTGAAGAAGAAACCGGAGAGCGGATCGATCCGGGCGATTGCATCGGAACGCTCAGCAAGGACGCCTTCTCATCCCTCTTTTCCAACTACCTGCTATGGGAAATGAGCAGTTCCGAGCAGTGTCCGATGGAATACCTTGCGAGTTCATCACCTTGCACCCTCGTTCCAAAATATCAGAAACAGAAAGGAGATTGACATGAAACGAATCAACATCACTTGCCCTGTCTGCGGTTCCAAGGCGTACCTTCGCCCGGCCAGCGTGGTCTACGGTGACAAGGCCCCGGACCCGGATGCCAAATACTATGTCTGCGGACGGTATCCCGCCTGTGACTGCTATGTGGCCGCGCACCGGAAAACGCTTTTGCCGATGGGGACACTGGCGGATAAGCCCCTGCGGAAAAAGCGGCACGATGCGCATGTGGCCCTGGACAGTCTCTGGAAGAATGGCGTCATGAGCCGAAAAGAAGCATACCGCCTGCTGCAACTGTCTATGGGGCTTCCCGCCGAGGATGCACATATCGCTAAATTTTCCGCTGCGCGCTGTGACGAGGTCATTGCGCTCAGCCGCAGGTTTCGCGCCGCCGCAGACAAAGCAGCATAGCAAACATTAGAAAGAAGGGAACTTATGAACGTAAAATTCACTTTGAACGATCTCCAGCGCCGGAGAGTGGAAGATCACCTCGCGCTGGTGGAACAGGTGCTTCGCCGCAGCATCAGCGTCAACGAATCCATAGATGGCATGGGACATGATGATCTGTACCAGGAAGGCTGTATCGCGCTTTGCCGCGCGTCGGTTTCATACCGGGAGGAAATGGGAGCATTTCCTGCTTACGCCAAGGTCGTGATTCGGAATCATTTATTGGATCGCTGCCGGGAGATCCAATCCGCGCGAAAAAATCTGCCGCTGGTATCTCTGGACGCATTTACCGAGATGGGAGCGCCGGAGCCGGTCAGCCCTTTTCATACGGAGGATCTGATCTCTGACGTTTCCTCCGACGCCCTGCTCTCCCATTTCAGGAACCGCTACCACGGCACCGCCCGGCTTGGGATCGAAGCGATGGAGCTACGGGTCAGAGGCTATAGCTGTGCGGATATCGCCAAGCTATATCAAAAGAAACCAAACTACATCGGAGCCTGCATCTCACGGGCGGCGGAAAAGCTGCGCCGGGAGCGGCTCGTGCGGGAGTTCTACATCGCCTGCACGGAACAGGATCTCAAGAGTGCATAAGGAGGAAATTCGTATGGCAGAAAAAACACTTTATACGGCATTGGGACATTTCCGCTGCCGGCACGATAAGGGGCGGCGTTATCCGGTCATCCTCATGGATCACCATGAGTTTGGAATGGACCCGCAGGAGATGACGCTTTGGACGGCCCTGTGCTGGCGGCTGACAGAACGGCAGCATGCAGAGGACTTTTATGAACAGCTCTCCAACGGAATGGAGCTTTTCCCCCGGCGCAGCTTTTCAGACTGCCTTGACCGGCTCGTAACACGGGGGCTTGTTGCCAAGGGCAGCGGCACGACGGATTTTGACGCGCTCTATGACCTTCTCGGTGGGCTTTATGTTGTTCCCATTTCAAGCAGTTTTCCCCTAAAGGTGGTGACCTTTCTGAAACTGCTGCGCAGCGGGACCGCTCCCGCACTGGCTGCGACACTCTTTCGGCGAGATCGGCGCACGGAGCCGGAGCGGTGCGTTATGGCGCTCAGCGGCCACACACCTCTATCCACGGCGGAGTTGGTTCGATGCGCGGAACGCGGCGTCCCGGATACCGCCAGCGACCTGCAAATGCTTGATTTGTTGTACGGCGATCAGGAAACGACCAGTGACAACATCGTATCAGAAATGCGGACTGCCGCATGCTGCCGGCCTGTCACAACAGCGGTTGCCAACCTGTACCTCCGCAAGCAGATCATCTTTGAGAGGGCCTGCGCATGAGCGGGTTTGAAAGCTGGCCTACTCCGATCCTGCGGCGGTGGCTCTTATCCGCCGCCGCAGGGCCGGTCATTTTCCTGATAGGGCTTACCGGCCGCATCGCCCTGCGCGATCCGGTTCTCCTGCCGCTCAGTGCTCTGCTGTCCGGATGTATCATCACCCGATGTATTTTACTGTTTCGCACGATCCGTCAGGGGGACTATGAAACGGTGGAGGGCGTGTGTGTTGCCATCAGGCGGGCGCCCATAGGAGGACACCAGCGTATCTGCCTGATGGATGATTCCGGCGCTGCGCATGACATTCTGCTGGACCGGCATCAAAGATTTCTGATTGGCAGCAGCTACCGCGTCTTTCTTCAAAGCTCTCCCGGAGCCGAGTTGCCGGAAGCGAGGATACCCCGTGGCGCGCTGCTTGGGCTGGAGGAGCTTGGAGCGTGCTGGGCTGACTCGGAGATAGACGGTCAGCCTGCCGCACCGGAAGGCCCAAATATCATAGAAATGGAGGAATACAATGAGTGATCACAACACGCCAAAATTGAATATGATTCAGACGAGTCAGCTTATTTTTCTGGATGCTTTTCTGTCAAGTAAACTGGGGATGCGGATAGAATCTTGGATACAATGGATATGCAGACCTTGTTTTGAACGGAAACCCCGAAACCCATTTGAAAACTGTGACGAAATATAAACCCGTAGATTAAATCTCAGCCCTCTGCCTTTTCATTGGCAGAGGGCTGTTACTATGGCAAACCTGCACATCATATAGGAACATTAATCCTAAAAATGGCTTCTAAATTAGCAAAATGCTAACCCCCCAGCCGGTAATACCGACCAAGACGCTCTGGGCCTAATTACTATTTACCCTCGCCCAGACGAGCTTCATTCTTCACTTCTGCTGCCGGCCACACACCACTCGCAGCCACCGCCATCTATGCCCCCTTTCTTTCAAGGCTCCAATCAGCATCTACCACAGCCTTTTCTATCCAAGAACATCTTACCATACGTAACTGGCAGTGTAAACATATTACCAAAATTAACCGTATAACGGTTTTTGTTAAATTACTACATTTTATCTTGAAGCCATCTCCTAATTATAGTATAATATAATTATACTCATGGATGCCATAACATTACTGATAGAAAAGAAATTTCATGTGATATGGTATAATTGAATAAAATTAGGGATGAGCAAAACTCTGATTTGTTCGCAGCGGCATACAATATATAGATGCTGCAACAATTTGCAATTCAATA
>ENA-UEPJ01003262-UEPJ01003262.1-human-gut-metagenome-genome-assembly--contig:-NODE-3262-length-14766-cov-49.044047_pt1 | contig 14766 bp, 11 predicted proteins | sample MGYA00242890_ERZ507896 | MGnify/ENA primary metagenome ERZ507896 (study PRJEB26167, sample SAMN06115508) | human gut metagenome | host: Homo sapiens | place: China:Qinghai | collected 2015-08-20... | reverse complement strand
TGACTTTCTTGAGATTGTTCCAAATAAATTTTAGTAGGTAAAAAACCTAATTCTCTAATTTTCTCTCTGGCTTCTCTAGGATTAGATGCTTCTATTTCACCATTAATAATATTATTATTACTTTTTAAAGCATTATATTTATACTTTGCCATAACCAACTTCCAATATATATAATTTAAACTATTTTTGAAAAAATAGCAAGAAAAAAAATCCCATCTATTTGATGGGATTTTTTTTATACAACTTCAGAAGTTTCATTCTGTTCTTTTTTTGCTCGCTTTTGCTTTTTCTCAAAGGCAATTTTATCATCTACAAGTTTTATCACAATTGTATCACCTGGAACATATTTACCTGAAAGAATTTCTTCTGCCAACATATCTTCAATTTTACGTTGAATTAATCTTCTTAGTGGTCTTGCGCCATATGCTTCAGAATAACCGTTTTTAGCTAAATGATCTTTAACTTCATCAGTTACTTCTACAGACAATTCACGTTCTGCAAGACGTTTGAATAAATCTTTCAACATCAAGTCAACGATTTGTCTAATTTCTTCTTGTGATAGATGAGCAAACACGATTGTTTCATCAATACGGTTCAAGAATTCAGGTCTGAATGCTTTTTTCATTTCTTCAGAAACTGTTTCTTTTAGTTTTTCGTATTTATCTTTAGATTCATCATCACTTGTAGAGAAACCTAATCTTGATGTTGTTGTAATCATGCTTGCACCAACGTTAGAAGTCATGATAATAATTGTATTTTTAAAGTTTACATGACGTCCTTTTGCATCAGTTAAACGACCGTCATCTAAAATTTGCAACATAATATTAAATACATCTGGGTGAGCTTTTTCTATTTCATCAAATAGAATTACACTGTAAGGTTTCTTTCTTACAAGTTCAGTCAAATGACCACCGTCATCATAGCCGACATATCCTGGAGGTGAACCGATAAGTTTTGCAGTTGAATGTTTTTCCATGAATTCAGACATATCAACTCTTATCATGTTATCTTCAGAGCCAAACACTGCTTCAGCAAGAGCTTTAGCAAGTTCAGTTTTACCAACACCTGTAGGTCCGCAGAAGATAAAACTTCCAATAGGTCTGTTAGGACTTTTTAAACCTACACGAGCACGTCTTATTGCTTTTGAAATCGCAACAACAGCATCATGCTGACCAATTACTCTAGCATGCAAAGTATCTTCTAATTTTAGAAGTCTTTCACTTTCACCTTCTGTCAATTTAGTTACAGGAACACCAGTCATTGTAGCAATAACTTCTGCAACATTTTCAGCAGTAACAGTTGGTTTATTTGCTTCATGCTCTTCTCTATATTTTTGAGCCATTTCTCTGATTCTGTCTTTCAAATCAGCTTCTTCATCGCGAAGTTGAGATGCCTTTTCAAATTCTTGATTTCTGATTGCATCTTCTTTATCTTTTATTAAAACTCTAAGTTCTTTTTCTAATTCTTTTCCTTCGGGAGAAAGATTTGAAACTTTTAATCTTACTTTAGAAGATGCTTCATCAATTACATCAATTGCTTTGTCAGGCAAAAATCTATCTGTAATATATTTATTAGATAATTTAACAGCAGCAACAATTGCTTCATCAGAAATTATCAATTTATGGTGTTCTTCATATTTTGGTTTTAAACCTTTAATAATTTCAATTGATTCATCTTCAGTCGGTTCATCAATAATTACAGATTGGAAACGACGTTCAAGAGCAGAATCTTTTTCTACATATTTTCTATATTCATCTAATGTAGTAGCACCGATTACTTGAATTTCACCTCTTGATAAGGCTGGTTTCAAGATATTAGCAGCATCGATAGCTCCTTCTGCGGCGCCTGCTCCAATTAATGTATGCATTTCATCAATTACAAGAATAATATTTCCTGCTTGACGAATTTCATCCATAATTTTTTTCAAACGTTCTTCAAATTCACCTCGATACTTAGTACCGGCAACTAATAATCCCATATCAAGTTGAATTACTTTTTTGCCATCTAATATATCTGGAACTTCTGCATTTACAATTCTTATTGCAAGACCTTCTGCAACAGCTGTTTTACCAACACCTGGTTCCCCGATCAATACAGGGTTATTTTTTGTACGTCTTGCAAGAATTTGAATAACGCGTTCAATTTCTTTTTCTCTACCCACAACAGGGTCAAGTCTTAATTCTTGAGCAGCTAAAGTTAAGTCACGACCAAATTCATCTAAACTTGGAGTTTTAGTTTTTCCTCCAGAAGATGATGAAGAACTAGAAGAACCAGATGAAACTGTTTGAGGTTTTGACTCTCCAAGCATTTTAACAACATTACTTCTGATTTTATTTAAATCAACGCCAAGATTTTCTAAAACTCTTGCTGCTACACCTTCACCTTCTCTTATCAAGCCTAATAAAAGATGTTCAGTTCCTATATAATTATGACCTAATTGTCTTGCCTCGTCCCAAGACAATTCTAAAACTCTTTTAGCTCTTGGGGTAAAAGGAATTTCTACAGCAACAAAACCAGAACCTCTGCCAATAATTTTTTCGACTTCAGCTCTAGCATCTTTTAATGTAACGCCCATAGACTTTAAAGTTTTAGCAGCTACACCAGTGCCTTCACCAATCAAGCCTAAAAGCACTTGTTCAGTCCCGACAAAATTATGACCGAGCCTACGCGCTTCTTCTTGAGCTAACATTATAACTTTTATAGCTTTCTCCGTAAAACGTTCGAACATTTATTACTCCTATCTCTCTCAAATTATATATATATTTTACATAAAACATGAAAAACTTTCAAGGTATAAAAAATTTTTTCAACAAAGTAGTTGACATTTAATTTTTCTTCATGTACAATAGAACTTGTCGAAAGAAACAAGCCCCCATCGTCTAGAGGCCTAGGACAACACCCTTTCACGGTGTAGACAGCGATTCGAATTCGCTTGGGGGTACCATTTAAAAAGATAAGCGGTTTTAACCGCTTTTTTAATTATAAGATTAAACTTTACAAATAGTTTTAACAGGTTACAATATAAATATGACAAACAGAAATCAAATCCGACGAATAATAAGTAATATGAAAGGCTTGTTTTAAAAATAAGACGCTTATTATTGTCGTAAAAAAGATTTTTATTACTTGACCTTTCCCCCCGAAAGGTCTTTTTTTTTGTTAATAATCGTTAAAATTATACAAAAATTAAGCAAGAAATTATATTCAGTGTACTTATGAAAAAAGTGAAAGGTAGTTACATGGAAAAATTTATCCGACGAAACTCAATAATCAAGGCGAATACCCCAATCGTCAAATTAATGAATTTAATTTGGGGGCTATAGTTTAGATATTGAGAAGCACATAAATGTGCACAAGGAAGGTAAAAATGACGCTCGCAATTACAGCAGGAACAATATATTCAACATTAGGAAATAATAATTCATTAGTCCCTATGGCTATCAAAGATATAGCTAACAGTACAGGGCTTACAGCAGGTTCATACATTACAGGGGATAAATTAGAGGGAAAAGACAGATTTTTAGATGAATTCGGCACTCAAGCCATTTGGTTATTCGGAATCCCCGTTTATAAAAAGCTCATGGATTACACCATGTACAAAGCATTAAAAATCGATCCGACTTTTGATGTTAGAAACCTTTCAAAAAATAGAAGTAAACTACTTGAAAAATCTATAGAATACGCAGATTCTTCAATAAAAGAGAGCATGATTAAGGCAAGCAAAAATCCAAAGTATACAAAAAATCTTGCTATGACAAAATTTATTGTATCTACAGCTTTGACAATTGCTTCTTATGCAGGATTAACAAAATACAGACACTACAAAACAAGAAAAGATGCAGAAAAAGAAATCCTAGCTGAAATGGCTAAAGAAAAAAATAACAAAAATACAGATACTTTTTCTTATACAAAACCAACATCAGAAGCTTTTAACAATTTAAAATTAAAAAAACAAACTACTTTCACAGGAAGCATTCAAGACTTCATGTATAATCCGGTTAAAAACCTTATGATTTTAGACGGAGCTATCACCGCAGAAAGACTTGCAGAATCAAGAAACAAACAAGAATTACTTGGCTATACTATTAAAGAAGGCTCTGTATGGCTATTCATGTATTTTGCAAGCAAACCAATTCAAAAATTCTTAGAAAAAGCAGCTGAAAAGAACAAAGAAAAACCAGCTTCAATTGACTTAGATGCAAGGGTAATAGAAAGTAAAGAATTAAAAGAAGCATTTGAAAACGGCAAACTTGTCGAAAGCAGTAAAAAAGTATTATCCCTAAAAAATCATGAAGAATTACTTGATTTCATGCACAATAACCCTGACGATTTTGTTGTACAAATGGCAAAAAAATCTGACATATTGCCAACTTTGAAAAATGCAACTCAAAATGATGATATTGATTATAGAAAATACATCGATTTTGATGAATTCAAAGGCGTTGCAGAAAAATTAGATAAATTAAAAAACAAATTCGAAGAATTTAAACAAGCAAATGTCAAAGAAAAAACATTAGATGCATTTTTAGATAACGTCAAAAAATTAAAAAGAAGATCAATCCTAAAAAACATGGGAGCATGTATCGGAGCATTAGGAATTCTTGCACCTGCTCTAATGATTGCATTTAGAAAATTTGATAAAGATAATAATGCATTCCAAGTTAAAGAAGACTTAAAAAAAGAATTACAAGCCAAGGGAAAGATTTAAAGATTGAGCGACAACAAAACCTGTTGACCAACAGTTTTGAAGATTAAACCCGCCGCAAAATCCATCTATATCCATGACTTCGCCACAAAAATATATTCGTGGCACAAGCTTTGATTCAAGAGTTTTAGGATTAATTTCTTTTAAATCAACTCCGCCTGATGTAACAACTTCACCATCAGGCGCTGTACCTACAATCGTTGTTTCAAAATTTCTTAATTTATCTAAAATTTTATCGCGAGTTTTACCGTTTATTTCATGGCTTTTAACATCAGGATTAATTTCTAATTCTTTAAGACAAAACTCAGCTAATGATTTTGGAACATACTCTCCCAATAAATTTTTTATACTCTTATGAGGATTAGAATTTAACTCTGATTGCAAATCTATTTCGCCAACGAAATCAAAAGTTAATTTATATGGAAACCTATCCCTAGCCCTTAAAGAAGATATCTTATAAACCGCAGGCCCAGATATCCCTTTATGAGTAAATAGAATATCATTTATAGATACACCGCTTAAAGCAGAAAAATCTTCTGCAGTCTTTAGTCCGACAAGTGCAGGTTTAGGCTCTATAATTTTATGACCGAGCATTTTTATCAAATCATAAGAAGCATGCCCTCCGGTTGCTATTACAACATAATCAGCATGATATGCTCCCATATTAGTAACAACAGAAAAACCTTCATTAATCCTTAAGACTTCTTCTTTTATAAATTTAACTTTTTTTAGGGAATTGAGAATTTTTTCTCTTACATCAGAAGCGCTATTTGATATAGGAAAAAATCTCATATCATCTTGCATATAAGTTTTAACGCCAATGGTTTCAAAAAAGTCAAGCGTATCAGCAGTCCCAAATTTTGAAAATATTGAATATAAAAATTTTTCTCCTCTTGGATAGTTAGAAGCTAATTCTCTAAAATCATATTCCCCATGACATAAATTACATCTACCCCCACCTGTTGGTAATAATGTTTTTAATGGGGATTTTTTATCAAAGACAACAACATCAAAATTGTTCTGCAAAAAATAGGCACAAATACACCCTGCAGGTCCGCCCCCGATAATTGCAACTTTAGATTTCAACTCTTGTACCATATAAAAATACCATTTCAGGATTTTCTAAATCATTATGCAATTCAGATATAGTTTTGTGCAAAACAGGATGTTCAAAATTAGGAATTAACTCTAACAAAGGAACAAGAGTAAATGCTCTTAAATGCACAAACTTATGTGGAATTGTAAGATTCTCTTCATTAATAATATCTTTGTTATAAAACAGAATATCAATATCAATCGTACGATCTGAATATCCTTTATTTTCTTCTCGCTTACGGCCTAACTGCTGTTCTATTCTTTGACATTCAGCTAAAAGTTCTTGAGGCGAAAGACTTGTCTTAATTTCGACAACAGCATTCACAAACCAATTTTCAGAATCCATACCCCAAGGTTCTGTTTCATAAAAAGCAGAAGTCCTTATAAGATTAATTTTCTCAGAGCCACCAAGCAAACTAGTTGCTTGTTGAACATATCCGATACGATCTCCGAAATTTGAACCTAAACTTAAATATACTATTGCCATATCAACATTTTAGGTTTTTTAAAAGGTAATGTCAATATTATTATTAAAATTGAACAGTTGTTTTTTTTATTATATAATCACTGATGGAATTATGTTTATTTATAGAATTTTATCAACGATATTATTTTTAATTTCATTGCCAATTTATGCGGCAGTAAGAGCTTGTCGTGGAAAATTTTTGCCTGGTTGGAAAGAAAAACTTGGGAAATTTACAGCTCCTGAACTAGGTGAAAAAGTTATTATGTTCCATGGCGTATCTGTAGGAGAAGTTATAGCTCTTGAAAATTTAATTAAGAAAACAAAAGAAACTTTTCCTGATTACAAAATAGTTATTACCACCGGAACTAAAACAGGACAGGAAATTGCTCACAAAAAATTCGATAATATTGCTGATTTTATAACATATTTCCCTTTTGATATAACTATATGCGTTGAATTATTTTTGAAAAAAATTAAACCAAGTGTTGTCTTAATTGCAGAAACAGAATTATGGCCAACATTTGCTGCTTATTGTAAAAAAAGAGGCATTCCACTGTTCGTAATTAATGGAAGAATATCTGATTCAACTTATAAAAACTACCGTTTATTAAAAGGCTTCTTCAGAGAACTTTTCAAAAATTACACAAAAATTCTTACTCAAAGTGAAGAAGATAAAGAAAAATTTATTAGTATAGGTGCTCCTGCAGACAAAACAATGGTTATGAAAAACCTTAAATTTGACGTAAAAAGAGCGGATGCAAATATCGAAATAGGACAAGAAAATAACAGAATAATAATTGCAGGTAGTACCCATAAAGGTGAAGATGAAATAGTATTAAATTCTTTTTCTGAACTAAAAAAAGAATTTCCAGATATTAAACTATTACTTGCTCCAAGACACCTCACAAGGGTAAATGAAGTAAAAGAATTGGTTGAGAAAACAAACCTTCCATACGGTCAAAGATCTAATAATGAAAACTTTTTAAACAATGATATTATCATTCTCGATACTCTTGGAGAATTAAGTAGAATGTATCAAATCTGTAATTTTGCCTTTATTGGAGGGAGTTTTAATAAAACAGGTGGCCATAACCCTCTTGAAGCTGTTGTATACAACAAACCAGCAATTTCGGGGCCATCTATACATAATTTTAGAGATATTTACTGGATTTTATCACGTTCTAAAGCAGGAAAAGTTGTTAAAACACCTCAAGAACTAACAAATTACATGAGAAAATTACTGGCTGATAACGAATTTTATACTGAAAGCTGCAATGATTGTAAAACAGTATTTGAATTCCAACAAGGAGCAATGGAATTTGTTATTAATGAATTAAAAAGCACCCTAAAGTAGACAATATTAATGATTTTCGCTAAATTTTATCCTACAGATAAACGATATTTGTAACGAAATATTAAGATTTTTGATATAATAATTAAAGTATTCTTCCTTTGTTGCCGTAAATAATAACAAGGAAACAAATTGAAAGGAAAAATGTCATGGGTATGGCAGCTTCTCAGGCAAGATTTTTAGGTCTTACCGCCAGAAAATCTAATACTGAATATGAAGGTCAGCAGATTAACCAACAAAGAACTACCTTGTCAAACCAATCTGCTAACTACTATAACCAGTTGCTTGGCATGACAGTACCAGTTCCTCCTTCAGTTTCAGATTATACAAAAACAGTTTATACATTTACAGACGGAGCTTTAAGCAACTCTATTAGCTCTTTAATTGCACAAGCTGATGGCTCTTATTTAATTAGCTATACATCAACTTGGACTAATGAATTTTCTGTAATCAGTGCATCTCCATCTATTTACACAAGAGTAAATAATGGAACAGAAGATGCTCCTGATTATTCTTATTTTGTAGGAGGTCAAGAACTTAGAGAATTAGGTGGTACAATCCCAGTAGACGGCGAAGGCAAATATACAGGTACAGACCCTTACCTTAGCACTTTATCAGCTGACCAAATAAAAAAATTAGAAGAAGAAGAAAAACAATACATCGAAGAATTAAACAGCAAATACGGTGATGCTGATTGGATGGTAAGATACGTAAAAAATACAACTACTGGAACTTGGTCTCCATATTTTGTAAAAAAAGATGTTTTAGAATCTCCAAATACAGTCTATAATGAAAATGGAACTTCTCAAAGCAATATTCCTACATACACTGTTGGATCTGCAAAAGAAACAGAAGAAATCAAAGGAGTTACAGCTCGTTTAGAACAAGATTCTACTGGACGTATTATAAATATCACATTAAACCCTGGTCAAGCTGATGAAGTTACATATGCAGTAACTACAAATACTGTAACAGATCAAGCAGCATACGATGATGCTATGAACCAATATGAATATGATAAATATGAATATGATCAATCTATTCAAGAAATCAATGCAAAAATTGAAATTGTTCAAGCTGAAGATAAAAACTTAGAATTAAGATTAAAACAATTAGATACAGAACAAGACGCTATTCAAACAGAAATGGATGCCGTTCAAAAAGTTATTGAAAAGAATACTGAATCTACATTCAAAACATTCGGTTAATACTTTTAAACACTTTAATAAATTAAAATTAATTAAATTTTATATATTTTGTTTCCTTAATTTACGACTTTTTACCCAAAAGTCGTTTTTTATTATTCTGATTGAATAGTTAAATTCATAAACTCAATATCATCATAATCAATATAAGCTGTCTGTTGAAGATTTCTACCTGTTCTTATCGTCACTTCATTCATCTGTCCAGGACGCAAAAGATTATTAGGAATTTTAATTCTTTGACCGTCGCCATTGAGCTGAATTTCTGCAATTTTAGAGCCGTTAAAAAAGATTTCTGGCGGGCTGGAAAAAGAATTTACAATAGAATTTTGTTTCATTGAACGAGCCATTAATGTATCAATACCAATAATAGAGCCTATTACTAAATAATTTCTTTTTGATAGCGCATTTGTACTGATTTTAAAAGACTTAGAGAAAAAAGGACCAATAGATTTCCCTTTGAACTCTCCAGAATTAGCAGAATTATCAGAAAATCTATCATCACCTAAATGAAACATCTCAGAAGATATCACAACATCTTGCACATTACTTTTTTCAATTCCAACAATTATTGGCTTTGATGCGATTTTTTCATTTATAGTCAAAGAAAATGGCCTATAACCATCTTTTTCAACAGACAAAATTGTAGGATCCTTCACATCAGTATTAAGGCTAAAAGCACCATTACCATCAGAATAAGTTGTATAATTATTTTTCGGTAAACTCACCTTAGCACCAGCTACAGGTAAATTTGTGGCATTATCAACAATTCTGCTAGTATTACCAACACCCGTTTTTGATATTCCACCTTCCATAACAGCAGAATTTGCAGGAACAGATAATATTAACAAAGAAAAAATACAAATTATAAAGTATCTCATAAACCCTCTTTTCAAAAAATTTATATATGCATGTTAATTGTAAGAAAATAGAATTTAATTAACCCAAAGAATAAAAGAATAGTTATTAAAAAATTTTTAAAAATTTTATTTGAAATTTGAAATTTTTCTGATAAAATGAATATATGACAATTAAATATATGCCGAAGTGATGAAATTGGTAGACGTGCTAGACTCAAAATCTTGTGTGGGCAACCACGTGCCGGTTCGAGTCCGGCCTTCGGCAAATAAAAAGACACTCATTAAAGAGTGTCTTTTTATTTATAAGAACTTTCATAGTAACATTACTATATTTATTTTTAGTGTACATTTTACTAAAATCCAGCCTCTGATAATAATGATGATATACATATTTGAGATATAATAAATTAAATGGTAGACCAAATATAGTAAGACACTATCAAATATTTTTATTTTGATTTTTTACATATAACATGGAAATTAAAAATTTACATAACAATAATTTTTTCGGAGCAAAATTTATATCAAAATCTCAAATTTCTAAACAAATTCCATTCACACCTTTTTACAAAAAAGTTAATGTCGATTTTGTTGAATTAAAATCTAGCCAAGATATTGAGAGTCTAAAAGCTTTTATCAATCAAGATAAACAAAGCTTTTTCGGCTCAAATTTTTTAGACAGTATAGAAAATAATAATTATCAAAAAACTTATAAAATATTTGCTTTAACTTTTCAAACAGAAAATCTAAAAAATCTCACTCCTGAAAAAATAATTGGTTTATGTGATGGTTTTTATTCTTGGACCCCCAAAGAAGGTAAAACATTTTTTATTAAGCACTTTGAAACAAAATCTAAAAATAATAAATATAGGGAAATAGAACCTAATACAATTTCATTACTAGGATTAAATATCAAAATTCCAATAAAACAAAAAGGACTTGGTAAAACAATATTAAGAGAATTTTTAAAGCATAATTATAAAAAAATTAATTCAATACAACTACAATCATCACCATTTGCCTGTTCTTTTTATAGAAAAATTGGATTTATAAATGACAATGTAGATCCCGAATATTTTCGATTACCAAAAGAAAATTTTTCAAAACTTATATAAATATTTTTTAGCAAATCACTTATAAAAATTATTCAAAAAGATTATAAAAATTCTATAATCCTAAACGTTTTTTCAATTTTATTAAATTAATCATATTATCCATATATTCAGAACAATAATTATAAGGAGTCATTAAATCAATAGTATCCCGCAACTCTTTAGAAGCAGATTCTCTATCATACATTTCATTTACATATGTAAGCACAAGCATTGATACAGAATTTGTTGATGAATTTAAAACAGAACAAGCTTCTGACGAATTTTGAGCATCTTTTAAGGAAACTTCATTCTGCACTAAAAGCTGATTGCAATCATCATTTCTCTTTTTTATAAATTTGAATTTACTGAAAGGATTTATATTTTTTGAAATCAATTTAACGATTAAATCATCATCTTGACAGATATTTACATTTTGATAGGTAATTTGATTTGAAAAATATAAATAAACATTAAACACAATAAAACCAACCAATATAAATATTATAAAAAAAAGTAAAAACTTTAAATTCTTTAACATATATCCCCTAATCTAGGGGTTATTATAACATATATGAAAATAAAAATTATTTTTTAACATTTATACATAATTTGGTCATTTTTTATTTATTTTTGTTAATATATAAAAAAGCAGTTGGCAAATTTTTTTTTGTTCACTTTTTATACGTGATAAGAAATAAGGATTTATACATTGCAAAATACTATAACTAAAAATTTTACAGAAACTAAAAACAAACAAAGTTTTCTTCATTCTAACGATAATAAAAATCTTTTTATTTACATTGAAAAAAGATTAAATCAAATTTTCTTTAATGAAATGAATTCTGACAATTCAATATTTCGTAAAGTTAAAAGTTCTGCCATTCAAAAAATGGCATTATTTTTATCAAATAACATTACAAGATCCTGCTCAGTAGGAATTGCAGGAGAAACAGCAAGCGGAAAATCTACAATAGCTTTAGATATTATTAATACAATACAAGGCTTTGCAGAAGAATACTGTATTAAAAATGCAATTACTAGAATTAATACTGATGATTATTATTATGACCGTTCTGATATGGTAAAAAAAGCAGGTAGTTTCGCAGAATTTGCTAAACATTATGACTTAGATGTTCCAGAAGCTCTTGAATTAGAATTAATGAAAAAACATATAAAATCATTGCTTTTTGGAAACACTGTACTTTTACCTGAATATGATATGTCTGGAACTGCTATAAGACGTGATAATGTAAAACCAGCTTATCCTTCAAAAATAATAATTTCAGAAGGTCTATTTACTCTCACTGACAAAGTTGTTGATGCTTTTGATTTTAAAATTTATGTAGATGTATCTCATGATATTCAAAAAGAAAGATTTTATAAAAGAGCAGCAGAAAGAGATTTAGGAGATTCTGCAGATGAAGTATATGAAAATGCTTCAAATAAAGCAAAAACTCACATCCACCCAACAGCTGCAAAAGCAGATATTATCTTATCAGGTGAAGCAGATAGAGCTGCTTATAGAAAATTTATTAATCAAATACTTGAACTCGTAAAAGAAATTTATTTTTAATTTATATTAATTACTTTTTAACTTGTTCTTTATTTTTTACATCTCTGTTATATCTGAATTTAGTAAACAGGTTTGAAGTTCCTGCAATAAAAAATCCCATAACACCAATTCCAAATAACAATGGTAGCCCAGCAATTAAAACTTTTTGTTTTAAAAGTTTTTTATACATAGCATCAATCTCTCCGCCATGTTTTTCCGCAATACTTCTTAAATCTTTTAAATTAGGAACTTCTAATTTGTCATTGATCAATTCTTTGCATTTCCCATTCTTATAAAGGAATTTTCTAAAGCCTTTTTCTAACAATTCATTCCCACAAATTATATAAAAACCAACAAGAGGGTATCTGAATAAAGTTTCAAGGAAATTCTGTTTTCCTCTATCTTTTGAAGCACCAAAATATCCTGCACCTCCAACTAAAACACAAGATGTAAGCTGGCCTCTGCTCAATGCCAATTTACCATTGTTATCAGCGAAATCAAGGCTAAAATATTTATTAAAAAAATCAGCTTTCTTTTTATTATCTTTAAAAAACTTGGTTCCAGGTGCCAATATTATTTCTGAAATATTTTGAAGAGATTTTGAATTTTCACCTTTTTTAATCAATAATGCACTCAATGCAAGACAAGCAGAATAAATTCCTGCAGCTAACTTAATATGTTTTTTTGCACTATTCTCAACCTTCTTTGCTTGTTCAGTATTTTCTGATTTCTTTTTATTCAAATTAGCAATATTCTCAAAATCTGATTGTTTAAATACCTTCAAAGTCATTAAATTTTTAAAATAATTAAGAGTATATTCAACTAAAGGAATAGCAAAAGCACTCAATGCAAGAGCAGCTTTAACCGGCAACAATTTTTTATTTACAGACGGATTATTAGCCTTTAATAAATCCACAGCTGGAGTTGCTATTTGTTTTTTCAAATCAGCTGGAAGCTTTTTAGAATATAACTTTCTAAAGATTCCTTCTCCCAAAATTGTCGGGAAATAATATACAAGAACAGATTCTGATAATTCTAAAAATGTATTTTCGCCTAAATCAGCTTTACTTCTTGCAAATACAGCTTTAGGGACAAGCCCTGTCGCACTGTCTTGAATAAATCTTATATTAGATAAACCAGCTCCACCTTCTTGTATTCCTATAATTTTACTTGCAACTTTTAATCCTGTTCCAATACTTCCTGCGTTAGTAAACGATATATTATTAACTTTATTAGTTTTCATTAGTAATTTCCTTTATATAAACTGACAACAAAAAAATGACCTACTAATTTAAACAGGTCATTTTAAAACTTAAAAAATTATTATCAGCTTATTGCCAACTTAAAAGACCTGTTTTATCTAACAGGCGCCACCAAGATTGAGTGTTTAAATTTAAGTTTGACATAAAATTACTTTTCCTTTTCAAGAATTAAACTAACACACTAATTAAAAAAAAGCAAGTGTAAAGGTTACAAATTTTTTACAAATAGCTGAAAACTAGCAAAAGATAATTTTTTCAGGTATTATATACATGTTGGAAGGTTCACAGACTGGTAGGAGAAAGAAATTTGATTACAATAACCCCTAAAAACGTTACTCTAAAAAGTAATGTACCTGCATTTGGTACAAAAGAAAATGTTAACAACGAAAAAAAACAACAAACATATTCTGACCCTCTAATGCAATGGCCAGCCCGTGGATTAGCTTATTCTAATGAGTTAGGAGCTGCAATAAGCGAAGTAGCTCCAAAATTAGGAACACTACTATGGTTCCCTGCTATGCTTTATTTTGGAGCCGATATCTATGACAAATATAAAAATGAAAAAACTGCATATAATCCAGATAGTAAAAGAGGTACAGAACAAGCAATCTTCCAATTACTTGCAAGTGTAATTATGCCTACTGGAGCAGTAATTGCTGGGCAAAAAGCAGCATCCGGATTAGGAATGATGGGCAAAACAGGTCTAACTCTACAATCTCAAGAAGAAGTTATTAATTTCTTACAAGAATTTACAAGCCGTAGACATTTAGATAAATTTGAAAATAACATTGCCGGATTTAAAGAACAATTTCAAGAATCTTTAATTACTAAACGAGAAAAATTAATAAGAGAAAATAAATTAAAAAGACCAATTAAATTCTTAACTGAAAATATTTTTGGTCAAAGACACCCTGAATCTATTGCAATGTCTCAAAAAGATAAAGTTTTACAATATGCAGATAAACATATTGATGAAATGTTTAAAATTTATCAAAATTTAAAAGAAAATAAAAAAACTTCAGAATTTTCAAACAAAATGTGGGATAAATTTTCTAAATTAAAAACAAAATACGCTAAAGATCCTGATTATAAACCGACATTCTTAAGAGATGCGGCTGAAGATATTATAAAAAAATACCAAAAAAGCAAAATCATGAATGCTAAAATTCTAAAAACAAT
>ENA-UEPJ01003259-UEPJ01003259.1-human-gut-metagenome-genome-assembly--contig:-NODE-3259-length-14778-cov-6.292429_pt1 | contig 14778 bp, 8 predicted proteins | sample MGYA00242890_ERZ507896 | MGnify/ENA primary metagenome ERZ507896 (study PRJEB26167, sample SAMN06115508) | human gut metagenome | host: Homo sapiens | place: China:Qinghai | collected 2015-08-20... | reverse complement strand
ATGTAGGTTTACTCACCACCTCAGGAACTATATCTGCCACAGTAGTACCTACTTGTCTATAAGAAACAATAGTTTGCCTAATAGAATCTTTTTTGTACGGTAATGTCACAACCGGTTGCAATTGACTAAAATACCCTTCAAAATAATATACGCTATCCGAATTCGTAGTTCGTGTAACAGTCATATCTTCTGCCCTATTAGTATCAAAAGGTATTTCATTACTACAACCACACCAGATGACTAAACTCAAAATAAATAATATGTTTTTCATTGTTATTCGATTTTTATTAAAACAATAAAGGCAGCGGTTTCACATTATGCCCCGCTGCCTGTTCTCATAAAACTTTATTATTTTCCAGCCAATCCATCAGCAAAACCTGCATAGGTATGCTTACGACTGTAGTTGGAATCCCAAAGGCCTACGGGTTCACCACCACGCCAGCCTGAATCACTGGGACTATCGGTTGCACACCACTGAGTGATACCATACTGCTGGGCAGCAGGAATTATCTCGAAGTACTTCTTCACGATGAACTTGTAGTAATCAGACATTGCTTTATGCTGTGCCTCAGTCATATTCTCCGTCTTCACACTGGTACCATTCTCATCTATGTAGCCCATATCAAGCTCGGTTATCTTCACGAGTTTGCCACTTTCAGCCAAGATTTCGAACATCTTCACCACATGATCTTCCTTACTCTTCTGTGTAGCAGCATTAGCATAGCAACTCACGTGCATCTGTGTACCGATACCGTCAATCTTCGTCACCCCATCAGCTTCCCACTTTTCAATCCAGTGTACCAGACTCTTAACTTTCTTATTATCGTCCCAGTCAGACTCCAGATTATAGTCATTGACAAAGAGTTTCAGAGGAGCAGTACCGCCGTTTTCTGCATAATACTTGCGGGCAGCAGCTACCACAATACGAGTGTAGTCTTCGTTACCCAAGTAGTCTTGCCAGTAGAAGTTATTCTTGATATCTTCTGCAGAAGCTGTTTTAGCTGACTGCAAAGTATAGAATCCTTCACCGTCATCACCGCCTCCGGAAATAGCTTCATTCACTACATCCCAAGCGGTCACATAACCGCCAGTAGCTTTCATCATGCCTTCTACCCAGTTGTTCATGGCCCATGTAAGGGTATCTTTCTTCTCTTCGGGAGTAAGCGGAATACTATTTGCTGACTTTTCCCAATAAATAGAAAGATCATCAATATAAAGAGTACCAGCATAAGTACCATAATTCAAAAGAAAACGAGTAGTAGCATCACCGCTACATGTAGTAGACACAGTTATTTCATTCCAATCGGTCGTAATCGTTATAGATGGAAAATCACCACGCCCAGCATACCCCTCTGGTTTCTGAAATGCTGCTCCAATGCTTCCTTCGACAGAACCTTTAATCTTCATTTTCAAGAAATAGATAGTACCTTCTTCCAATTCACTTGCAAAATCATAACCAGCCTGCGCTTCCCAAGGATTAACAGCAGATGGGTTCATCAATTCCATCACTTCATTATTAATGGTACGGGTAGAATTATTTCCCCAGCCTATCATTCTCATCCCACCCGAAAAATCATCTTCAATGACGGGCACTGGAATCATTACAGTCGCTCCACTATCCTCTGTATAAATTTCAATATCATCAATCAAAATAGAACCGACATAATCACCATAACTAAACAAGAAACGTTTAGCTCCTTCTGCTACCATAACCGCTGTATTAATTTCCTGCCATTCTGTGGAAATACTAATGTTAGGATAATCCCCACAAGAGGAATAATTAGATGGATTCTGAAAACCAGCACGTAAAACACCAGCAACAGTACCTTTCACCTTAAAACTTAAATGATGTACTTTCCCTGCTTCAAATGGCATATCAATAGCAGACTGCTTTGCATAAAAAGCAGATTCAGAGTCATTTGTAATCTTCCAACATTTAGATCCATCAGAGCTTTCAGAAACGACATCAAATGTCGCACCACCCCAGCCTCCTAAATGTTGTCCATCTTCAAAATCTTTTCTTACTACAACATTTTTTATAACACTTCCATCATCCTCAATTTCTTTATCAACGAGCAGCGAATTCAAATACTTGTTTCTCTGCTGTGCATGCCAAGCCAAGGTGTGTCCATAAATAGTAAGTCCTCCAGCTTTAGCCGCAGAAACAAAATTTTGCACAGCATCAAAGTTCATCGATCCATCATCTGCCACGCACGAAGCGTATTTCATGGCATTACCAGCAGTCATTTCCACAAAGTTGCTGTTTGCCAACTGCGTTACTTGTCCTCCTGCAATATAATCATTCGCAGCCAGTGCAATTCCCAACTTAAAGTCGGGATTGGCACTTCCGCTTATATAACTTTTCAAGACATTATAGTCATTGAGATACTCCATGCCCGCAATAGAGGCAGGTTTCTCAACGTCAAACGCCAACGGCTTGTCGTCAACACATGCGATGAGCGACAGAAACAAGCCCCCAAATAATAAGTGCTTTATAGTTTTCATTGTCTGTTAGATTTAATTTATCCAGTTAAAAAGACGTACATTGAAAGTTCTTTCCAACACATGAGTGTCCCCCTTACAGATGATAATAGAGAAATTCAAATAATTGGTATCTCCATTAAACCCCATATAGCAAATTCGACTGTTATTCGGTTGCGGCTGGAATGTATAAGAACCGTCACCAGAATTCAGCTTCCACTCATAATGCATCCCATCCGGAAGGTTATCCAAAGTAATGCACATGGTAAAAGCCATTTTTCTCAAATCAAGACTACCACTGGTTGGCAAATTGTATGTTGAGTGGTTAGGATCGGTACTGTATGTATATGTTCCGGAGACTTCATAAGTAGTCACCTTATTGCTCCCCTCGCCTTCGGCCCAAAGCAGCAAAGGAAAGAAAGCTAATAAAACAAACATCAAACTCTTCATTATCGTAATTGTCTTATCTGTTAATAATACTTTTCACAAGAAGAGGGAGGATGAACCTCCCGTCCTTCTTTCGTTACTTCTTCACAGGATTGAACCACTCGGCCTTTACCCCACGGTAATGAACCACCAATGTATCCTTGGTGGCACAATGAATGCCATCGTAATCCATAGTGTAATCCAGATAAAGAACATCGCGGTCTTTGCCTCCCCAGCTATTCTTGTCACCTTTGGAAACAAACTTTCCGTTACCGCCAGCCACTACTCCATCAGATGCGGAAGTAACCGTACAATTGCCGCTCTCATCGAAAGCAAGCACCAGATTGGCTTCAATATTCTTTCCGGCAGCATTTTTAGTAGGACGAGCCCACTGTACCTTGTTCAAGCCCAGTGTACTGAAGCCTTCGATCGTTTCGTCTTTCTCCACGTATGCAGCATGACGTACCTCCGTACCGGTCTTGTTACCGCTATAGGAATCAACGCCCCGACGCAGATAGTGCGAGTCGTACTTGCTTACATACTTCACGGCATAAAGCGTATAATCCTTAGGCTGTACCTCCCAATCCGCTTTATTCAGACGATGCGGATCGGCAACCTGTGCTTTACCCTGCAAAATGGTGTCGGCATTTTGCACACCAGTCATCACTACAGGAATTACATAGTTCAGCTCCGCAGATTTCGGATCGCTAAAGTAAGCATCAGTCAGATTCACCGTAACGCCACCTAATACTTGGCCTTTCTTTATGACAATCTTGTCATCGCTCAGTGTATAGTGAGAAACCGGCATCGGTAGAATGTCGCCTTTGGTACCTTCATACATGAAACCGTCACACAAGGTATTGTCTATCCGGATACCTATTTCCACATTTTTCTTATTCTCGTATACACCTGATATTGTAGCCATAATCTGGCACTTATGTTCATTGTCTAATGAATTATCCACAGATTCATCCTCACCTATGGTAATGGTACGGATGGGACTTTGATAAGCAAAGTAAACCGCGGAATATTTATAGTCGGGAAATTCCATGTCACCGTTCTCGCACGCAGTAAACAAGGCTCCCGCCATAGCGGCCAGTATCAAAAATGATTTTTTCATTGCTATTTTCATTTATTCAGTTTATATAAGTTCGTTTACGACCGCTTACCATCCTTTGTTTTGGATGAGAGCATTAAACTTCAATATTTCACCATAAGGAACAGGACCGTAGTACATATAATCCTTATAGTCACGTTTCTCCACTTCTACCACCTCGTAGTTCGTTCCGGTAATTTTCATACCTTTCACGGTTTCATTCAGCTTGCTGAGATCCACTTTCCAACGGCGCAAATCCCAGAAACGGAAGCCCTCGAAACAGAGTTCCAAACGACGTTCGTTGCGGATAAGATCACGCATCGCGTCCTTGTCATTTTTCACTGACTCCAGATAAGGATCACCACCATTTTCACCAATACCGGCACGTTGGCGGATAGCTTTAATCACATCATAAGCAGAATAACCATGAGTGCCTTTTCCTTGCGGTCCCCAAGCTTCATTAGCAGCTTCGGCATAACCCAAGAATATTTCGGTATAACGAATCCAAGGCTTAATATGGAAACCATTCGTTGTATTACTGGGATTGGCATTCACGTTCATATCCAAAAATTTACGCAAATAGTAACCGGTACGCGTGGAAGCACCGTCAAACTTATTCATGGCATCATTGTTATTTCCATCAACTGCAGTAGTGATGACACTGTTTGATGCACCTGCCTTACAACCGTTATAAATAATGTATAAAGCCAGACGAGGATCACGGTTGGCATACGGGTTCTGAGGATCGTAGCTGGCTTTCGGATCACTGATGGGATAACCGTTCGCTGCCGGAAAAGCGTCTACCAGGTTTTGAGAAGGATTGACCCTACCCTGACCGAAGAGCGAGGGCGGATACTGCGCCTTCTCAAGGTCGGCGCTCTCGTTCTTGTTGCTACGCCACAAAATCTCGGGACGGTTGTAACCGGCTTTTATATTCTGAATACCGCTATGGTCTTCATACCACTTATTACCAGTAGGATCAATACCTGCAATCGGATTGCTACCTAAATTAGCAAGTACTTCGGCCATATCATTGGCAGCCTCTTCCCAAGTTACTTCCGAACCTTCGCTATAAGCAGGACTGGCTGCAAGAAGAGCTGCCTGAGCACGAATGGCACGAGCTACACGAGCACTCATACGATTTTTAGCATGATCACCAAATACACGGTTGAAATAAGCAATATCTACGCCCATTTGTGCATATTTATCAGGTACCACGCCTGTCTTCTCGTCCAAATCACCATATTCTTCGGGAAGCATTTCTACAGCTCTCTCCACATCTTTGTTTAGCAGTTCAATACACTCTTTGAACGTGTTACGAGGTTTGTTGAAATCCGAATCAACAGTTTCCGATTCTGTCAGAATAGGAATTCCCAATAACTGGCCATTATCCGCCCAACCCGAACAACTCAGCAACAAATGATACATATAGAGAGCACGCATTCCGTATGCATCTCCCTGAAAACGCATTTTAAACAGTTCGGAAGCTTTAGGATCTTTGGCCCATTCCACATTTTCGGATATTTCAAGAAATTGGTTGAGATATTGCCAGGAAGCACGCAAATTCTGCCATCTGTTCAAATCTCCGGGAGTATTGTCCGAACGCCAGGCACCGGCAGCCATCTTCCGGTAGCCGTTATTCACATCATTGGATACAGCATCATCGGTAGCCACTTCCGTGAAAGACCAGTTGTTGGCATTCTCGCCCAACGGATTACCAATGTAGGCATGCCCCAACAAACCAACAGCCCACGAAGGCATGTTTTCCAAATCAGACGGTTGCTTGAAGTTTTCCACCGCCGGCTCGAACAAGTCGTCGCAAGCGGAGAATGCCATCAGAAATGCCGTTGATAAGATGATATTTTTTAGTTTCATAACTTCTTAGTTTTTCAATCTTCATTATTAAATTTATCATTTTCTTAGAATGTACCTTTGAGGCCAAGCTGGTAGAAACGTGTCTGAGGCGTGCTACCAACATTCAGTTCCAAAGCCTTACGTTCCTTAGCAATGGTGAGCAGATTGTTTGCGTTGACAAAGAAACTCAAACCTTTGACGAAAGATCCTCTCAACACCTCTTTGGGCATATTATAGGTAAGCTGAACCTGAGTCAAATTGAATCGGTCATTCTTATACATCCAGAAGTCCGAGGTACGGAAATTGTTGTCACCGCTGGTAGTAGTCAGACGAGGATAAGTAGCCGTAGCTGCTGTTTCAGGAGTCCATCGGTTACGTACCACTTCAGAATATTTTCCGTCACCTTTCACCCAATAATACGAATTGTCTTTCATACCATAGCCACCTATGTAAAGATTACCCATCACATACAGAGTAAAGTCACGCCATTTGGCAGTCAAGTTAATACCACTCATAAAGGGAGAGTCCCAACGTCCCAGGAATACACGGTCGTTGTCATCAATCTTACCATCGTTATTCTGATCTTTATAACGGATATCACCGGGCTTCACATCACCGAAGGTTTGTTTGGGAGCAGCATCAATCTCAGCCTGGTCATTGAAGAATCCTTCGCTCTGCAATCCCCAGTGCCCATTCAATGCACGACCTACAACTGACAAATAATCAAACTCAACGTTTTCATCACGTTTTTCGGCCGTACTCTTATACCACATTCCACTCACGCCAAGCGTCAAATCCACCTCACCCACTTTCTTGTTGGCATAAACACTGAAATCGAAACCTGTCCGCTTATCCTCATTGAAGTTTACATAAGGAATAATGGATGATGACGGATAACCCACCTGTGTGAAATAAATCGGATACAATGAACTGGTACGAGCCAAACCACCCTCCATCTTGCTGGTGAAGAAATTGAAGTCGAATGTGAGCAGTCTGTTCCACATAGAACCGCGCAAACCTGCTGTGAATTCTTTACGCTTCACGAAAGTCATGGCAGAGCCGTCTCCACGCTGGAACTCAGTAGCAGACAAACCGCCATTGTCACCCCAACTATACCAACCACCGGGCTGTACCACCGGCTGGTAAAGGAAGTAACCGTCTTCGTTGTCACTGGTAGTGATGTCAAGATCCTGATTGATGATACCTACTGAAGCAGTAAGCATCAAGTTGTCAAAAATTGAATTTCCCATGAAATCTTCTTTTGCCAGATTCCATCCCAAAGTGACTGTAGGTGAAAATGCCGTGCGGTTACCTTCGGGCAATTTTGTGGAATAAGGCATTGCAGCACTGAAATCCGCATAATATTTATGCTGATAGTTGTAGGATGCCTGAAAACCTAAATTGGCATTGGTAGTACGGTGATAATGTCCGCTACGTTGGGTCTGCCATGCATTGGCCAGCACCATGGCGAATACATTGTGGTCTTCGTTGAAAGTGTTCTGGTAATCGAACTGGCCGGAAACGTTGTAGGTATAACGGTAGGCCGAATTATTGATATTCTCAACGGCACTTTTTTCATCCTTTCCATATTGCGTGATACTTGAAATGACATCATGCCCGTTATAGGTACTCCACACCGGTGAAAAAGTAGCATAAGCACTACTATATCCCTGATCGTAGGTAGAAGCATAGTCAATGCCATATTTGGCACGGAAATAAAGTCCTTTAAGCAAAGGAGAGAGATTGACATCAAAACGCGTATTGAACTGGAACTGCCGGCTCACAAACTTATTGTCACCGGCCGCATATGCGTCAGCTACCGGATTGGTGGGATTCTGCTGCGTACCACCGAAGAAGTACTTGCCATCCTGAATATAATTACTGTTAAGTACAGTGTTCAGAGAATTCTTGTCTGCATCCTCAATATAACTCAACGGAATAAACGGAGACACCAAATGAGGACGCAACGTAGCGGCTTGCCCCCACCAGTCTACATTAGCCGAATAAGAATCATAAAATGTCACATTAGCATCAGCTTGCGCGGTGATAAGTTTATGCAACTTCATATCTACATTTCCACGGACAAAGAAACGACTGATATAGTTATCTTCCGTATTGCCCACTTTAAGAAGCGAAGATTCGCGATAGTAACCGGTAGAAGTATAATATTTCACTTTCTCGCTACCGCCCGAAATTTCGGCAATCGCTTCCGAACGGTTATATGCCTTCCTCAAATAATCGGAAGAATACATGTCGAAATCAGGATAACGATAGGGATTCAAACCCGAAGCATGATTGTAAATATCCTCCTGCGAGTAATTGGCGGTAAGACCATCGTTAAGACGTGCCTCATTATAAAGGGTCATATACTCTGCCGAACCCAAATATTTCGGGTATGACTTAGGAGTATAAAAACCACTGTTGGCATGAATATTTATTCTGAGGTCACCCACTTCGCCACGTTTAGTGGTGATGGAAATGACACCTTTAGCCGCACGCGGACCATAGAGCACTACAGCAGAAGCCCCTTTCAAAAGGGTAATCTGGTCTATCTCGTGGGGAAGCACGTTATTCGCATCACGCACCATGCCATCTACTATGACAAGATATTCGTTGTTTCCCCAAATATTACCGTTGAAACCACCAACGACATTGTCAACCAAACTCAAACTATAGGTTGTATATACCTTTTCTGACATTTCTTTCATATCAATGACCGATACTCCACCCAGCAGGTCATTACGGTCTATGGAACGAAATGCCACTTGCACCTTCTGAAGCGTATCGGCTTGAGCCGCTTCCACCAAGTCGGCCAGCGTCTCTTGAGCGGCAATGTGTGTGTGAGCGAAAGCCAACGCGGCACAGAATGCAAGTCCTTTATATATATGTTTCATTTTTTATAGTCTTTATGTTAATAAAACCATTACCAACCGGGATTTTGGTAGAATTCCGGATACATCGTCACATCGCTTGTCTTGAACGGCAACCAATAGTGCTTACTTGTCAATTTACGTTCCGTCACCACCTCTTCACGGAAGTTTATAACTTTACGTTCTTTAGGCTCATCCTTAGGGTCAAATGCCTCTGCACGATCAAACAATTGCTTGGTTTTGATATTGTAAGGATATTCAGTCAGCAACTTCCAACGGCGCAGGTCATTGAAACGATGTCCTTCATAAGCCAGTTCCACGGCACGTTCACGACGAACTTCACCCATGAATTTCTCCAGGTCGGTTGTGTATCCGTCTGCAACATCCTCCACCCCTGCACGTTCACGGATTACATTCACCGCTTCTACGGCACTCTTTGAAAAAGAGGTAGATTTACCGTTGGGAGAACCGTAGCCTTGTGCAGCAGCTTCGGCATACAATAAATATACTTCCGCCAAACGCAACCAAGCTAAATGGAAATGAGTAGCTTTTCCATAGCCATAGTCCTGATCACCCTTATTGGCACCCAATGGAATGAATTTATAATTGAAATAGCCTGTACGACTGGTCGTTTGAGGATTGTTACAACAGTTTCCACCTTCGTAAAGATTGGCATACTCATATTCTTTATAGTCCGCTGCATTTTTAATCATCTTGACACCATCGTAAATAAAGTTATTATAAAAACGAGGGTCGCGGTCTTTCCACGGCTGTGACTTGCTAAAGCCGGAGTTGGGGTCATCAAGAGGCATACCGTTTGCCATACCAAAATAATTCACGTAATTAGCTGCAGGACAAAGAATGATACCATCACCCTCACAAATATATGAAAGTTGATAGGAGTTCATCTGACGCCAGTAGGAATCGGCACCGAAAGTAGGGCTACGCATAATGGCTTCCGTACCACCGGGCATCAGCCAGTTCTGCTCTTTGGTATAGAACAAGTTGCTGTAATGTTCGAAATCCACCAAAGCATATTGGGTCTGGCCACCCTCTACCATCGCAAGCACCTTACCCAGAACTTCGGCAGCACGTTTACAATATTCCGCATCATAAGAACGGTCACTGTTTTCCCCTCCGTTCTTCATCAAAGGACTACCGGCATAAAGCAGGCACTTACCCAAATAAGAGAGTGCCCAGATTTTGTTGGGACGGAAAGCATTATTGCCCTTCGTACGGTTACCGGCAGCAGTATCATCCCAGTCGACAGGAAGCAGGTCAGCAGCACGCTGGAAGTCTTTTGCCATCTTCTCGGCATTTTCCTGATAGCTTTCGCGCGGCATATTGAGCGGCTCGACAGGAGAAAGAGGTCTTTCCAGATAAGGCAGACCGCCCCAGTAAGTTGTCAGTTGAAAGTAGAACCAGGCACGAAAGAAATAAAGTTGGCCTTCAAGAAAATCACGTTCTTCTTGTGTAGCATCCTTCAACAGACCATTCTGCAGAGCCTCAAGGCCCAAATTGGCCTGACGGATAGCATACCAGCCTCCCCCCCAAAGGGACTTGGCAAAACGATCACCGTTCAGTGACCAGCTTCTATCCAAGAAACAGTCTCCCTTGCCAATGTAAGTACGGTAGTTTCCACCATCGATGGCATATCCCATCAAGTACTCACCGTTACCAGTGGTAATCACTTCATCGTCACCCCAGTTAAAAGAGCTTACCCAATTATGCTTTGCCACATCGGGAATAACGTTGTACATTACTTCAATAAATCCTTGGAAATTATTAAAGTTCTTAAACGCATCTTCTTTTGAAAGTACAGAGTCTGAATCTCTTTCCAAATAGTCGGTACACGAAGTAAAAGCGAAACCGGCGGAGAACAATGCGAAAAGTATGTAAAAAATCTTATTTTTCATCTTCCGTTTATATTAAAGTGTAATTTTAAAACCTAAGTTGAAACGACGCTGGGTAGGATACGCGCTCCATCCACCGGTGTTCGATTCACGGTCATCAGGCATATCGGTCCAGAGGAAAAGGTTATTACCGTTGACAAACAACTTCAAGCTGCTCAATCCCGAAGCCTTCAACCATTTTTCCTTTGAGAAAGTATATGAAAGCTCAGCATACTTCAGACGAGTGTATGAACCGTCAAAAAGGAAGCGGGTACCATCAGTATATTTACTTGCCTGATTCAGCCAGCGAGGAAGGGGGACATCAGCGTTTTGATTATCGGGACTCCAGTAACTTCCTTCGAAGAAAGCCGTATTTCGCGTACCACCCAAACTTGTCAAGCCAACAGAACGGCTCACATTGTTTACACCATAAAACTGAACGAAACAGCTCCAACCTTTATAATCGAAACCAATCTGAAGGTTCATCGTATTCTGTGGAATACCCGTATAGCCATAAGGAATATTATCATCCTGAGTAATCACACCATCGGCATCATAGTCAAGAATTATATAGTTACCCGGCTTACGGTTCTCATCATATTCATCGTGTGCGGTACTACCATAAAGTTCATCCCAACTGTTGTAGTAGCCCTTATCTACATACGAATAATTCTGATTAATACCTTTGTTGGCCTTTTTCTGATACTCCGGCATAAGGCTGGGATCATTCGCTTCCTTAATTTCACTTACGGCATGAGTAAGAGAAGCATTTCCCCAAAGACGCCAACTGCGCGTCAGTTGCTTATTCCAACGGATTTCCAACTCGTAACCTTTACTATCCACTTTACCCAAATTGGCAATAGGAGCTTCCGTACCGAAGTATGAAGGGATTGCACGCTGAGTACCCGGAATCAAGATGTCGGTACGTTTTTCCTTGAAATAGTCGAACGAACCGGAAATAACCCCTCCGAAAAATGCGAAATCCGCTGCAATATCAAGTTTAGTCGCAACCTCCCATTGAAGTTCCGGATTACCCATCTGTGACTGTTGCCACCACGTGTAAGGACTTTTGGCAGGATCCACCCCGGTCAACGACTGACGATAATTGCCACCATTGCTCCAAACATCCATATAACCAAAACGATAATCGTAATTTCCTATCCGTAAGCCATCTTGACCAATCTGACCGTAAGATGCACGGAGTTTCAACATATCCAACCACTTCAGGTTAAGTTTCTTCACCAAAGGTTCTTCCGAAACCATCCATCCGACAGCGCCGGAATTGAAGAAAGCGAAACGATTTTCCGAAGAATAAAGGTCAGAACCGTTGTAAGCACCGTTATACTCCACCATATAGCGACTGGCATAGTCGTAAGTCGCACGGAATACCCAGTTTTCACGACGGAAAGGCTGTTCGCTACCTTTTGCATATTGTTCGCGAGAGAAGTTGCCCATGGCACCTACTGTATGATCACCAAATTTGTTAGAATAGTTCAACTGTACGGAATAGTCCATACGACGGTATGTTTCACCATTATTAACAGAGCCCGCACCCGTTTTCCAAGCATTGTTATTCTTGAAGTCAAATTTATATAATGCATCTGTACTGGTGTTGGTATACTCCGTACCGGTCTCAGGATCAATCCATTTGTGAGCTTCCTTTTCCCAGTCAGTTGTATCATCCACACCACGGCCTGTTTCACGAAAAGCATTATCAAAAGCCAGCTTAGCCTGTACGTTCAATCCCTTAAGCAGGAAACCAAGATCCTGTTCGAGGGTAAAGTCAGTATTCAAACGGTCGTCGGTGGTATAGCCGATACCGTTAACACTAAGGTCTTCATAACTATTAGTAGCAGCCTGAGTCTCATTAGGTTTGTAATATCCGAAAGTACCATCGCTATATACAGGCATAAAAGAATCGGGCGCAATGCCATAGAAAGCACTCCATACCAAATTTTCATACTGCCCCTGCGTGGCTTTCTTTACTGCATGAGAACCAGACAGATTCAGATGCAATTTGGTAGTCTTGGTAAGATTGAAGTCAAGGTTACTGCGTACGTTTATACGATCATAGCTGAAACCCGGATCGTAACCTTTCACGTTGGTTACTTTCTTATATATATCCCCCTCATGTGCAAAGTCAGCAGAAGCAAAATACTTCACAAACTTCGTACCACCACTAATGTTCACGTTGGCATTATAGGATGTAGCGACATCTTTCAACAGATAATCTACCCAATTTATATTAGGATAACGTTCTGCCTCAGCCAGATTAGCCGGATGACGATACTTGTACAAACGATCCTGAGTCAGATAATAACTCCATGAATCCGGGTGATAAACCAATTCATTTTCTATAACTTGATTACGGAGTGAAAGCGCATCATACGCATCCATCATGTCAGGCAATTTAGAGTAAGTTTTCAGCGTCGTGCTGGCATTGATATTAATCACTGCCTTACCTTCTTCACCACGTTTAGTAGTAATCAAAATTACACCATTGGCACCACGCACACCAAATACAGCTGTTGCCGATGCATCTTTCAAGACGGAAATAGATGCCACAGAACTGATATCCACTGAAGACATAGGACGTTCTACACCATCCACCAACACAAGCGGATCACTTGAGTTCCATGATGTCACACCACGAATAGTAATCTTCGGATCTTCATCACCCGGTTTACCTGTATCAGTCATGGTTACTACACCAGGAAGATTACCAGTCAGGGCCTGTCCCAAACTTGTCACACCACCTGTACGTTCCAAGGTTTTGGAATTGGTCTGTGCAATGGCACCTATAACCGAGGCCTTCTTCTGCTGGCCAAAACCTACAACTACTACTTCTTCCAGTTGTTGGCTATCATCTTCCAATATAACTTTTATCGGCTTCTGAGCCGTCGCTTTCACCTCTTGTGATTTCATACCGATAAATGAAACAACAAGGGTTACATTGTCATTAGGAACAGCCAACGTAAAATTTCCATCTATATCTGATATAGTACCTATTGAAGTGTTGCCTTTCACAACGATGGAAGCACCAATTACAGTTTCCCCAGTGCCATCAACAACTGTTCCTTTTACCGTTACCCCATTTTGCGCTAAAGTTGGCAAGCAACTTAATAGCAACAAAACCAGTAGGTAAGGGATCTTTTGGATTTTTTTTGTTACATTTTTCATTACCATTAGTTTAAGATATTAAAAACTACATTCTCTTTTTTCCATTAGCTATTATGGATAGCTTTAACTGTCATCATACTTGCATTTCATAATCAATTAGTCTTTTAAGATTAATAATTCAACGGTTAATAATCATATTACTATTATTACATAAATTAGCGTTTCAAGCCATAGGAGGAAAGAAAAGTGTTTTCCATACGTATCTCTCCAAACATTATAGCATGCTTTTTCACAGCGGCAAATGTATGCATCAGAAATGTAACAGTAGACACGATCATGCTACACGTTTTTTTGATGGCATTACATCTTTCTTTTCAATGTTACATTCTTTTTTGACTGCATTTCGTAAAACATTACATACAACTATAAATCAACTAATTACAAAGAACATTGAGAACCTTTTTTTTAAAGATAAAAGAGAGCTTGAGAAGTCACTTTTGAAAGAGAAAAACAAGATAATAATGAACCAAAAATTACAAGAGAAATGCAAAAGAAAACAGTGTGGTAACGTATCACAAAAAATATGTAACCCACTTGTTAAAGCTAAAAAATGACTTTCATTCATTTATCGCAGCAATACATCCATTAACACTTTTAAGCCTTTTTGATTATTTTCTATCAAGATCAGACAGGGGATGGACATATCTTTCGGAAATGAATATAAACAAGCGAAAATATGCTGACAGATAAAGATAGAGTAAAGGGAAAACCTTTCAGGCTACTTACGTAATTTGAGCAAAATGAATAGCTTGAGCGAAATGAGCAATATGACAAAATGTAAATCGTGATGTCTGAGATTGCTTTCTTTCGTACCATTTAGTTGCCGTGATGCAAAAAAAGCAAGGATTACCTGTTAGGCGAATGCAGTATGATTTGTAATGGTAAAAGGAAGCGCATTTTAGAAAGAGATTCCTTCTTATTTCGTTCTTATTAATTGAGCTTTGATCGTATTTTCTTCAAATATGATTATTTGATTCCG
>ENA-UEPJ01003258-UEPJ01003258.1-human-gut-metagenome-genome-assembly--contig:-NODE-3258-length-14798-cov-9.514163_pt1 | contig 14798 bp, 9 predicted proteins | sample MGYA00242890_ERZ507896 | MGnify/ENA primary metagenome ERZ507896 (study PRJEB26167, sample SAMN06115508) | human gut metagenome | host: Homo sapiens | place: China:Qinghai | collected 2015-08-20... | reverse complement strand
TGGCTCATGTGGTGCTCTTTGGTTCACCGGAGGATGAGATCGACTGGACCACCTTCCCGGTAGACCCGGAAGAGGACAACAACGACCCCGAGGGCGGTGGAGATGGTTCCGATCCTCCATCCGGCGTTCGCTCGGGTGAGGATAGCAAACGAGCTCCGGATGCACTTCCGGCGGGAGCGAAAGAACGCCCCCACCCTCTCGCTCCAGGAGACTCTTGATGCCGGAAAGGAAGACTCTGCCCTCACCCTCGCCGATGTGCTGCAGGACGGCTTCTGCATGGAGGACAGCTGCGAAAAACAGGACGATGCCCAGCGCCTGCGCCGCCTCATCGAGGGACTGCCCGCCCGGGAGCGGAAACTCATATTATTAAGGTACGGTCTGGCGGGCCAGCCGCCGCTGACCCAGCTGGAAACGGCAAAGCTGCTCCAAATAAGCCGGAGTTACGTTTCCCGGCTTGAAACACACGCACTGGAGCTTTTGCGGGCCGGATGGGAGCAGCCTTAGCTTCCTCTTGCATTCCTCACCGAACTGTGGTACAATACTAAGGCACACAAATCGTGTGCCTTGTCGGACAGCGCCTGCTGCGTGGTTCGGCATACGGATGCGGGTCCTGTACGATGGAGCCGCAGTGAACCAGGTCAGGTGGGGAACCAAGCAGCCTTAAGCGGCGCGCCCCGTGCGTTTCAGTCAGCCTGCATCCGTATGCCGAGTTACGCAAGGCGGGGGTCAAACCCCGTCAGCGCTGTCCGATTTTTTATTACTGACGGGAGGGAAGCACCGATGTATCGCGCATTATACCGCAAATGGAGACCCCAGCGGTTTGAGGATGTCGTCGCACAGCGCGGCATCGTCACGGCGCTGCGCAATCAGGTAGCGTCGGGCCGCGTAGGCCACGCCTACCTGTTCACCGGCGTGCGCGGCACAGGCAAGACCACCTGCGCGAAGATTTTTGCCAAGGCGGTCAACTGCCTCCACCCCCATAACGGCGACCCCTGCGGCGAGTGCGAGATCTGCAAGGGCATCGACAACGGCAGCATCCTCGACGTGGTGGAGATGGACGCCGCGTCCAACAACGGTGTGGACGACATCCGCGACCTGCGGGACGAGACAGCCTACACCCCCAGTGCCTGTCATTATAAGGTATACATCATCGACGAGGTACACATGCTGTCCACAGCGGCCTTCAACGCCCTGCTGAAAACGCTGGAGGAGCCGCCCGCCCACGTCATCTTCATCCTCGCTACTACCGAGATCCAGAAAGTCCCGGCCACCATCCTCTCCCGCTGCCAGCGGTACGATTTCACCCGCATCGGGCCGGAAGACATCGCCCAGCGGGTCGAGTATATCGCCGGTCAGGAGGGCTTAGAGTTGACGACCGGTGGTGCAGAGCTCATCTCCCGTCTGGCTGACGGTGCCATGCGCGACGCCCTCTCGATCCTCGACACCTGCGCCGGCGTGACCGCAAAAATCGATGCCGATGTTGTCCGCCGGATGGCGGGCGTCACCGACCGGAGCTACCTGTTCCATATTTCGGATGCTCTGGAAGCGCAGGACGGCGCAGCGGCGCTGGCGCAGCTGGCCGCACTGCGGCAGCAGTCGGTGGATGTGAAGCGTCTGACGGAAGAGCTCATCGCCCACTACCGCGCCCTGATGCTGGCGGCTCTGCCCGGCGGGCAGAACCTGCTGTCCGGTGTTTCCCCCGAAGAGGAACAGCAGTACCTCGAAAAAGGCCCTCAGCTGGGCCAGCGGGAGGCCATCCGGGCCATCCGTACGCTGGGCAACGCCCTTGAGCATATGACCCGGGGCAGTGACCAGCGCATCGAGCTGGAACTGGCCCTCTTCACCCTCTCGGAGCCGCCGCAGACCGCAGCCGTCCCCGTGGCGGCAACGACTGTGCAGACTGCCACTCCTGCTGCACCGGCCGTCCGGCCCTTTGTTTCGGCACCGGTCCAGCCTGCGTCGCAGCCTTTCATGAGTACACCTGCTGCGCCCGTGGAACCTATGGCCACACCGGCAGTGGAAAAGGAGCCCGCTTCCGCGCCCGTTGCAGAGCCGAAGGCCGCTGTCCCGGATATTCCAGAGTCCCCCGCGCCCGCAGACGAAGAGCTTCCACCACCGCCCGACGAGCCGCCGGTGACAGAGTCGGCCCCCCTGCCCTGGGATGAGCCGACTGCGCCGGTCACTGCGCCTGTACCGCCCGTACCGGAAGAGAGACCGGTGGAGTCCGCCGACCCGGAGTACACCGCCGACCCGGCTCTCAGCCGACCCCGCAAGGTGGCCGCAGAGGGCATCAATCCCTTTGAGCAGTGGAGCGAGGTCGTCAAGCTCTTACAGGAGAAGGACCCGATGCTTCACAGCTACCTGCGCAAATCGAAGGCGTACTTCGATGGCACACGGGTGCTCATCGACGGCGGCAAGACCTTCCGGGACTTCATCCGTGTCAACAAGGACAGCCAGCGTCTCATCAAAAAGCTCATCGCGCAGGTGTCAGGCGTCGCGGTGCCTATCGGCCCCTACGAGCCCCGCACCGCCGCAAAGCACACCTCCAATGCCGAACAGTCGCTCCATGCGCTGGAAAAGCTGGGTCTGGACGTGAGCATTGAGGACAGCGCGAAGAGACGAAAATAACCTCTCAGTCTGCTTCGCAGACAGCTCCCCTACCGAGGGGAGCCTCTGGCGAAGAGGGAAAGTTTTCCGGTATGCCAAAGCCTCCCCTCGATAGGGGAGGTGGCACGGCGTCAGCCGTGACGGAGAGGTTTAACCACATCAGAAAGGAGGTCCACCATGTACGAAGCGCTCCTGAAAAACACCCCTGAATATCAGAAGACAGCGGCCAGCCTCGCCTCCCCCGGCCCGGCGGCGCTGTTCGGCCTGCCTCCAGCAGGCCGGGCATTGCTCTACGCCGCGCTCCAGAAGGACACGGGCCGCATCCTCTGCGTCGTCACGCCCGGCGAGGCCGAAGCCACCCATTTTGCCGACGACCTCAAGACGCTGGGGCTCTCGGCGGCGGTGTTCCCGCCCCGGGACTTCATGCTCCGCCCCGTCGAGGGCGCGGGCCGCGAGTACGAGTACCGGCGTCTGTCGGTGCTGGGCGCACTGGCGGGCGGACGGCTGAACGCCGTCTGCGTCCCCGCCGAAGCCCTGCTCCAATACACTGTGCCGCAGGATGAGTTCCAGAAGAACACCCTCACCCTCAAGCCCGGCATGGTCTACAACCGCGAAGCGCTGGTGGAGCGGCTCTTCGCCGCCGGATACGTGCGGCGAAGTCAGGTGGACGGCCCGGGACAGTTCAGCGTCCGGGGCGACATCGTGGACATCTACGCCCCCGATATGCGCCAGCCCGCCCGTGTGGAGTACTGGGACGACGAGATAGACTCTCTTGCCTCCTTCGACCTGCTCACCCAGCGGCGGGACGGTGCGCTGGAAAAAATCTATCTTTCCCCCGCCCGTGAGGTGCTGTTCGGCAGCACCGCCGACACGGCGGAGGCCCTCCGCGCCGCCCAGAAGAAAGCCCGCGGCAAGCGCCGCACCGCCCTCGAAAAGGCCATGGAGTCCGACCTCGCCCAGCTGGACAGCGGCGTCATGCCCGAGGCTATGGACAAATACTACGGTCTGCGGTACGAGACGCCCGCCACATTGCTCGACCACCTGAGCAGCCCCATCTTCATCCTCGACGAGGTGGGCGGCATCCGGGACGCCCAGAAGGCCACCGAGTTCCGCCGCAGCGAAGAGCTGACCGGCCTGCTCGAGGAGGGCGTCATCTGTCCCGGCCTCGATGTGCTCTACCAGACGATGGACGACCTCGCCATTGCGGCGCAGGACCAGAGCACCCTGCTCTGCGAAAACTTCCTGCGCGGCATGAACGAGTTCAAACTGAAAGACCTCATCAACGCCGAGGCGTTCGCGGCCCCCAACTGGGGCGGCGGCCTCGCTTCCCTGCGGGAAGACCTCGACCCGCTGGTCCAGCAGGGGTACGCCGTGACCCTTTTCGCCGGCACGCCCAAGGGTGCAGCGGCCCTCACCCGCGATTTGGCTGACAAGGGCTATGCCGTCAGCATGAGCCGGGACGTCCGGCCCGCGAAAGGTCTGGTTCAGGTACTGCCCGGCCACCTCACGGCGGGCTGCACCTTCCCATTCGCCCGCGTGGCGGTCATCTCGTCCCGGCGTCACGGTCTGGACGACGAGGCCGCCGAAAACAAAAAGCGCAAGAAGAACAAAAACGCCCTGTCCAGCCTCTCGGACATCAAGCCCGGCGACTATGTGGTTCACCAGAGCCACGGCATCGGTATGTATGCGGGCATCCAGCGTCTCGAGGTGCAGGGCGCGATAAAAGATTACCTGAAGATCCAGTACTCCGGCTCCGACGTGCTGTATGTGCCGGTCACTCAGCTCGATTTGCTGAGCCGCTACACCGCCCCCGGCGACGAGGAAAAGGTGAAGCTTGCAAAGCTGGGCGGCACCGAGTGGCAGCGCACCCGCGCCAAGGTCAAAAAGGCCACCGAAGAGATGGCGCAGGAGCTTATCGAGCTCTACGCCCGCCGCCGTCAGGCCACAGGCTACGCCTTCCCCGCCGACGGTGATTGGCAGAGCGATTTCGAGTCCCGCTTCGAGTACGACGAGACGGACGACCAGCTCACCGCCACCGCCGAGATCAAAAAGGACATGGAAAAGGGCTGGCCTATGGACCGCCTGCTCTGCGGCGACGTGGGCGTCGGCAAAACAGAGGTCGCCTTCCGCGCGGCCTTCAAGTGCGTCATGGGCGGCAAGCAGTGCGCCATTCTGGCCCCCACCACCCTGCTGGCGTGGCAGCACTACAACAGCATCATCTCCCGCATGGAGGCGTTCCCGGTGAAAGTCGGGCTGCTTTCCCGCTTCCGCACCGCCAAACAGCAGAAAGAGACCCTGCGGGGCCTGCAGGCCGGCAGCGTGGACATCGTCATCGGCACCCACCGCCTGCTCTCCAAGGACGTCCGGTTCCACGACCTGGGCCTTGTCATCATCGACGAGGAGCAGCGTTTCGGCGTCAAGCACAAGGAGAAGCTGAAAGAGAACTTTATCGGCGTGGACATGCTGACCCTCTCGGCCACCCCCATCCCCCGCACCCTGAACATGGCCATGAGCGGCATCCGCGACCTCTCCACCATCGAGCAGCCGCCCATCGAGCGCCAGCCGGTGGAGACATTCGTGTTGGAATACAATGACGTCATCCTCGCCGAAGCCATGAAGAAGGAGCTGGCCCGGGGCGGTCAGGTCTACTACCTGCACAACCGGGTGGACAACATCGAGTCCTGCGCCGCCCATGTCAGCCAGATGGTACCCGGGGCGCGGGTGGGCATCGCCCACGGCAAGATGACCGAGGAAGAGCTGAATCCTGTCTGGCAGCATCTGCTGAACGGCGAGATAGACATCCTCGTCTGCACCACCCTCATCGAGACGGGCATTGACGTGCGCAACTGCAACACCCTCATCATCGAGGACGCCGACCGGATGGGTCTGGCCCAGCTGTACCAGATCCGGGGCCGCGTAGGCCGCTCAGGCCGGAAAGCCTATGCCTACTTCACCTTCCGGCGGGACAAAACCCTCACCGACATCGCCCAGAAGCGGCTTTCCGCCATCCGGGAGTTCACGGCCTTCGGCTCCGGCTTCCGCATCGCCATGCGCGACTTACAAATTCGCGGCGCAGGCAGTCTGCTGGGCCACAGCCAGCACGGCCACATGGAGGCTGTCGGCTATGACCTCTATGTCAAGATGCTGGGTCAGGCCATCGCCCGGGCCAAGGGTGAGCCCATCCAGCGCGACAAGAGCGAATGCCTCGTGGACCTGCGGGTGGACGCCTTCATCCCGGAAAAGTATATTGCCGACGGCCCGGGCCGCATCGAGGCCTACAAGCGCATCGCCGCCATCCAGACCCCCGAAGACGCCGCCGACGTGCTGGACGAACTCATCGACCGCTACGGCGACCCGCCGCCCTCTGTCAGCGACCTCGTGAACGTCTCGCTGGTGCGCGTACAGGCCACCGCTGTGGGCGTCTACGAAGTCACCCAGAAAAAGGACACTCTGCTGTTACAGGTGGAGACGCTGGATGTGGCCATGATTCGCGGCCTGCTCATCGCTTTCAATGGCCGGGTGACGGCAGGAGCCGGCACCAAGCCCTACCTCTCGGTGACTCTCCAACCCGACGAAAAGCCGCTGGAACTGCTGCAAAGCATCCTCAAGGCGATGGCAGACATCCTTGCCGCCCCGCCGGAGGAAAACACCGGCAAAAAATAAATTCACTAGGAGTACACTTATGAAAAAGAAACTCATCGCGCTCGTCTGCGCCCTCGCTCTGGCCGTCGGCCTCGTGGGCTGCAGCCTCTCCACCCCGGATTCCGTAGGCACCATCGGTGAGGTGGACATCTCTTCCGGCCTCTATCTGCTGGCCCAGTTCGATGCCTACCAGACCGCCGCCGACCTCGCTTCCGATGACCAGGACGCCACCAAGGTGTCCAGCTTCCTCAAGGCCACCATCACCGTCGATGACACCACCGGCGAGACCGCCGTGGTCAGCGACTATGTGGCCCAGAAGACCCTCGAGAACCTCGAGTCCTACGCCGCCATCGAGACCCGTTTCGATGAGCTGGGCGGCGTGCTGACCCCCGACGAGGAGACGCAGGCCGACAGCTACGCCTCCCAGCTGATGGAGCAGAACGGCGACCTCTATAAGGCCAACGGCATTGGCCTCGACACCCTCAAGCGGTTCGAGCGCATCCTCATCAAGAGCAACGACCTGCTCGAGAAGTGCTACGGCACCGACGGCGAGACCCCCGTCTCCGACGCAGAGCTGACCAGCCACCTCGAGGACGAGATGGTCTATATCCGCTATGTGGTCGTGCCGCTCTACAACACCAGCACCTTCGCTTTTGCTGATGACGACCAGAGCGCCCAGATGCTTGAGCTGGCCCAGACCGCCGCCGAGAGCTACAACGCTGCCACCCCCGATGGAGCCAGCGCCCAGACCTCCGCTTTCAGCACCGCCGTCGCCGCTGCCCTTCCCGACATCTACGCGGTGCTGGATGGCGAGCCCTCTTCCGACGCGTCTTCCCTCTCCACTGCCCTGCTGGGTTCTGACAACATCGATGCCACCTTCTCCGAGGAAGGCACCGCCGACGCTGTCCGCGCCCTCAAGCCCGGCGAGGCCGCCGCCGTGCAGTATTCCAGCTATGCGCTGATGATTCTCGTCCGTCTCGACCCGCTGGACGCTGACACTCTGGACAGCCTCCGCGCACAGGCCCTCTCCGACATGAAGAGCGGCGAGCTGCAGGACAGCATTCAGTCCTATGGCGCCCAGCTGTCCCACGCTCTGGATTCTGCCGCCATGAAGAAGATGCCGGCTTCCAAAATCAAGAACGAGAAGTAATTTTCCTCAAAAATAATACAAAAGCTCCGGGAAACTGTTGGTTCCCGGAGCTTTTCTGTTATCATACTGCTTTTCAAATTCCGCTTCCAGCGCCGCGTGGATATGCATCGTGCGGCGTTGCTTTTTGTCGGTTTTTATGGTATTCTCTTAGCAGAAAGGCGCTGTCCAACCAAACGCAGGCGGCTATTGCTCCTCACCGGTCTCGCTGTCTTGCTCTTCGGAGCAAAGCAAGCGCGGGAGGGCAACTTTTTGGAGTTCCGCTCCCGACGCTCACAGCGAAGGGAGGGATGCCTTATGACTACATCGGAAATTCTATTGCTTTTCCAGACGATCATCGCACTGTTGGCACTTCTCGTAAGTGTTGTACATCTGATGGACGACCGGAAAAAGGATGATTCTTATGGCAGCAAAAGGAAAAAGCACAAAAAGAAATGACCGCCCACAGTTCCCCAACTCGGTAGCGGTCATTACTTTTGTAATGCTTGACTGGTGAGGAGCTAGCCGTTTGCACGGTCAGCGCCTTTCCTTATCTTTATTATAGGCAGCCGCGCGCGGATTGTCAAGCACAAGAATACAAAGGAAAAAGCACAAAAAGAAATGACCGCCCACAGTTCCCCAACTCGGTGGCGGTCATTACTTTTTGTAGCGACTTAAACTGGTGAGGAGCTAGCCGTTTGCACGGATAGCGCCTTTCCTTATCTTTATTATAGGCAGTCGTACGCGGATTGTCAAGCGCCAGAACTTCCAGAATACAAAAGATAAAAGCGGACCGCTCGCTTCGGCCTTTTCAGGCTGGGGCGGGCGGTCCGACGCTTTCTAACGCATTCTGATGCAATCCGACGTTTTTATCCGTTCTCTTGAAAATAATGCAGACACATCATTTTCTTATATTCCGGCGTCATTTTCGCCTTCTGCGGCATCTCAAAACGGGCAGTTTTTGCACTTTTGAGTTTCCACGATTTTCCAGTTCATGCATCTTTAACTGGTCTGCACCCTAATTATAGAGGAATCGTTCTCCAATGTCAATAGCCCAGCACCTATAAAAAGCCTAAGGGCGAGATCCCTTACGGAACCTCGCCCCCTAGACTATGTGAGATAAATCACTACATGCGCGAACATATAATGTTTATCATTACAGGCCGTGTGCCTGTAATAGCTCAATCAGATGCGCTGATTAGACATTAGCCACAGTCTCAACCAGAACCACTGCGTAGTAGACAGTCTTACTGTCAGCAGTCTTGAAGCCATCAACCTTAACGCCAGCCTTGACAGTAGCAGTCTTGCCGTTGCTGCTCAGCTCATACTTTGCTTTGACCCCAGCCTTATTATTCAGACCAGCCAGAATCTCCAAAGCATAATTCTTGAATTCGCTGACGGAAGAAGTGCTCTTCTCAATCTCAACGGCAGTAACAATATACTTGTTATCGTTGACAGTGACAACCTTACCGTTCTCGTACTTCTCGACGTCCTCAGCCTTTGCATCCTTCAGCAGGTTCTTCAGCTCAGTGTTCAGGCTGGTCTTGCTCTCGAACTTAACAGTGTCGACCGTGCTGGTCTCGTCCCGCTTAGCATAGGTAGAAGCGACATCGCTCATAGCATCCAGAACGTGATCGTTCTTCAGCTTGTCAGTGAAAGCGCAGCCGGTCAGCATGGAGACAGCCATAACAGCAGTCAGAGCAACAGCCATGATCTTCTTGAACATTTTCATAGTGATATTCCTCCAATAAAAAATATTTTTTATTTCGGCAAACCACTACAAGAACTTCGTGGTCTGTCTCGATGGGTTCAGTATAGTGCATTTTCACAAGATTGTCAAGATACGGTATTGTTTTCGGCATTTTGTCCAATCGGGAGCCGTGAAAAATAGCAAACTGCCCGTTAAATGTGCATTCGTGCTAAAATTTGTGCCAAAGATCCCCAAAAGCTGCCCTTTGCTTTACCTTTATAACAAGGGCAAAAGCTCTACCTGCACAGGGGAAAATGGCCGAAAGCCCGTTCATGCTTTTACTGCCTTTTCAAACTCCGCCTCCAGCGCCTCGTTGACGGCGCGGACGGCGGCGGCATCGGGTTTGATGGCCGTGCGGTCGTAGGTGAACAGGCCGTTCACCTCGTCCTCCACGTCGGTCAGCTGGGTGTACATCAGCGCCGACAGGCCCTTTTTCAGCTGCGGGAGGATCGTCCTGCGCTGCAAATCGCAGTAGCGCTCGGTCAGCTCTGCCCGGCTCCTGGCCGTGCCGTAGCCGTAGGTCTTGCGGGGCGGCTCATGGCTGGGCATGGGCCATGCAATGCCGCCGTACTCGCTGAGGGCCACCGTGCGCACGTTCGGGTGGATGCGGAGCGGATAGAAGTAGTTGTGGATGGAATGCACATCTCCCCCGCCCCGGTCGAACCAGCCGCTGGCCTCGTCCACCGGACGGGACGGGTCGAGGGCGCGGAGGGTCTCGGTGGCTTTCCGCGCATCGAACTGCCCCCACCCCTCGTTGAACGGCACCCAGCACCCGATGCAGGGGTGCCGCCCCAGCGCGGCTACCGTGTCGGCCAGCTCCCGGGCGTACTCCTCCCGGCTGTGGGCGCTGCCCCGGCCCAGAAAGCCCCACAGCAGCTTCCCGTCCGGGGCATGGCGCATCAAGGGCTGTAAGGCGTTGGTCAGGTAGGTGACGTACCACATCGGGTAGGCCCCGCCGCCGTTGACCATATCCTGCCAGACGATGATGCCCAGTTTATCGCAGTGGTAGTACCAGCGCTCCGGCTCGATCTTGGCGTGCTTGCGCAGCAGGTTGAAGCCCAGCTCCCGCACGGTGTGCAGTTCGTGCTCCACGGCGGCGTCGGAGGGCGGGGTGTAGAGGCCATCGGGCCAATAGCCCTGGTCCAGCAGGCCGTTGAGCAGGATGGGCTTGTCATTGAGGAAAAACCGCCGGATGCCCTTTGCATCCTCTTTGCACTCCCACTTGCGGAGGGCGAAATAGCTGTGGACGGTGTCGAAGTCATTTTCTTCGCCCTGAGTCGTGCCGACCGTCAGATCATAGAGGAAGGGGCTGTCGGGGCTCCACGGGAAGAAATGCTCTTCGGCGATGTTCAGGGTCACTTCGCCGTCCCGGTCGACCTCGTCGCTGCCCCAGTCCTCGGCGATGGTCACGCCGCCGGCCCGCACCACGGCCCAGAGATTCACCGCACCGCCGGGCTTCGAGGTATGGACTTTCACGGTCACGGTCCGGGCGTCGTAGTCCGGGATAACGGTCAACGTATCAATGTAATTTTCCGGCACCCGCTCCAGCCACACCGTCTGCCAGATGCCGCTTTGGGCCGGGTAGAACATCCCGCCGGGCCTGAGGGTCTGCTTGCCTCTCGCCTGCGTGCCGGTGCCGGTGGGGTCCTGCACGGCCACCCAGAGGGTGTTATGGCCCTGCGGGCGGAGCAGGTCGGTGATGTCCAGCGTAAAGGGCCAGTAACCGCCCCGGTGTCCCCCGGCCAGACGGCCATTGACCTCCACCGCGCAGGCGTAGTCCACCGCCCCGAAGTGGAGCAGGACGCGCCCGCCCTCGCCCGCCGGGGGCGTGAAGGTACGGTGGTAGTGGAGCCACTGGCCGGGCTGCAACGTCCGGCCCACACCGGAGGCTTTCGCCTCGGGCGAATAGGGTACGAGGATAGCGCCGTCCCACTTTGCCGGGAACTCCGAGCTCTGGGTGATGGCGTAGTCCCACGGGCCGTTCAGGTTGACGTAGCTGTCCCGGCGCATACTCGGGCGGGGATATTCGGGGAGCGGATGCATGGAACTACCTCACATTCACTTTTTATAGGCTGCGGCCAGCTTTTCCAGTGCGGGCAGGCTGCGCTTCACCTTCTCGGTGTCGATGCAGTAGGCAAAGCGGACATAGCCCTTCACGCCGAAGGTGTCGCTGGGGACCAGCAGCAGATCGAACTCCCGGGCCTTGAGGCAGAAGGCGTTGGCGTCCTCTTCCAGCGCCTTCGGGAAGATATAAAATGTACCGCCGGGGCGCTCCACCTCAAAGCCCAGCTCGGTGAGCTTATCGTACAGCAGGTTCATGTTCGTCTCGTAGACGGACAGATCGCTGGTGACGTCGAGGCACTCGGCAGTGGCTTTCTGGATGATGCTGGGCGGGCAGTTGTGGCCGGTGAAGCGGGAGATCTGAGCCATCATGTCCACCAGCACGTCTTCGCCCTCGCAGCCGGGCCGGACGGCCACATAGCCCAGACGTTCGCCGGGCAGGCTCAGGCTCTTGGAGAAGGAGAAGCAGGTCAGGGTGTGGGGGTAGAACGCTGCCGGGTAAGGCACCTTTTTGCCGTCGAAGGCGATGTCACGGTAGGGCTCGTCGCTGACGAGGAAGATGTTGTGGCCGAAAACTTTGCTCTTTTCGGTCAGGATGTCGGCCAGACGGCTCAGGGTCTCGGCGGAGTAGACGACGCCGGTGGGGTTGTTCGGGGTGTTGATGAGGACGCAGGTGACGTTCTCGGTCAGCATCTCTTCAAAGGCGTCGAGATTCGGCTGGAACGCCGGTGCCTGAGGCGGCACGACCTTGAGCACAGCGCCGGTCCCCTCCACATAGGGGCCGTACTCGGGGAAGTAGGGGGCGAAGGTCAGCACCTCGTCGCCGGGCTTTGTCACAGCGCGGATGGCGTGGGCGATAGCGCCCGCCGCACCGGTGGTGGGGAAAATATCCTTCTGCTCATAAGGCAGGCCGAAGGTCTTTGCCAGATGGGCCGCAACGGCGGTGCGGAAGCCCGGGTCGCCCTGACTGGGGCAGTAGCCGTGAAGGGTGACAGGCTCTTCCTCGGCCAGCAGGGTCTGCATGGCTTTGGTGAACTTGTCCGGGCAGGGGACGCTGGGGTTGCCCAGCGAGTAGTCGAACACGTTCTCATAGCCTATCTCGGCGGCGCGCTGTTTACCGTACATGAAAGTCTCGCGGATGACGCTCTTGTGGCCCAGCATGGCGCGGTAAGTCTCGTTCAGCATAATACTTTCCCTCTTTTTCTTATTGATCCTCTTCCGGCAGGGCGGAGGCATAGCTCTGCTCCACCTTCACCATACAGCAGTATCCCGGGTCCTGCTCCTTGACGAAATTGCACATCTCGGCCAGCCGCGCGTCCTTGTCGCCGGTGTAGCCCGCCGGGAACACGAGGTCGAACAGCACGTTGGTGTGGCTGTCCCCCGGCACGATGCGCAGGTCGTGGATAGACAGGCGGGGGTCCATCTGGCGGGCTTTTTCCATCAAACGGCTCCGCAGGACGCCTACGGCGGCGTCCGACGTCACGATGGGGTCGTAGTGGATGGTGACCTGTAAGTGGTCTTTTTTCAGAAAATCCCGCTCGATGTTGTCGATGATGTCGTGGGCTTCCAGCGGGTCGGCTTCGGCGGGGAACTCGATGTGGAGCGAGGCGAACTGATGCCCCGGGCCGTAGTCGTGGACCATCAGATCGTGGACGCCCAGCACCTCCGGGTAGCTCATGACGGTGTGCTCGATGTGCTCCACCAGCTCCGGCGAGGGGCTTTCGCCCAGCAGAGGGCTGAGGGTGTCCATCATAAGCCCCCAACCCGACCAGAGGATGAACGCCGCCACTGCCACGCCCATGAGGCCGTCCAGCACGTCCCAGCCCGTCAGGTGGGAGAGGACGGTGGACAGGAGCACGGCGCTGGTGGTCAGCACGTCGTTCCGGCTGTCGGCGGCGGTGGCCATCAGCGTCTCGGAGTCGATGCGCTGGCCGATGGTCTTGTTGAAGCGGCTCATCCAGAGCTTGACGCCGATGGACGCCGCCAGCACCCCCACACTGAGCCAGCTGAACACCACTGCCGTCGGATGCAGCACTTTGAGCACAGATTCTTTCAGCAGCGAAAGCCCGATGGCGAGGATGGTGACGCAGACCACGAGGCCCGCCAGATACTCATACCGGGCGTGGCCGTAGGGATGCTTTTCGTCCGGACCTTTGGCCGCCAGACGGAAGCCCACGAGGCTCACCACGTTGGACGAGGCGTCCGAGAGGTTGTTCAGGGCGTCGGCCATGATGGCGATGGAGCCGAACAGCGTCCCCGCCGCCAGCTTGCCCAGACAGAGCAGGAGATTGCAGGCCATGCCCACGAGGCTGGCCAGATTGCCGTAGGCCGTGCGGACGGCGGCGTTCTTCGTATCGTCCGGGTGCCGGACGAACAGGCGGATGAGCAGTTGTGTCATAAAATTCCCTCTCAGCAGGTATTTTGATGCTACCAGTATAGCACTGCACTTTATGGTTTTGAAGTATTTCGGTAAAATTTTTCGGGTATGCAAAGCCCCCGGCGGGGAAGTTCCCTGCCGGGGGCGGAGTTTTTGGGGTCAAGCGCTCCTTACTTATCGGAAGGCTTGCTCAAATCGATGCTGCGGATGATCTTGCGCACGGGCAGCACGCTCTTGGCGTTCATGGACAGCTCGTCCACGCCCATCCGCAGGAAGGTCTCGGTGAGGGCGGTGTCTGCGCCCAGCTCACCGCAGATGCCCACCCAGATGCCGTGGCGGTGGCCCGCGTCGATGGTCATCTTGATGGCCCGGAGCACAGCGGGGTGGTGCGGGTTGAAGAAAGGCTCCAGCTTTGCGTTCTGGCGGTCCAGAGCGCAGGTGTACTGGGTCAGATCGTTGGTACCGATGGAGAAGAAGTCGCACTCCTCGGCCAGCTCGTCGGCGATGAGGACAGCGGCGGGCGTCTCGATCATGGTGCCGACCTCCAGCTTCTCGTCGAACTTCTTGCCCTCAGCCCGCAGTTCCGCGCGGCACTCGTCCAGCACGGCCTTGGCGTCCTGCAGCTCCCGCAGGCTGGTGATCATGGGGAACATGATGCTCATGTTGCCGTAAGCGGAAGCGCGGAGCAGAGCGCGCAGCTGAGTCTTGAAGAAGTCCTTCCGGGTCAGGCAGATGCGGATGGCGCGGTAGCCCAGCGCGGGGTTTTCCTCGTGGTCGAGCTTCATGTAGTCCACGGTCTTGTCTGCGCCGATGTCGCAGGTGCGGACGACCACCTTGCGGGGTGCAAGGCTCTCGAGCACCTGCTTGTATGCCTCGAACTGGTAGTCCTCCGTCGGGAAGTCTTTGCAGTTGAGGTAGACGAACTCGGTGCGGAAGAGGCCGACGCCGCCGGCGTCGTTCTGCTGCACAGCGCCCACGTCGCTCATGCCGCCGATGTTGGCAAAGACGTTGATGGTCTTGCCATCGAGGGTGGTGTTGGGCTTGCCCTTCAGCTCCTGCAGCAGTGCCTGCTTTTTCTGGTCTTCCTGCTGGCGCTTTTTCAGGCTCTTGAGCAGGTCGGGGGTGGGGTCAACGTAGACACAGGCGTTGTAGCCGTCCACGACCGCCATCTTGCCGTCCCAGTCGTCCTGGATGTCCTTGCACTGGATGAGGGCGGGGATGTTCATGCTGCGGGC
>ENA-UEPJ01003248-UEPJ01003248.1-human-gut-metagenome-genome-assembly--contig:-NODE-3248-length-14856-cov-226.401922_pt1 | contig 14856 bp, 17 predicted proteins | sample MGYA00242890_ERZ507896 | MGnify/ENA primary metagenome ERZ507896 (study PRJEB26167, sample SAMN06115508) | human gut metagenome | host: Homo sapiens | place: China:Qinghai | collected 2015-08-20... | reverse complement strand
GCCGGAGCACTGGTTTCGTCAAGCTTTATAGCTTTCTGAAAGGATCGCGAACGGGTGTTCGATCGGTGTTTCCCCGACTTTAGTACGTTGAAGTGCTAGTGTATCACAGCATTAACGCATCACCACACTACCACTGCACAGAGACAGTATAAACGAACATGTGTTTGCGAACACGCGTTCTGTACAAGGTGCACAACTGGCAGTCAGTAAGTTTGTGCAAATTGCCTATAGACAGGGGCGCTAGGGTGTGCTATACTGTACTTACAAGGTAAGGAAGTAGTTACCTTGTAGGAACCTTGACAACTGGATACCGCACACGTGTTCGGTCTATCAAACTGTCTGACAATTTAGATGGTTTAGTTAAGTTGTCTGAAAATTCAACAACTGTTCGACACGTCGAATGTTTCACGTGAAACATTCCGAACGTTCGACACGTCGAACGCAAAACCCTAGCGGGTAGAATGGAGAAGATATGAGTAAAAAGAACATGGCACTTGTTGATGAGCACGTTTGGACAGAAAATGACAAAGCAAAATACGCTGAATTGACAGATACTATTAAAGCCTGTCAAAACTCTGCGGATGGACTGGCAAGAACCGTTGCAGGTGCACTTTCTGAAATCAAGAAGAAAGAACTTTTCATGCTTGAGGGGTACAAAAATATTTATGAGTACGCAAACACTGTACACGGTATTAGTCGTGGTACAACCTCAGATGCAATTAACACTTTTGACAGATTCCAGAAAGATGGCGCCATTGACAGCAAGTATGCAGGTTTCGCATGGAGAAGTCTGATTATGCTCAAGAATTATACTGACGAAGAGATTCTTGAAATGGGCATTACTGTCGAAATGAACTCTACACAAATTAAGAAAGTACTTGAGGCTCGAAAAGAAGCAGAGAAAGCTATTGAAGAGAAGAAGCAGGAAACTGAAAGTGGAAAGCAGGAAGCTGAATCTGAAAAGCAGGAAGCTGAACAGTTCGACGCGTCGAACGAAACAGAGGAGCCGGAAATTCCCGAAGCGGATGAAAGTTTCCCGACAGTTACCATCCACACTGAGGGCAAGACAATTAAGGAACTCAGTAAAGAGATTGAAAAGTATCTCGCACAGATTCAGAACTCTGAAGTGGATGTAGTACTTACAAAGTAATCACAGAGTGGGGAGCAATCCCCACTCCCCTTTAAACGAAACGAATGGAGACGAAACGATGAGGATTTATGATTTATTAGCAGTAATACCTGTAAATCGTACTTTATCTATATACGATAAAGACGATAACTTAGTAGCAACTATTGGTATGAAAGAAATGCTTGAAAACCCTGACTATAATAAACTGTATCTATTAGAAATTAATAGGATAATTCCTACAAAATGTAAATATCTTTTACAAGTAGAATTAAAATAGCGTAAATTTTCGGAGCGTCGAAAAATGCTCCGAAATTTACATAGAACTCATGTCCGTCTCCTGGGGAGTGCGCCCACACTCCCCGAACATGACGAATATGAGAGTGTCTCACAGAAAAAGATAATGGGCGCAAAGTTCGACATGTCGAACAGAAAAGGAGATTTTGACATGAAAAGTATTATCAATGCAACCGAAAATTTCAGCAAAAAAGACGCAATCAACATGAGAAACGGTCTTCCTCTGAAAGATGAACCCAGTGGAAAAACATTCAATATCAGCAAAGCAGCCATAGTAGAGGACACTGATGAGGAAACCGGAGAACTCAAAAATGTATCCGTACTGATTGATAGTGACGGAAAATGCTACACCGCTATTTCTACTACAGTTGCAGATATTATGTCTGACTGCATTGAATTACTTGATGCAGGCGAATCTGTAACGCTTCAGCTGATCAAGAGAAAGTCGAACGCAGGACGTGAATTTTTGACTTTCCAGGTGATGTAGTATGAAACACGGTTTCTACGTTGAAGTCGAACCTGTCATTTTGAGATTTCTCAAAGATAAAGATATTCATATTTTCTATTTCTGTGGCGGTCGAGGAACTGGTAAAACTTACGGTGCTTTGGATATGTGCAGAAAGATCGGTGTTGGAGAATTGAAGCTTGATGACACTGTAGATGACAATAAGTTCTTGTACCTGCGGAGAACGAGAACTGAAGCAGAAACCGTGGCTTCTCCCGAAGCTTCACCCTTTAAGGTTTATAACCGGAACGAGGGTTATGAAATAACATCCGATTTTTCATTCAAACTCGGATTCGGAAATTTCTATCTCGATGCTGAAAAAACTAAACATATCGGCTATTGTGCAGGTTTGTCAACATTTTCAAACTTGAGAGGTGTAGATTTCTCAGATGTAAATTTCATATTGTATGACGAGTGTATTCCTGAAAATAAGAATAAACGTCCTTTAAAAGATGAGGGTTACTTATTCTTAAATATGCTCGAAACCATCAACCGTAACCGTGCTATTGAGGGTAAACCGGAAGTAGTTGTATGTCTACTATCAAACCCCATTGATTTAGGAAGTGATTTGTTAGCGCAGTTACAATTAACAGGTATATTAAACTCTATGATTTTCAAAAATCAAGAGAAGTATACTGACCCCAACCGCTCTCTTCACATTGAGAAGTATAAAGACCATAAAGTAAGTGCAGAAAAAGCAAAATCTGCCATTTATCGGTTTGGAGCGGGTACCGGATTCAATGAAAGAGCCTTAAGTGGCGATTTCGTAGATAATGACCTCGAATTGGTCAAAAAGGTCAATTTGACCGAATATTTCGCATATATATCACTTGCGAATATTTACATTTATCAACACAAGTCAAATGGAACTTATCACATTTCTCAAACGGCTAATCCTGCTAAATATACATTTAAAGAAAATGAGAAAGATAAGGTTCGGGCGCTGTTCTATTGGCTTTATAAGATATTAGTTATCGAGCATAGAGTCACGTATGACAACTATCTAACCAAAGTCAATTTCGAGCAAATGATTAACTACAAGCCCAGTTACTAATAATATATGACCGCCGACCACTACGTTGGACTATCAGGGCATACCTAGGAATAGGGGATAGTGAGTTTGCCACTCTAAGCGGTCAACCTTTTAAAGTTCGACACGTCGAACAGATTGGAGACGACATGGCTAAATTAGAAGAGGTGCTTACTCAGTTATCTGACCTTGATCCGGAAGCTGATTATTCATTGGACGTTTCGGAGAATAATATCTCTGTAACACATAATACAGTTGAAGATACTCCCGATTTGAGTGAAGAGATAAAGCAGTTGCAGGACAAGGTGACAGAACAGAGTTCACAAATAGATAAGTTAAAATTGACCAACAGAGCATTATTACTCAAAACACCAGTTGCAGAGGGTCCGAAAACACCCGAAGAGATAATATATGCAATGTGCGGTCCGAAGAAAGGAAATGGTGCAAATGCCTAATCAGATTGAAGTAAACCAGATTTATGATTTATGTAATCAGATCTTCCAGCAGATGACTGGACGAACAGATATTGCGGCTGTTGACAGTGCGTCACTGGTTGCAATGGGAAACGAAGTTTCCAATTTAGGTAAGAACGATTTGTGGCTTAACACTTTGGCACGTAGAATTGGTCTTACCATCGATTCTTACAGAGTGTACCGCAACAGATTCTCCGATTTGTACAGAACACAGGTTGAGTGGGGTGCACTGGTTCAGAAATTGACTGTCGAGATGCCCGACGCAGTAGCCGACGATATGTACAAAGTGGGGCAAATGAACGGTCAGGCTCTCGACCATTACATTATCAACAACCCTAAAGCGAAGCAGAAAATTTTCGATAAGGAAACTCCTTATTCATTCTTTATCACAATGCAGGAGAAGATGCTTACTGAAGCATTTCTCAATGCAGGTGCTATGTCTTCCTTTGTGAACCAGGTATTCGGTAAAGTTCAGAATAAGATTGAAGTTGTTTTGGAAGACCTCGCAAGAGTTGCACTCGTCAATATGATGTGCAATCTTTCTACCAAGCAGGAAATTAAACTGGTAACTCTGTACAACAGTAAAACCGGATCAACTCTCAATCCTCAGACAGCATTATTCGACCCTGCCTTTATGCGTTTTGCAATCGGTATGATGAATAACATCGCTTCCAAACTGGAAACTATGAGTGTGTTATTCAATACAGATGGTTACGACAGATTCACTCCCAAGAGTGAACAGCGTTTCTACGTTTTGGCTGACTTCATTACACAGCTTGAAACTGTAGTACAGTATGCGGCTTTCAATCCCCAGTATGTCAACAAGTCTGTAGATATTGCTGTACCCTATTGGCAGGGTGTTAAAGAGGGTGAAGACGTTAATGATATGGCTGTACTCTCAAAGGTGATCGGTAAAGTTGACAGCAAGGTTGACAAGACTATTGAAAATGTTGTCGGTGTATTATTCGATAGAGAAGCTATCGGCACATTCAGACAGGAAGAGAAAGTTCTCACAACTCCCGTAAATGCACGTGGAGCATATTACAACACATTCTGGCATGAAAAGCAGATGTGGTTCAACGATATGAGTGAGAACGCTGTAATTTTCACACTCAATTAGTTCGACACGTCGAACGGAAAGGATGCGTATGGCAACAGTTCAAGTTGACCTTATGCACACCTCAAAGGCTAGGAACTCCACAAGAGTTCCTAGTACCACTGAGGGGCATATCACAGAAACAATTTGTTATCTCAAAGACCCCACATCAATAATCAAACCCACTCTAATCATTCAAGGTGCAGACAGTACATTCGAGGGAAAACAATTTCCTGATTATAACTATTGTTATATCAAGGACTTTCATAGATATTATTTCATAACCAATGTTACATCTATTAGCGCATTAGTATGGCAGATTGATTGTGAAGTTGACGTTTTAGCTACATACAGAAAAGAGATACTTGCAACTAAAGCTTTTGTTATGTATGCACAAAGTTCGTACAATTCAATGTTACCTGACACTAGATTAGCAAAATCAGTATCAAGCACAGATATAAATAGTTCAATAGAGTTTACACCATACTCAAAAAGTGGAACATATGTTTTGAACGTTGTCGGTCACGGGACAAGTGGACAGAATGGATATACAGCAACTTATGCAATGACAGCGGCGCAGTTGAAAGCGTTAGGTGATAAATTAACTGATCAATCAATTTGGGAATCGTTGAAAAAACAATTAGATAACCCTCTTGACTACATATTAAATTGCGTATGGATGCCGATAGATTTATCACTAATAAGTGGTAGTAGTTCAACTATATGGCTCGGAAATTACGATACAGGTGTTAGTGGAAAATTGATAAGTGGTACGACAATAGACGCAAATTTCTTTCTGATTATCGATTTACCATATCACGACGAATTAAGCACAACATATTCCGATTACAGAAACACAGAACCATACACAGAATGTCGTGTGTTTCTACCGGGTGTCGGATTAGTGCAGTTACCTCTTATACGTATCTTAAAAAGCGGAGCCAATAGACCTACTATATACATAGATTTGACGATAGATATAACAACTGGAGAGTGTTTATATCTGATAAAAGATTCTGATAAAAAAGGTATGATAATGTCAGTGTCGGGAACATTTGGAGTGGATGTTCCAGTTGCATCACAAACATCTAATGCAATCGGAGCATTGAGCGGTATAGGTGCTTCAATAGGAGCAGTAGCAATGGCGGCAGCATTACCCGAAACCGCAACTGCCGCATTGGTTGGGGCAGGAATAGCCGCCGCAGGTTCCGTTGTATCGACAGCAACTTCAGTCTCTCAACAATTCTCCCATATCAAAGGTGGATTGGGTGGAAGAGCGGGAGCAGAAGCTAACGCCAATATAGTATTGACTGTGTCATATTGGAAGATTTCAGATACTCCATCAAATTGTCTATCAACTATAGGATTGCCACTGTTTAAAACAGTGACTTTAGGTTCTTTATCCGGGTTAGTTAAGTGTTCCGGAGCATGGGTTAAGGCAGAATGTACTGATACTGAGCATCAGATGATTGCGCAATATGTTAACTCGTCAACTAATTTCATTTACGGGGGACTGATCATTGAATAAGTATACAGCAACAAAACCAAAAGATGTAAACGGAACATTCATGGTGACTAGAACCGCCCACTATCGTACAGAATTGATGAAACTTGTTGGTGGTATATTCAAGATAGAATGTCCCGACGACTGGGATAAAGATTATATAAGAGACACTCTCTTGCGTTTTGGCTACATCATTGTATCCGATACTGATTTTGGAGTATTACCATTACAAGGAGCATTACAAGGATACAACTATTTCAACAATCCCACAGATGTAATCATCAACGTTCCGTTGATTCCCGGTCTGCATAAAAAGATAGGTGTTGATTGTGAACTCTTATATATTCAGAGAATACCGCAATCAAGAATTTATTACAATTTTATAAAGATTGTAGACATTTATGCACAACGTTTAGCTTCCGCAGATGCCGCCATTGACGTCAACTTAATGAATAGTAGAATGGCATACGTTGCAGAAGCTGAAACGAAAGCGCAGGCAGAATCAATTAAGCTTGCCTACGATAAAGTAAGTAACGGAGAACCGTTAGTTGTATATCGAAAAGATGTTGCACTCAATTCAACAGGGCTTAACGTATTCTTCAATAACGTGAAGCAGAATTACATTGCAGATATGGTACAGGATTCTAAACGGTCAATTATTAACGAGTTCCTCACAGCTATTGGTGTAAACAATGCCAACACTGATAAACGTGAGCGTCTCGTGACTGGTGAAGTTGACGCTAACAACCAAGAGTTGGTAGCTAATACAACTATTTGGAAAGAGAACCTCAAACGTTGTTGCGATAAAATCAATGCAATGTTTAACGTTGGATTAAGTGTGACACTACAGTTCGACGCGTCGAACAGAGAGGAGAGCGAAGATGACGTTAGTGGACAGCGTGAACCTGTGGATGATATTACACAATAATGAGTTCTATTTCCAATCCAGTGACATTGATACTCGAATCAATAAAGACCACATTTACCACATTATCATGTCACAATATGCAGACCTTGAATGTGTATATTCAGACACTACCTACATGCACAAGAATGTTGAACTGTTTTGGATAAAAAATAAAGACAGAATTAAAAGACTGCTCGACACTCTTGACATAAAATACGACCCCATTGAAAATTATTCTACAGTCGAAACTGGTAATCTTGATGCTAACGGTACTAAGAAGTTCACGCAGAAAGATAATACAAGTTCGACAACTGACGAAACTATCAACAGTGAAAGTAAACATTTCGTTAGTGCGTTCAATAATATAAATGGTGAAGATGTTGAACAGAGTAGAGATACTGCTAACACAACTGATAACACATCATTCAACGAAGATTACAACAGTGGACAGGACACTGGAACGACAGACCACGAAGAGACACTACACACTAAGAAAGGTCTTACAAACCTTTCATATCAGGAGCTTATTGACAAACAACGTAGAACTGTACAGTTCGACATTGACGATTGGATATTAAGAGAGTTCGCAAAAGACCTCTTAATATGTGTATGGTAAAGGAGTGACATTATGGCATATTCAGAATTTCCACATACCAACTATCACGATACAGATTTGAGAGAACTTATCGAACTGTATAAAAAGTTGGTTGATGAGTACCAAGGGACGTTGAACACAATTACTGAAGTGAACAATCGTCTCAACAAATATGAATCCAACGTACCTCATTACGTAAGATTCTTAATGGACGAAGAGATTCAGAAGTACATCACATCTTGCAAGAATGAGAAGCTTCAACTTGAAGCGCAGATTAAGATGTTAGAAAACGACATCAATGATGTGCGTTCAAAGTTGGAACGTGAAGTGCGTTCGTTGATTGCTGACGACAACGCTCTTGCTGATGAAATCAAAGAGTATCGAAAAGAGTTTCTTAATACACTGGAAGTGTATGACAGAAAGTTCTCTGAAATGCGATTGATGATTCTTGCAAGTTCCAGCAAGGATAGGCAGATGTTGGAGAAAGCCATTGCAGATATGAAGAAAACAGTGGCAGACATTCCCAAAAGTGAGTTACCTGTCTTCAATCCTATTAAGGTTGAGAATGATACAATCAATGGAGCAATCAACGATATCTATAACATTGCAATCAACCGTTTAGGATTCACAGCTATTGCATGGCACAAGGCACACATCACTGCACAATATTTCAAGGATAGCAATATAAGTGCCATGACTTATTGGATGTATGGAAGTATAGAACTAGGAGTTCACAATATGATGTTCTCACCTGTTAGTGGAAGATACACCACTGTCAAAATGGCTGTTTATGAGTTGGCAGATTTCCTCAAAGTTGGTGACTTCAGCAAACTTACGGCATCTGAGTTCGACGCGTTGAATTTGACAGCTAAGAACTATGATGATAAAAATGTAAAAGCACAGTCTTATGACTGGCATGGAAAGGAGTTAACAAATGTATAAGAAAGGAACACCTAACTACAATCTCCCTCAGTGGGACGCACTGGAACACCCCGACTTTTTGGACGACATGAATCCAGCTTATGCTATGATTGATGAGAAATTGCATACGGCGGAGACTGCTAGTGATAGCGCACTGGAGCAGTTGACAACTCTCACACCGATCGTCGAGGGATTAAATGCAGATATGGATGCAGTTCAGCATGATGTAACTGATTTGCAAACAAGATGCACAAATCTTGAGCATACTCAGTTAGACCATGAGAACAGAATTAAAAGTCTGGAAGAACATGACACCGACATCGACAAGACGTTGGTTGGGTTCGACGAGTCGAACACTGTGCTTGCAAAGTTCAATAAAACTAATGCTTATATCGACGATGTAAAGAAGACCATCGACATCATTATAAGTAAGAATACCTGTTTATTTGACGGTATGGAGTATCCGACTAACGACTATGTTGGTAATAATAATGTTAAGAGAAAATGTGGGACTCTCACATTAGTAGATGCAATAACTTCTCCGATTGAACTTGCAACAATTCCGAATAATAGCACCATTTTCTATTTGAATCTTATTGGTGTAAAGTCGGACGACGGTGAAGTTACAACTAGAGACTTCACATCTAGTATATATGTATCCGGAAATAAGTTGATGTTCGATTCTACACAAATCGGCAACGCAACACATTTGACTTTGAACTTCACCGTAGAATATTATTAAGGGAGAAAAATTATGGAAACAGCGCAGATGATTATGACAGCAATTTCGACAGTAGGTTTTCCGATCGTGATGTGTGCGGCTTTGTTTTGGAAGATGGATAACCAGGACAAAGAGCATAAGGAAGAGATGCAGAAAACCGCAGAAGCTATTAACAATAACACTCTCGTTATAAGAGAGTTAGTCGACAAGTTCGGCGCGTCGAACATTAAGGAGTGATAATATGGCAGTGAATACACCCTATAAAAAAAGTACAGCAACAACTACCAACCATACGGCGAATTACGATTTGCCGTTATGGGCAGGAGAAGATACTACCAGTTGGCTTACACAGATGAATGATGCCATGAACAAGATCGACGACGGTATGGTAGATGCGAAGAGTAAGGCATTGGAAGTGGTTGGTATTGCGGCTGACGCTAAGAAGTTGGCTGACGAAACCAAAGCGGAAAGTGCGGCAAGCGCTAAAATCGTTGCCAGTTATAATGACAGACTTACGGCGGCAGAAGAAAAGATTGTTGAACATACTCAGGACATTACCAATCTGAATACGAGAAGTGACCAGTTCGACGTCGAACTCCATAGTGTTCAGGAAGTGCAGAAGAAGACTACCGCCGATTTGGCTACGTTAGCGGCTAAAGTTGACACTAATAAGAGTGATGCTGATGCGAAGATTACTGCGAATACGGAAGCAATCGCAAGGACTGATGCGAATGTTGCAACTCTGAGCGGTAAAGTGACAGCATTAGAAACTGAAGTTGGTGAGGTGTCCAGTGCGACACAGAGTAACACTAATGCAATTAGTGCTATCAATACTACGATTGATGGTATTAAAGCTAAGGATACTGAACAGGATGGACAGATTAGTACTATCAACACTGAAGTATCCTCTTTGGATAGTAGAGTTACAGCACTGGAAGATGGTAGTGGTGGAAGTGGAACCGGTGTGGTATTACGTAATTGTGTTACCAGTGGTAGCTCAATGATTACATTAAACAGTAGTATAGCTGTAATTAACAGCGGTTCTTTATATTTGACACTTACTGCAACCGTTAACTCAAATTACGCTCCTGACGCAATAGTTGACTTCACATTAGAGAGAAGTGGAAGTTTATACGATAAATTAGTTGAATTAGTTGGAAACGACTTCACTTTATGGGGACCTCTTACAGAAGTCTACAAAGGTGACTATAGAACACCAACACACTGTGGATATGGCTACATAGTAGGATATTCGGCGGCAGGCGGTGGATGGAGTGTGACAATTAACACAGCTGGAAGTGTTCTCTCAGGTGAAAAGATGACCATTAAACTTATTGCTGTAATAGGAAAAGGAGAGGGATAATGACAACAAGTGAAAATGGTTTAAATTTGATCAAGAGTTTTGAGGGTCTTAGATTGACTGCTTACCGGTGTCCTGCCGGTAAGTGGACAATCGGATACGGGCATACTAAAGGTGTTAAGAAAGGCATGTACATATCGGAAGAAGTTGCTACACATTTTCTTATTGAAGATGTTCAACGCGTCGAACCAACCATCAACAGTTACGATGGCATTTATCACTGGACGCAAAATGAATTTGATGCGTTAGCAAGTTTCGCTTTCAACTGCGGAATTGGCAACCTTAAGAAATTGATTAAATATGGACAGCGTACTAAATCTCAAATTGCAGATGCCATTTTGTTATATAACAAAGCAAATGGTAGAGTGCTAAGAGGATTGGTACGCAGGCGCAATGCGGAACGGGAATTGTTCGTGAAAGGATAAGTTATGTATTCGATCAAGGAGATTAAGGACTACGGGAAACTTGCGACAAGTGGAGATAGAGAAGCCCAACAGCTTCTCTTTTCCATTAACAATGAAATCGCAAGAGAAGTTAATAAACGTCTTATCGGTTTAGAAAAAACTGGATATGACTATGGAATAGGCTGGGCAACAGCGGTAAACTACACACAAGTTATGTATGAAAGCAACCGCTTTGCTTATTCAAAAAATATGGATAGTGACTATTATCAAATGAGCCAACAAAGTCAAATCGGAATTAAGTTTTTAGGAAGTGAAAGTTCAACTGTTGAGGGTCAAAAAGCTATTGCTGAAAGAAGAATACGCAAATTCAGAGAAAAGGGTATTCTTGATGAAACAGTAAGCGATCGACGTGCTAAAAATTTTTTAAAGTTTTTAGGTAATGAGGAAGTTTCTGAGAGTATCGAAAGTTATGGTCATAGCGAGACTGTTATTGAAATGCTTTGGGACGCTTATCAACTTAAAGACAACACTAAGAAAAAAATGCTAAAAGCACTGAGCGAATATTTAACAGTTGATGAAAAGACTGGACGGCATCTTAAAGATTTTAAACAGACTATGGAGGAGTTGCAAATTGATATTAGTAGATATTCAGCAGACAAAAAGCGTTAATGAAATTCCAGTATATAATATATATGATTTTCCATATGAAAAGTTTGAAAATGTTCAACGCGTTGAACATGGTAAACGTAGTTATTTCAATATCGAATGTGCGTTTGATATTGAAACGACTACTATACGAGAGAGTGAATGTGGCATATTTCATTCTGATTTCGGTTTCATGTACATTTGGCAATTCTGTATAGGCGATACAGTATGTATTGGCAGAACATGGGAGGAATATAAAGAATTTCTATATCATCTTAAAGAGAGTATGGGAGTTAATTATCGAACGAAATTGGTTGTGTATTCACATAACTTACAGTTCGAGTTTCAGTTCATGCGCAATTTCTTTAAAGTTGAAAGTGTATTTGCTAGACATACTCGAGACGTGCTTTATGCTGTTATCGAAGATATTGAATACCGATGTTCCTACGCATTAAGCAACATGTCGTTAGACAAGTTTCTAAAAAATAGTAAGGGAGTTGATGCTTTCAAATTAAGTGGTGATGATTTTAACTATAGAATAAAACGTTATCCGGACACACCATTAAGTAAGCAAGAACTCGCTTATTGTATTGTGGACGTATATGGATTATGTCAAGCTATCAGAAGTCGTCTCGAAGAAGACGATTTATGCACAATTCCATTAACTTCTACTGGATATATACGAAGAGAATTTAGAGAAGTGTGCCTTGCAGAAGATGGATATAAACGTCACATGAAAGCTATGAGACTTGACGCACATACTTATGCTTTATGTGTAGAAGCATGTAGGGGTGGTATTAGTGGTTCTAATAATATCAATACTGGTTGGACTATTGATTATGTTGATAGTTTCGATATTAAATCTAGCTATCCATATCAGATGGCAACTAAATACTTTCCACAAAGTCGTTTTCTACCAATCAACGTACCGAATAATTTTAATGAAGAATGGTTGGATTACTTTTTGAATAGTAAATGCTGTTTGATAGTGTGGGAATGTGAACATTTAAAACTCAAGAAATGGGAAAGTATACCGTACATCAGCAAAGCAAAGTGTCGTGCTATCGAACGTGGCGAACATGGACGTTATGGTAATGGTAAAGTTTACAGTGCCGCAAGAGTTGGTATGTGTTGCACTGAAATAGATTTTAAAATTATCAGAGAGTCTTACGATTTTGATAATTTAAAGATACATGAACTTTGGATTGCTGAACGTGGTATGCTATCAAAAGCATTTAGAACCAAACTAATGAGTATGTTCCAAATGAAAACTAACCTTGAAGATGGTGACAAGTATTTATATGCTAAATACAAGAATAAAATAAATGCTTCTTTCGGTATGATGTTGACCGACATTTTAAATGCTGAAGTAATTTATGACCCTAGAGATGATGAACCGTGGAAAGTTGACGAAATTGCTGATGTTGATAAAGGTTTGAATAAGTATTATAACAGTCGCAATTCTTTTCTTAGCTATCAGCATGGTGTATGGGTGACAGCACATGCTAGAGCTTCTCTTTATGAGGGTATGAAGATTGTCGGTGATGACATTGTTCAAGTTGATACTGATTCTGTAAAAGCTATCGGCGAGTATAAAAAGCAGTTCGACGCGTTGAACGATAGGATTAGAGCAGAAGCAGAAACTTTTGATGTTAAACCTTATGCTATCAAAGACGGGCATAAAGTATATTTAGGTATTTGGGAGCATGAGAATGATGGTCATGGTGTTACATACGAACGATTCAAGAGTTTGGGTGCTAAGAAGTACATGTATCAAGAAAGTGGTAGTCAAGAAGTACACACAACTGTTAGTGGATTGCGTAAAGGTGCTATCAGTTGGCTTAGTGTGGAAGTTTCAAACTCCTTCGAAAGACTGCAGGCTTTGGCATGTTGTATATCCATGATCCCTATTTTACGGAAACTCTATAAAAATGAGGATGATTTCCGTGCAGGATTAAAAAGACATTTACAGTTTTTTAACACAGAAAGTACATGGGGAGCTATTACACTGGGAGTTGCAGTCGCAATGGAAGAGCAGAAAGCGATGGGAAAACAAATTCCGGATGAAGCGATCAACAGTGTAAAGACTGGCTTGATGGGACCATTTGCCGGAATAGGTGATACTATTAACTGGGCAACTTTTCTACCGATACTTTTAGGATTTTTTATTCCGGTTGCAGAAAGCGGTAACTGGATAGCAGGTATAGCACCATTATTTATATTTGCCGGAGTTACATGTTTTGTAGGTTATAATACTTATCATTTTGGATATAATCTTGGTGCTAAATCAGCAACAAAGCTATTGAATTCTGGATGGTTAAATAAAATGATCACTGCAGCAGGCGTTCTTGGAATGTTTATGATGGGTGGACTTGCAGCAGGTTTTGTTTCAGTTTCAACCCCACTTGTAATTGACACAGGAAGTGCAGTGTTTAATCTGCAGACAGATGTATTTGACAGTATTGTTCCGGGACTTTTACCGTTTTTGACTGTTGCAGGAGTTTATGTAATGCTTGACAAGATAAAACGAAACTACACGTTGGCGGTATTTATTATTCTGGCAGTCAGTTTGATTTTAGGTGGATTGGGAATTATTGTATAATAGGAAGAGAGGATCATCAATATGGAAAAGAAAATATATTTTATTGAACCGGTGTTTGAAGCAAAATATTGGGGAGGACAGGCTTTAAAGGAGAGATATGGATACACTCCGGACTTGCCTAACATTGCGATTGCTTATCATGTGATAGCACTTCCACAACATCATCTGGATAATACAGTAAGAGAAACTGGTGAGAAATTATCTGAATTTTACAAAAATCACAGTGAACTGTTTGGCTGCAACAGGGAAGATTTCCCAATACGTATGGGATCGGGAAATAAAGTAAAACAGATATCTGTACAGTTACACCCGAATGACGAGTATTGCCTTTCACATGAAGGGGAAAGAGGCAAATTTGAATGTGGAATTTTTGTTCAGGGTGATAGAGATCATCTGGCAATACGTGGACATAATGCGAAAACGAGAGAAGAATTTCGTGAATTAGTAGAAACGGAACAGTGGGATAAGTTATTTCGTGTAGTAACAATCAAAAAAGGGCAGTATACGTATGGTCCGCAAGGAACGCTTCATGGTTCTCCATATGCTCCGACAGAAGAAGAAAAAGATATGGTGGAGCTTGGATTTGAAACGAATTCAGATACCGAAGATGGGGTACTCACTTGCACAGGCTCTTTCTGAACGAAGGTCGATGTCAGCATGAAGAAAGTAA
>ENA-UEPJ01003243-UEPJ01003243.1-human-gut-metagenome-genome-assembly--contig:-NODE-3243-length-14884-cov-36.668535_pt1 | contig 14884 bp, 16 predicted proteins | sample MGYA00242890_ERZ507896 | MGnify/ENA primary metagenome ERZ507896 (study PRJEB26167, sample SAMN06115508) | human gut metagenome | host: Homo sapiens | place: China:Qinghai | collected 2015-08-20... | reverse complement strand
GTGGGGGCCGGAACACGTGGCGGAACTGCTGGCAGACGCCCCGGAATTCGACTTCATCATCGGCTCCATTCACCTGCTGTCAAGGCGGTATGGGAGCCAGGATCTGTATGTGTTCTCCCCCAAAGATGAGTCCGAGGCGCAGGAGGCACTGGGGGATTATCTGGAGGAAGCACTGGTGCTGGCAAAGCAGGGCGGCTTCACGGTCATGGGACATCTGACGCTGCCCCTGCGGTATTTCAACGAAATGCGGGGCTTCCATACCAGCTTTGACCCCTACGAGGAACAGATCCGGGAGATCCTGAAAACCCTGATCGAAAACGGCCGGGGCATCGAACTGAACTGCAACCGGGGCAATCAGCCGCTGCCGGACGGGAAGTGGCTGAAAATTTACCGGGAATTGGGCGGCGAGGTCATTACGCTGGGAACGGACGCCCACAGCACGCAGCACGTTGGCTGCTCCGTCCGGGAGCGGCAGGCACTGCTGAAAAGCTGCGGCTTTACGCGGTTCTGCACCTTTGAAAAGCAGAAGCCCATCTGGCACGCACTGTAATTGAGGAATTGATTTTTCAATGGGAATGATGTATACTGTTCCCGCAAAATCCCAAAAAACAACCATTTGGAGGAGACGTTATGAAAATCGCACTGGGCTGTGACCACGGCGGCTATGAGCTGAAGCAGTTTGTGATGAAAACTCTGGAAAAACTGGGCTATGAATATGAGGATTTCGGCTGCTACTCCACCGAGAGCTGCGACTATCCCGATTTCGGCGCCGCTGCTGCCCGCGCTGTGGCAGAGGGCAAGTGCGACCGTGGCATTGTGATCTGCACCACCGGTATCGGCATTTCCATCGCCGCCAACAAGATCAAGGGCATCCGCTGCGCCCACTGTGCCGACTGTCTGGAAGCTGAGATGACCCGCCGCCATAACGACGCCAATATGATGGCCATCGGCGCGGGCTTCACCGGCAAGAACATGGCGGAGCGGATGGTGGAGGTGTTCCTGACCACCGAGTTTGAGGGCGGCCGCCACGAACGCCGGGTCAACAAGATGATGGCTCTGGAGCAGGAATAAAACACGGAATCTACGAAATGGGGTGAGGAGAGATGGCGTCAGGCACCAGAGGCTACAGCAGCTACCGCGGACGGGGCCGCAAGGGAAAGATTTTTCTGGCCATTGTGCTGATCCTCATTATTCTGGCCTCCGCGGGCTTCATTATCGCGCGGGAACACATGACTTATGACGCCGACGGCAATCTGCACTTTGACCTGCCGTGGACGAAAGGGCCGGAATCGTCCGACCAGCTGCCGGAGACGCCGGATGTGAAGATCCAGAAGCCGGAAGCTTCCGAAGATACCCCTGCGGCCGTGAACGTGATTCAGGCCGTACAGCTGGGAGAGGATCCCACGCAGTGGCAGGCGCAGCTTTCCGCCAGAGCGTATAACGCCTTCGCCGTGACCATGAAAGCATCGGACGGCACGCTGGAATATCCCTTTGAAACCAGCGTATCGGGCCGGAAGCTGTCCGACCGGGCGGCAGCGGTGCAGGAAGCCCTGCCCCGGCTGCTGGACGGAGAGCGGTACAGCATTGCACGGCTGTCCTGTTTGCGGGACGGCGGCGTGGCCAGAGAAAATCTGGAGTCCATGGGCCTGAAGAATACCGGCGGGTATGTGTTCTATGACGGCAACAACGAAAACTGGCTGGATCCGTCCAAGGAAGCTGTAAAGACGTATCTTTCCGATCTGGCGGTGGAATGTGCGGATCTGGGCTTTGACGAGATCCTGCTGACGGACCTGACCTATCCCACGATGGGCAAGCTGGATAAGATCGATTACGGCTCTGCTGACGGCTTCACCGATCAGGCCGCCTATCAGGCGGAACAGATCGCCGACCTTTTACAGACGGTGCAGGAGGCGCTGGCAGGCCGGGATGTGAAGCTGAGCCTTGAAGTGCCGGAAGCGGCCTACGAACATGACGGCATTGACAGCGATGCGGGGCTGGATCTGTACGGCGGGCTGATGAGCCGCCTGAGCCGGGTCTATGTGCCGACCGCGCCGGAGAAGGCGGACGGAATGGTTACGGAAGCGCTGGGGAACGGCGTGCTGATTCCCGAACTGACGGAGATCCCGGAGGGCGTTTCCTACAAATGCTACCTGATGATGAATCCCTGAACGGAATTTGCCGGAAAACGGCTGAACGATGAAAAGCGCCGTGCTGCATAGCAGCACGGCGCTTTTTTTGCGTCAATCCAGCTGGAAAGTTTCCAGATTATGATGAATTTTCACAGTGATAGGGGCAAACTGGGGATAGCGCTTCAAAAATTCATCGGTAAATTCAAAGTGATCCCACTGGTGCATGGGGAAAAAACGGCGGACGTCCATCAGCCCCAGAAAGTAGTCCGGCCCCAGATCGCCGCCGCTTTCCAGACGGGGATCCAGCGGCAGCATGGCAAGATCGGCCCTGCGGCCCCTGAGCGGTTCCGTATACCGCTTGAAATTGGCCTCCATGTTGCGATTCCACGCGTCCCCCTCTTCCGCCCAGTGCCACCAGTTCAGATCTCCGGCGTGGAAGATGGCTTTGTCCTCCACTGTGACCATCCATGCAACGCCCTCGTCGGTGGAGGGGAAGGTTTCCGCCGTGACGGCCGGCAGCGGCTGAAAAACGTCGTGCTTGCCGCAGCGGCGGCATTTGGCGGCGGTCTCCGGCGTGAGACGCCACTTTTCCAGATTGCGGGACAGGAGATGAAAGTCGCTGCCCAGCAGGAACTGAATGTCCGCTTTTCGCTCCGCCAGCGTGAATACCTCCGGGTTGAAGTGATCCTCATGCCTGTGGCTGACAAACACCAGCAGGGGCTTGTCCGGCAGAGGCGGGATCGGCTCCTTCCACCAGTCGAACAGCAGACAGACGGTATTCAATTCGATCAGAAACCCATCGTGGGCTAAAAATGTGACACGCATGTAAATTTTCTCCTTGATTCGCAAAAAGGGGGTGGGAAGCCGCCCTGCCTTGTGGTAAGATTATAGCATGAAACGATCAGATTCGACAACTGTAAATATTCCGGCGGCGCTGACTGCGCCACTGCTGGTCTGGTACCGGGAAAACGCGCGGGATCTCCCGTGGCGGCATACGGAGGACCCCTACCGCATCTGGGTGTCGGAGATCATGCTTCAGCAGACCAGAGTGGCGGCGGTGCTGGGATATTATGCCCGGTTTCTGGAGGCGTTCCCCACGGTGGACGCTCTGGCGGCAGCCGATGAGGAGCGGCTCATGAAACTGTGGGAGGGCCTTGGGTATTACAGCCGCGCCCGAAACCTGCAAAAAGCGGCGCAGGAGAGAGGTGTAGCATTAGGAAAAATATATGTCATGGACAAAGGCTACCGCACGGCATTATTCGAAGCGCAAATGACGCACGGACGCAGCATCCAGACAATCAAACTGCCGACAGTAATAAAAGCGGCACCGCATGATTATGTCAATAAAATATACGAAATGTAAAAAACAACCGTGTCATTAGGCACGGTTGTTTTTTTGCTGATTTTAGGCAAATACAGGCCAGTTGCTGGGGAGCGTGTCGGGAATGATTTTCTCCGGCTCAGGATAAGTTTCGCTGTAGGTTTCGATTTCTACGCTCACGATGATTTCCGGCGTGCGCGGGACGTTGATTTCCACACATTCGAACGGATTGGGGTAGGTCTCAAGCTTATTTATCCGCTTTAACTCGTCCAATCCCTCGATGATTTGACCGAATACGGGGCATTTGCCGACTAAATTATCTAAACGTTTTAGCGGAAAGAAAAATTCGGTACCGGTCAGCTCTGTGTCGGAAAAATAGCCGAAACAAACATCGCCGAACTCAGGAACTTTAATATTACCAAGGCTTTCCTCGGCGATGCGATTTGGCAGAAAATACTGGCAGTCTTTGCGAAAAAAGGCGTTGTAGCTGACATCAATCCAGCAGTCGGGGACGATGCGCTGGATAGCAAAATTATTATAATATCCCTTTGTAAATCTCATATATGTTATTTCCGTTTTACTAATCTTTTTAAATTGTTGATATTTTGAGAAAGTGTTATTATAATAATTTTATGGAATTTAATATCGAAGTTTGGTTACAGGATTTTACAAAAAAGTTATTTGATCAATTTAACTCGCGTATAAAGTTTGTTGGGCTTCAGGGAAGTTACAAAAGAGGAGAAGCAAACGAAAATAGTGATGTTGATATCGTAATAATTTTAGATAGATTAACTTTTGAGGATTTAGTTGAATATAAAAAAATAGTTCATTCAATGCCTTTTTATGAAAAAGTTTGTGGATTTATTTCAGGAGAAAAAGAAATTTATAATTGGCCAAAACATGACCTATTCCAATTAGTTAATGATACAATTCCATTACATGGTAGTTTATTTCATTTTATCCCTGCTTTAGGCAGAGCAGATATTATAAATGCTATTAAGATAAATTCTGCTAATTTGTATCATCAAATGTGCCATGGATATTTGTTTGAAAACCGTGATATTGAAGTTTTATCTCAAGGTTATAAATGTGCATTTTTTATTTTGCAGGCAATTTATTATCTGAAAAACTCTGAATATATGGGTTCTAAAAAAGAACTTTTGATGGAGTTGGATGGGGAAGATAAAGAAATTCTGCTTGTAAATATTAATTGGGATTCTTTGGATATTATAGGGAATACTGAATTCTATTTTGAAAAAATTATAAATTGGGCTAGTAAGCATATTTAATTTTTAGAATTTGCTATTTTGTTAGGAATTGCTATATCTTTTTTTAGTTCATTTATGAATTCGTTTGTATATAAAAATCCAAGATGAGCTCCGTTATTTAAAATTACAGTTTTTTTGCCAGTGCATAGTTTTAATTTTTTTAATTGACTATGGTTTACTAAATAGTCATTTAATGAATGATAGATTTTATAATTATTGTTATTTTGTAGATAGTCTGATAAAGATAGTATACTTGAATCAAATCTTAAATCTTCAAGAGTTTTGTAAGTATTACCGAGAACATATTTTTTTACGTAATCCTCATAATTCATGTTATAAATTTTTTCATAAATATCAGTTTTTTGATTTTTTTTAGTTTGTTCAATTGTAAATATCAAATCAGATAACTTTTGATGCATAACAAAACTTGTAATCAAAAGTCCTTCTTCTTCTGTGAATGGTAGAGCATTTATGTTGAAATCCTTGTTGTTATCTTCTTTTTTCTCTACAAGTTGGACTACTTTCGCGGCTGTTTTAGCTGCAGTATTTTTTAAATTTTCAGTGTTTCGATCCCATTTATCAATGCCTTTGTCTACTTGTTCCATAGCATATAAAAGCTCAATAGGAGGACATATTGAAATGTATTTTGTAATATTTAGCGTATTATTTTTATATTCTTTATCTGCTACAAATAACGTTGATAATGCGCCAAATGATGTTCCGATTAAGACTTTTTCTTGGAATTTACAGTTATATTTTTTTTCAAGTTGATTAATAATTTTAGAAGTTACTAATCTTAAGTATTCAGCATCTTCTGCAGGAATTCCTGGAACATAATTATCAGGCATACTTTTTACAAATTCCCATTGAAAATGGCTTCCTTGAATTATTACGGAATACCCTGCATCGTAAAATATTTTCGCAAATACTGCAGAATGTTCTGAGACTATTCCTTCCCCAATTGACGGGTAAATTATTGCAAGCGGGGAATTTTTATCTTTTTGTAGAATATATTTGAATTTATAATTTTCTTTTTCAGGAGTAATATTTACAGATGAAGTTTTTATTTGTTTGGTAAAACATCTGTTCCAAATCGACATTTCATTCCAAATGGATTTGTCTTTCTCAGGAATATCAAATAAGGCAGTCCTCATAGAATCAACTACAGGATTTTGAGGATTGTAGTCAAATAAGAGCATATCTGCCATAAGTTGAGAATTTTCAAGGTTATAACTTTTCAATATAATATTATCAATATTTGTTCCGCCTTTTAAAATTTCTGCAACAGTCAGCTTTTCTTCGTTATTTATTTCGTTTTTATTTTGCTCTTTTATATCAAGAGTACTTTCATTATTATTAATTTTATTATTGGCAATTTCTTCTTGTGCGGTTTCAAATCCTTTTGTTAAAATTTCTTTTCTATCAAAGTTATTTGATTTAATGTAATTTTCAACGCCATACATTTTTTTAGCGATATCATAAGGGTCAGCATATGTTGATTCTACCATTTTGATAAGAGGTTGCATTGTGCTTGTTCTGTTGACTGTTAAACCTGCTTTTACCATTGCTAATACAGGAGTGCCTATGTATGTTGTCGGGTTTAGTGAGGTATCAAGGATTTTTCCCGCAACTCCTCTTGCTGTTGTGCCATTCATTACAGGTAATACAATGTAAGATCCAGAATTACATTTGCATTTTGTAAGAGCTTGTTCCATATCCTCATTTACCGGATCAATTTTAAAAATACTTTTAGCAGGATCAAACATTCCGCCTAATCCAAGAGTTGTGTTTGTGAGAAATCTTGCAGTTTCACTTTTGGTAGTTTTAAAATCTTTTTGGATAAGGCTGCTGATTAATCTTTTTGGGTATTCTATGTTTTGATAAGCACTTTGAATTCTTTCTATTCCGTATTCAGGTAAAATAGAGCACCATAGGATATGTACAGGTCTTATTGCATATTTGTTTAATCCGAGGTTAAATGCAAAGACTTTTCTATTAAATTTTTCATATTTGTCAGGTCCTAAATAAATGTATGAATAATCAGGAATTTTGCCTTGTTGTTTAATCAATTCTTCACTGTTGGTGATGTTTGTTGTAATTAGTAAAAAGATTAGAGTTATAAAAATTTTTTTTAACATTGTTATCCTGACTTGTTTTCTGATTGGGTTTCATATTATTGTGTTTTGTTGATGAATAAATGGCATTACTCGTCAGGGTATTTTTTGTGATATTATTTTTTGCAAATAAGGAGAGAATATTATGAGTGAAAAAGAAAAAATGTTAAGTGGACAATTGTATGATGCAAATTATGATAAAGAATTGGCAGATGAAAGAATGTATTGTAAGTGTCTATGTCATAAATATAATAATTTATCGCCGGATAATGTTGATGAAAGAAAAGCTATATTAAAGCAAATATTAGGGAAAACTGGTGAACGTTTTTGGATTGAACCTGACTTTAGATGTGATTATGGTTATAATATTGAAATTGGTGAAAATTTTTATTCTAATCACAATTGCGTAATTTTAGATCCTGCAAAAGTTAAATTTGGTGATAATGTATTTATTGGTCCAAATTGCGGATTTTATACAGCAGGTCATCCATTGGATGTTAAAATACGAAACGCTGGAATTGAGTATGCTTATCCTATAACTGTCGGGAATAATGTTTGGATTGGTGGAAATGTATGTGTAATGCCTGGTGTAACAATCGGAGATAATGTCGTAATAGGTGCAGGAAGTGTTGTAACAAAAGACATTCCATCAAATGTTGTAGCAGTCGGGAACCCTTGTAAAGTTTTAAAAGAATTAAATGCAGAAATCTAACAAGCACAAAAGGGTTTCATAATTTAATGAAACCCTTCTAAAATTTTATTTGTTAGAAATAATTTTTTCTATAATCCTAAAGCATATTTATTGCTTAAGGAAATCATATCCATTGCGTTAAAAATATTTTGTTGTGTATTTTGAACAGAATCTACTCTATCAGAAAGACTTGCTAATTGAGCTTGATATCCTTGAGCAGCTGATATTTTAGATTGATCCCCTGAATCCAGCATAATCTGAATTTGATCGGAAATATTATCTATAATATCGTCTAAACTGTCATTAGATGAAACGCTTACTCCAACTGCTGATGCAAGAGTTTTTGCTTCTGATAGAAGTTCTTGTTCTGATGAATTACCTCCTCCTTGTTGTTGTCCTGAATTTTGTTGCTGTTTTGTCGCTTCAGCTTGCGCTATTAAACTTTGAGCTTGAGCTTCCGATGTTACAGTTGTCGGGTCAATACCTAATGCTTCCAGTTTTAATTTGGTAGAAGAACTGAGTTCTTCGCATTTATAGGTTGACATCGAGGCAGCTTGAGCACTACTGATTGAACTGATAGATGACATACCCACATCCTTTCAATATTCTTACTTTCTACTTTTTGTTTAATGACTTTTTTCTTAAAGTCAATTTTTTTGACAAGATTATTGACGGATATTTTGGTTTAATCTTTATAATTTTAGATTATAATTTTACATTTCTTAAATTTAACTTGATGCCAAATTCCAGAAAATAGTAAAAGCTGTATTTTTGTGTTATGATTTTAATGGAGTTATATTATGAAAAAGTTACTTATATTGTGTTCTATATTATTAATGATGTCTTCTAGTGCTTATGCAGCAGGGAAATATGTTAAAATTGTTCCTGAATTTTTACAGCCGACTCAGACGACAAGTTATGAGAAAGTTAATGAGACCCTAGCTGTTATTTTTAGCAAGATTAGACCGGTGATTAATACTGAAAAGTACCCAAAATATTATCATGATTTTACTTTGGTAAAAGATGATGGAACTCAAAATAAAGCATATCATTATGTAAAAAATGGTAATGCTGAGTTAATTTATAATGTTGATACAAATGAATTAAAATATATATCTTTCAGACGTCCTGAACTTATGAAGTGCAGAATTTTATATGATTATCCATCTGGAAATTTGCACGCAGTACAAGTTTTTGTCTCTGATAAGGAATCTTATGTATTCAGTTCTGATGGTAAATATATTGATTACACTCCTTATGTAAAAGAAGTAAAAGAAAAAGTTGTAAAAAATTGGAAAGTTCCTCCAAGAAAACAAATAGATATTCTTGCAAAAGGACAAAAAGATTTGTTAGTTCAAATGGCATTGACTCTTAATAAAGATGGGTCTGTAAAAAAATGCAAAATTTTAAAATCATCAAAAATTAAAGCTCTTGATGATAATGCAGGTGCTGCAATTAAGGCTGCTGCTCCATTTAAACCTTTTCCAAAATATTTCTTTAATGATGAAATTGTGATTATTTTGAATTTTAATTTTAGTTTATAGAAATTAAAACTTAATCGGATAATCTTTAGGTATTTGCCAGCCATTATTGAATATTAAACATGTACACCAAAATTCTCTGTCAGAATCATCTGTAAATACATTAGAGTTAATACAAGCATTTTTTATATATTCTTCAGTATTATTACAAATACTATTTTTAGCTATATTCATATTGTAATTATTTTGTGTAATGTTTCTATCGACTGAAAAACCAAAAACATCTTTTCCAGCAATTAATTTCTCTTTTTGAGGAGATACTACAATTTGAATAGCAATTTTTCCGGTTTGATAGTTCATTGCAAAACATAGTCCTGTGTTATTTGGTAAAATATAGCACTTATATGAAGGATTTTTGTAACAATTTTCTCTATTGATATTACAAACTTCAAATCTGTCAATTTCACTATATTCTTTTATCACTTTGATGTTTGGTCTGAAATATTCATTAAAAACTAGTTCGCTAACAGAAAAGTCCCAACCATTAATAGAGCCAGTATTGTTAGATAGTTCATTTGGTGCAAATGCAAAATCATTTTGATAATTTACTATTTGTAATGCGTTTGAAATAGTAGAATATGCGACTTTTAATTTGTTTTCAATAACTAATTTTTGATATTTACTAACTAATGTTGGAATTGTTAATGCCGCAACTACTCCAATAATTCCCAGTGTAATTAAAACTTCAGCTAATGTAAAAGCTTTTGAAGCCTTCTCCCAAGTTAGTTTTTCGGGGGGGGGGCAACTCTTAGCTCTCTTATATCCATAATTTATGCCTCCTATATTTTTTTATTATTTACTATTTTTTGATTTTTGTCAAGATTTATCCTAGTTTATAGAAATTTCATAATCTCCATTATTAATTTTAAAATTCATTCTAATTGTTTCCCCGTTGTATTCATCCGGTGGAGGTGTAAATCTTGGCACGCTCATCATCATATAATAGACAGTGTCATTAAGGCCTTTGTTCGATGATTCTTTTGTGAATTTTCTATTTATTAACTTGCCTGATTTATCTACTGAAAATTGGATAGAGCATTCGCCTGAGCCTTGAATACTCCCAACTGCAAATTTAGAAAATAAAGCTGCGCGTAAGTGATTTTTATATCTTAACATTTCTGGACTATTAGGATTATATAAAGGCTTTTGTGATTTTGTTTGAATGTCTGTTTTTGGTGAAATGTTCTGTACTTTTGGGGTTTTATTTTGAGAAACATCTTTTATGCGCCTGGCATAGTCAACAGGCGTTGACGTTAACGGAATTGTGTTTTGTGCGTTAACTTCCGACTGTTGTCCTTGAGTTTGCGGTTGATATATTGGAGTGTCATCCCAAATTTTATCGATATTTGGAATTGTTTTGTTAATATTTGTTTGTGGTTTTGTTTGAGCTGCTTTTTGTTTTTTTGTAGGAGTATTACCAATAGGTATTGACCATATTATAATTGATAAAATTATACATAGCGCAAAAAATATTCTTGATACAAGTTCCGATTTCTGCTCAAGTGTAAGAGGAGCTTTTTCTTTTTTTACACTAATTTTGTCTTCAATATAATCAAATGTGTTATTCCCGCAATCGCAGTATTCGACTTTTTCTCTATATTCTGTTTTACATTCTCTACATATATACATAACAAGATTATCCTATCATAAATAAACTCAATTTATAAATCCCGAAAAATATTATTGCAATTATCATCATTATAATTATAATTGCAGTTTGTTTTATAATTTCAAACTCTTTTTTTGCTTGAATATATTTAAAGATAAATGGGATTTCTATTAATAAACAAAAGGATATTAAAATAATTTTAAGCATTTATTTACTCCTTTTGAATATAATTTTTTCAAGCATAATTGTTTTGTGCATTTGAGGTTTCATACTCATAGTAATTGTTGTTACTAAAGCAAGTAGTATTAAAATTATAATTGTAATTATTGCAATTTTCGTCACATTCATTAATATGTTATCCTTTCAAAATCAGAGAAATTGTTAGGCGTAGAATATCTTTCTTCTAGTCCTATAAAGAAATAACCTTGTACGACTGTTGATTTTCTTTGAGTTCCTTTTGGAAAATTTAGAATAGGCTGCTTTTGCAATTTTGAGATTGCTGTTTTTACATTATTTCTAGCAACATCCATATAATTAGGATTTGAACAGTCAACTTTTATATTGGAAACATTTCCGAATTTATCAACTACAAAGTTGAAAGTAAACATTGTGCCTAGTGGCGCGTATTCAATATTTGAATTTCTCATTATTTGATTTTGGACATTACTCCTCCATTTGTTCCAAGCAATAATTTCTTCTTGTTCTGTCATGTAAGGATTTTTTAAAGTACTGTTTGGGTTTAAAGTATCTTGTTCTGGAGTAACATCATTCAAAATTTGTTTGAGAAGTTCCATCTGTGATAAACTAATTTCTTCATTATTGATATCATTGTTTGGTTGAGTTAGGTTAATATTTGTAGTTTTTGTTTTTATTTCTCTTGATTCCGTTTGTTGTACAGGTAATTTTGTTATTTGTTGGTTTGATTGTTGAATATTAATCTCAGATTGTTTAGGAACTGTTTGGATTTCTTTTACATTTACAGCCTTATTGACTGGCATGTTTTTGGGTAAATTATCACTAATTCTTGTCAGTTTAAAATGTTCATCTTCAATAATTAACGGATGATGCATTTCTGGATGAAATTTTAGTGTTAATATCGTTACAATAATAAATGAAATTATTACAAATACTTTTAAAAAATCCATAATTAATCTTTATCAACTTTTGCTAACAATTCATCACAAGCGTAGATATCAAATTTAGTTTGGCTTAACATAAGTGTCTCTGCAATTAATAGAGCTGTTGGTACAAGTGCAGCAACTAAACTTAAAAACATTCCTTGCATATCTCCACCGATTTCTGTCATAAAATATGATACGTTCATTGCAAATTCAATAAATATAATTGCACAAGCTATTGCAAGGGATCTGTTTTTTTCAGAATTTAATTTTCTTACACCTTCAAGTCCATATATTGTAACTCCGTGGTGCTGGTAATCAGAAAAACCATCTTGTTTAATTACCTGTGAACCTTGAATTTTTTTAGTACAGAAAAATGCATTTACAAAAGAGAAAAATGCAAAAATGATTAAAAATGTTGCAAGAGTCAAAAATACAGGACTGATTCTTAATCCAGAAATTCTTACCCAACCTGCTGCTTCAGGAAAGCACATTGCAAGAGTATTTGATACACCATAAGCCAAAAATGGGGCTGTCAAAATACCTACAACAATTTCTCCTACAGATTTTAATTGGAGATTAAACATTTTATCTTTGATATATTGCAATTTCGAATTGCTCAAACTGTTAATATATCGTTCTATCCATTGTCTGTAAGATTTTATAACACTTTCAAAATCTTCTCTATATTCATATTTATCAAGTGTCATTGCCCATTCCATACCGTTACATTTGAAATATCCGCAGCTTATTGCAAGAACTGCCATTATACCTGAGAAAAAGAACGAAATGAAAATTGCAAATGTCATAAAATCATTCAAATTCATATAATAAATAAGGTTTACGACATAAATTCCAAGCACAAATATTAATGAGAAAATCAGCATAAAACTTTGTCCTAATTTTGCTGATTTAGACATTTCTTTTTGAATATTACTTTGTAAATATAGATAAATTCCTTGTTTTAAAAGCAAACATATTCCATAAATCAAAATAGTATATACGCCCCAAACTTTTATATTAGTCGGCATATGTAAAAAGTTTGCTGATTCTTTGATTTCAAGTCCCATAAGGTAATTTGAAACACCAAATGCACATACCATAGAACTTAAAAACATAGCTATATGTAAGAAGATGCTTGTTTTTGAATTTGTTGATAATTTTTGTTTTAAATCATTGATATGGAAAGCTACTTGTTTGATAATTGCAACACGAGCATCTTCCAAATCTTCTTTTTGTTTTTCAAGTTTAACTTTCGTAACTGCATTTACATCTTTTCCATACAGTTTTTTTATATCTTCTTCAGTCAAATCTTCTTTAGCGATTGAGGTTATTGTTTTAGTATTATTAACAGGAGCTTCTGCGATAATTTTTACACTTAAAAATTCATCTGTATCTGCAAACATAAGCTTGCAAACGCTACTAACCTCCACACGTTTAATAGGTTTGGTTTCTAAATCTGCTTTAAGCTTATCTAATTCGTCCTTAACAACGCCTAATAGTTCAATATATCTTGCTGAAGTGATTAAAGATAAATCACTTTTTGTTAAAGCACGTGGTGCTCGACCACCAATACTTGCCACTTCAATTTTTTTATCACCATGTAAACGTGCCGGATATAATGCACTTGCATAGTTCACTTTAATGCGTTCTGCTTCTGCACGAGAAACGGTACATGCATGGGCAATATCATTGGTTACAATGTTCCCTGCGTAAGGAATAACTTTACTGAAACGCAATGAGCCATTGGTATAAACCATCATATTCATGGTGCCTGCACCGAAATCAATCAAGCAAACACCAAGATCCTTTTCATCTTCAGTTAAAACAGAATGTGTTGCTGCAAAGCCGGAAAACACAACGTTATCAACTTGTAATCCACAACGCTCAACTGCTTTTTTCAAGTTATTTTGCCAGTCTTGGTGACATGCAATTAAGTGTACGTTTGCTTTTAAACGAACACCTTGTAAACCTAATGGATTTTTAATATTAACTTGTTTATCTACGGCATATTCTTGTGGAATGATGTGTAATAAAGAAAGCCCCTCAGGTAATTTCACTGAGCTTGCTGTATGCAAAGCATCATCGATTTCATCTTGAGTCACTTCATTTTCAGAAATAGCAACAAAGCCGCTCTCATTCAAGCTTTGAATATGTTCACCTGTAATCGCAAGAGTCACGCTCATAATTTGGCAATCGGCCATTGATTCAGCTGCCTCAATAGCACGTTGGATAGAATTAACAACGGCATCTAAATCAGTAATACTGCCACGATCAATCCCTTTTGATGGACAACTACCTACACCAAGTACATTTACTACGCCATCAGGAAGGACTTCCCCAACAACAGCAACAACTTTTGATGTACCAACTTCAAGACCTACAATTACTTTCGGTTCCAACTCTTTTGCCATTTTCTTATTACACCCAATGAATTATTTTTTTATTTCTCTATCAATCCAACTGCTGCTGATGCAGATGCATAGCGCAAATCTACATAATCAATTCGTTTACCTTCAGGCACTTCAATTTGTGGATAAATCGTTACAAATCGATCTAATTTTGGTTTCCAATCCCCGCGCCCAAGTTTCAATACTATATCATTATCTAGCGTAACTTGCCACGCACCACGATCATCAATTGTTACGCCTTTAACCAGCAAATTTTTCGCCTTAAAATCAGCAAAAATTTGATTCCAAGCCTCTAATACCTTCAAGCTTTGATAATCCGGCCCCCCTAAATAAGGTAAAGCTTTTTCTTTTAACTTATCCATCGGCAATTGGAAAACCGTTCCATCTTTTGTAACAAACTCTGTTTTATTCCAAATGGCAACAGGCTGATATTCTGATAACCAAATACTTAAACGATTTGGCCAAATTTTACGAACCACCGCACCTTTTACCCAAGGAATCGTTTTAAGCTGCTCTTGAATTTGCTTGACGTCTTGTCCCCAAAAGCCCTTGAGAGATCCCATTTTAAGCAATACGTCTTGCACATCTGGATAAGTGGTAAATTCATTTTGACCGACTAAGGCATAGGCAGTAATTTTTCTATCACCGTCTAAGCTTTCAAGCCAACTTTGCCAGTTTGAAT
>ENA-UEPJ01003241-UEPJ01003241.1-human-gut-metagenome-genome-assembly--contig:-NODE-3241-length-14888-cov-88.209101_pt1 | contig 14888 bp, 13 predicted proteins | sample MGYA00242890_ERZ507896 | MGnify/ENA primary metagenome ERZ507896 (study PRJEB26167, sample SAMN06115508) | human gut metagenome | host: Homo sapiens | place: China:Qinghai | collected 2015-08-20... | reverse complement strand
GAAAACAGAATTCAGATATAAGAACAAACTTACAACTGAATCCTGTTTCCATTTACACAAAATTTTGGACAGTGTCGCGTTGCATTTTCCATAAGGATATTGCAACGCATTTTTCAATACTCAAGACTCTACTTATTTCAACTTAATAAATAATTCACCTTCAACCTCGCTTGTTTCAATCTTGTCTTCTCTCAATAACCAACCCAATCCTAAGAACAAATCTTTATCTGCTTTCAATTTTGCAGCTTTTTTAAGTCCTTTCTGAGTCAAACCTTCATTTCCATTTAGTGCTTCCCAGATTTGTCCGGCAATAGCACCTGCTTTTTCTTGTAACATAGTTCTCTACTTTAAAACTGTAATATTAACTTCCTTCACAAAAGAAGTTTTGTCTGTATTGCGGTGCAAATGTAACGAAAAAACAGGAAGACACTTTTTTATGGAAAAATATTTTGATTCTGCCCCAATTTTAGACTTGAAAATATCCGAAAAGACAATATTTGTGTCAAAAGTTCTACAAATGTAGACATTATACAGACCCAATATACAAAAAACAACACTAAAGGTACGTTGATTCTTGCTTGAAACCGATATTTCTTTGTACAAAAAATAGAAAAACATCATGAAGAATAGTCAGAAATATCAGCATAAATTTCTTCTTTCTTCATGAATTTTTCTCCTTTGTGGGATATTTCTTAAATCTTACCTTCATTTTCCAGAAACTCACCAAATATGCGAGCTGCTGTTTCTACCATCCGGGCGCAAGGACGTTTCGCATAATACTGAGGAGTGCGTGCTTCTGGAGTAGAGACAATGGGTTCCTTTTTAGACAAGCCAAGTAAATCAGCACAACGTAATGCTCCGGTTTCTTTTCTAAACTTATCTGCCAATTCTTGAACTAGGGCATAATTGGCAGCTTTCGCACCTCTGTCAGCACCTTCTAGCGCACAACGTTCCAAACCTGCAAGCAGAAACATTCCACATGCGGCTCCACACGTTTCACGCATTCGCCCGATTCCTCCACCAAACGAAGCTGCCATATGCAAAGCCTGCTCATGCGTAAAACCATATAAATCTGCATAAGCGGCTACAACCGATTGTGAGCAGTTATATCCTTCCTTAAAAAAGTTTACAGCTTTCTCTATACGTTCTTCTTTTGTCATATTTCAAGTACATTATTAATTGTTCTTCCTTCCATCCACGCTTTCAGGTTTTCCACAGCCTGGTTCATCAAACGCATGCGCGACTCACGGGTAGCCCAAGCTATATGAGGAGTAATGAAGCAATTCTTCAGTTTAAGAAGCGGATTACCATTAGGCACAGGTTCCGAAGAGAGCACATCCAGTCCGGCTCCCAATAACTTGCCGCTCAGCAAAGCCTGTTCCAAAGCTTTTTCATCTATTAACCCTCCACGACTTGTATTGATTAGTATCGCACCTTGCTTCATTAGTGAAAGGCGAAATGAATTTACCATTTCTTTGTTTTCTGCCGTCAAAGGACAATGTAAACTAACGACATCACATGCAGAAAACAATTCATTAAGTGTCACTTTTTGGTATTTCTTAGGCAAACTTTTCTTTGGCTTGCTGGTATACACCCAAACTTCCATCCCCAAAGCTTCAGCTATTTGCGCAGTAGCCTGACCTGTATTTCCAAAACCAACAATCCCGATTTTCTTTCCGGCCAGTTCTATCAATGGTGTATTCCAGTAACAAAAATCGGGCTGTGCACTCCATACTCCATTATGCACTTCATGTGCATAATGAGCTACTCGTTGTGTAATATTCAACAAATGCGCAATAGCCATCTGGGCAACCGATTGTGTACTATATGCAGGAATATTGGTAACAACGATTCCACGCTGGCGAGCCACATCCAGATCAACAACATTATATCCTGTTGCCAAAACTCCTATATACTTCAGCTTTGGCAATAAATTCAAAATAAATCCATCAAGTATCGTTTTATTAGTCAACACAACTTCCGCATCTTTTGCACGCCGAACCACATCCAATTGAGCCGTCCTATCGTGCACTACGACTTCTCCCAGTTCTTCCAATTCCTCCCACCTTCTTTCTCCCGGATTCAGTGTATAAGCATCTAAAACAACTATTTTCATAACTATATCTTAAATTTATTCTTTAAAGCGATCGCCCCACAACTGTACCATACGATCTTTTAATTTAGCTTCTGAAGGATTTTCCTGTGCATGCCAAAGACGATTATGACATACTTCATCGGGTAAAAACTGTTGTTTCACAAAATTGCCCTTATAAGCATGAGCATACTTATATTCCTTTCCATATCCTAACTGCTTCATCAGCTTAGTCGGAGCATTACGTAAATGAAGCGGAACCGGAAGATTCCCTGTCTGACGAACCAGCTCAAGAGCAGAATTAATCCCTTCGTAGGCAGAGTTGCTTTTGGGACTTGTTGCCAGATAAACTGTAGCCTCAGCCAACGGAATTCTTCCTTCCGGCCAACCGATTTTCATCACGGCATCGAAAGCTGCGTTTGCAAGCAGCAATGCATTCGGATTAGCAAGACCGATATCTTCGGAAGCAGAAATGACAAGACGGCGCGCAATAAAAGCAGGATCTTCCCCACCCTCTACCATACGTGCAAGCCAGTACAATGCCCCATCCGGATCGCTTCCTCGAATAGACTTAATAAAAGCAGAAATAATGTCGTAGTGCATTTCTCCATCTTTGTCATAAGCCAGCGGATTCTGCTGCAAACGCTCCACAACCTTATCATCTGTTATCACAACAGGCACGTTATCGTCTGCTTCTACTACCAGCTCCAGTATATTCAACAGTTTTCGGGCATCTCCTCCCGAATAACGTAGCATAGCATCTGTTTCACGCAATTCCACTTGTTTCTCTTTCAGAATAACATCCGTAGTTATCGCATGATGCAACAGTTCAAGCAAGTCATCTTTTTCAAGAGATTTCAATACATAAAGCTGGCAACGGGAAAGCAAGGGACGGATTACCTCAAATGAAGGATTTTCAGTTGTTGCCCCTATCAAGGTAACTACTCCTGTTTCTACTGCTCCCAGTAACGAATCTTGTTGCGATTTACTGAAACGATGTATTTCATCGATAAAAAGAATGGGACTCTGTTGCGAAAAAAAACGATTGCTCCGTGCCTTATCAATAACATCACGTACATCTTTCACTCCCGACGTAACTGCACTCAATGTATAAAAAGGAGTTTCCAGGCGGTTTGCAATAATCTGTGCCAACGTAGTCTTTCCCACGCCCGGAGGCCCCCATAAAATAAAAGAAGAGATGCGTCCGGAATCAATCATCCTTCTCAGCACCGCCCCTTCTCCTACCAAATGTTTTTGTCCTATATAGTCGTCCAGTGTCTTCGGACGCATGCGTTCAGCCAATGGTTGAGCCATAATATTCTATTTTTTGGAATTTCCTGTATCTTGTATTATATTGAGAAAAGTTTTTCAAAAATAAGAAATTATTCTTTTAGAAAGTTCACAAAAAGGCAATAAAAAAAGCCTCTTTTCACAAAGAAGCTTTTTTAAGTTTTCAATAGGTATTAGTTTTTTTTAAGGTAAAAAGATTGTTTTCAGGATAACGCTACAAAGATGAGAGCTTTTTTTGAACTAAACAAATAAAAAACTATGTCTTAAAACACGTTTATCGTTTTTCTTTGTTTACATTCTGTCAAACTCCCCCTCCTCAATAGTATGACAAAGATATAAAATCTTTCTTAAAATAAAGAGTTTGCAGCCTTTTTTCTCTCTTTTGTAAAAATAATACATATTTGCTACCTTATAAAAAAGAATTTATTTTATAGTTTAGTAAACAGTATCACCTCTCTTTTATAGGTAGTTCAGGAAAGAATCATTATTTTTGCACACAAAAGCGCGAAAACGCAAAAAAGTAAAAGTGTAAAACGAAAACGCTATGACAGAAATGAACGTAACGGAAAGTTCTGAAAAGAAAAGCCTGAACTTTATTGAGCAGATTGTTGAAAAAGATTTAAAGGAGGGAAAAAACGGAGGAAGAATACAAACCCGATTCCCGCCTGAGCCAAACGGATATTTACACATTGGCCATGCTAAGGCTATTTGCATGGACTTCGGTATTGCCCAACGATATGGTGGAGTATGCAACTTGCGTTTTGACGATACAAATCCTACAAAAGAAGATGTAGAATATGTAGAAGCGATAAAAGAAGATATTCAGTGGTTGGGATACCAGTGGGGAAATGAATATTATGCTTCCGACTATTTCCAACAATTATGGGACTTTGCCATCCGTCTTATCAAGGAAGGTAAAGCATATATAGACGAACAAACTTCAGAAGAAATTGCAGCCCAAAAAGGAACTCCTACACAACCGGGAGTAGAAAGTCCATACCGTAACCGACCGATAGAGGAAAGCCTTGAATTGTTCCAGAAAATGAACAACGGCGAAATAGAGGAAGGTAAAATGGTGCTCCGTGCCAAGATAGATATGGCCAATCCTAATATGCACTTCCGCGATCCTATTATCTACCGTGTAGTAAAAACTCCTCACCACCGTACGGGTGATAAATGGAAAGCATATCCTATGTACGATTTCGCACACGGACAGAGCGATTTCTTCGAAGGAGTAACTCACTCATTGTGTACGTTGGAGTTTGTTGTACACCGTCCGTTGTATGACTTGTTCGTCGATTGGGTAAAAGACGGAAAAGATCTTGACGATAACCGTCCTCACCAGTATGAGTTCAACAAGCTGAATTTGAGCTACACGCTGATGAGTAAGCGTAACTTGCTGATTCTAGTAAAAGAAGGACTGGTAAACGGCTGGGACGATCCTCGTATGCCGACTATTTGCGCATTCCGCCGCAGAGGATATTCTCCGGAATCTATCCGCAAGTTTATCGATAAGATCGGTTATACCACCTACGATGCCTTGAACGATTTCGCATTGCTGGAAAGTGCTGTTCGTGAAGACTTGAATGCACGTTCTACACGAGTATCAGCTGTTTTGAATCCGGTAAAACTGATCTTGACTAACTATCCGGAAGGAAAAGTAGAAGAAATGGAAGCCATCAATAATCCGGAAGATCCGAACTCTCCTACTCATACTATTGAGTTCAGCCGTGAATTATGGATGGAACGTGAAGACTTTATGGAAGATGCTCCAAAAAAATTCTTCCGTATGACTCCGGGACAGGAAGTTCGTCTGAAAAATGCATATATCGTAAAATGTACCGGATGCAAGAAAGACGAAAACGGAAACATCGTAGAAGTATACGCCGAATACGATCCGAATACCAAGAGCGGAATGCCAGAAGCTAACCGTAAAGTGAAAGGTACACTGCACTGGGTAAGCTGCAATCATTGCTTGAAAGCAGAAGTACGCTTGTACGACCGCTTGTGGAAAGTAGAAAATCCTCGTGATGAAATGGCTGCTATCCGCGAAGCCAAGAACTGTTCAGCGTTGGAAGCTATGCAGGAAATGATAAATCCAGACTCGCTGAAAGTTTTGAAGGAATGTTATGTAGAAAAGTTCCTTGCAGATGCAAAACCGCTTGACTACTTGCAGTTCCAGCGTATCGGATACTTTAATGTTGACAAAGATTCTACCCCTGAACACTTGGTATTTAACCGTACCGTATCACTTAAAGATACCTGGAGTAAGATCAACAAATAAAATATAGACATATTCATAAAACCGGAAACACAGATTATGCAAAGCACTACGTAGAAGGGCGTATTTTTCTGACAAAATACATTCCTCCTGACTACGGAACAATTTGCATAATCTGCGTTTTTTATTTTACCTTTTAAATAAATAACAACCATGAAAGATGACTTGTCTTCTATTTTCCACAAACCAGAATTTAAAGAACTTCTGGCTAAATATGCAGATATGCTGGACAATCATACCAGTGTTTATTTTGAAGCCGACGAAATCACCCTATTGGCAGAATTCTATGCAAGCATGGGAAATATAAAGGCTTCGGAAGAAGTAGTGGACTATGGGCTGTCACTTCATCCCGATAATTTAGATATACTGATATTTAAATGTCATAATCTTATAGCAAAAGGTAATACCAACGATGCTCAATGCATATTAAATACTATAACCGACCAAAACGACTACGAAGTCAGGTTGCTACAGGCTGAACTTTATCTGGCACAAAAGCGTACTCAAGAAGCTGATGCACTGCTAGATCAGCTTTACCAAGACGAAAAAGACATAGACACAATGCTCGACATTGCACATGTGTATATGGACGACCACCAGAAGAAAAAAGCCCATTACTGGCTGGAAAAGGCATACAGCGAAGCTCCGGAAAACATAGGAGTATTGGAAGAAATGGCTTCATACCACTTCAGTTTCGGCAATCCGGAAGAAGCCGTGAAACTATATAACCAGCTACTTGACGAAGCTCCCTATACACTCGATTTCTGGCACAATCTGATACGTTGCTATATCCGTATGTACCAATCAGAAAAAGCGATGGAAGCAATAGATTTTGCTATGGCCATAGATGACACCAATCTGATAACCTGGGAACTGAAAAGCAATTGTCTTTTGTTGGAAAACGAAATAGACCAGGCACTTGAATGTCTGTTTTATATAGAAAAACATACTACCGAAAAGCCATATATTCAAAATATTATCATGTCAATATACTTTATCGTACAAGATTATCAGAAAGTATTGGAGTATTCTGACAAGATAATAGCCAGCGGCAAACTTCCTTATTTTGAAATGGCGTCCTTGTATCATAAAAGAGGAATTTCTCATTTACGACTCGAGAATCAATCTGCCTGCAAGGAAGATGTAGAACAAGGTCTGGCTTACGACAATCACAGCAGTGAATTATATCTACTGAAAGGTGAATCACATCTGGATGAAAAAAAGCTAGAAGATGCACAAACAGCCTTTCACTATGGTGAGTTGTTTGCCGAGGACGAAGCAGAAGCGGCAGCTTATATAGGTACAGCCTATTTCCATAATGAATATTGGGAACAGGCATTGGAGTATCTGAGAAAAGAAGAAGAATTAAATCCAGATACCATGCACAGTAACTATTATCTGATAGCATACTGTTATTATCGTATGAAAGAAGAAAAACTGACTTTTACCTATCTTGTACGAGGGGCCGTCTTTTCTTCCAGTTCATTGAAGAAAGAAGAACCGATATTATCTCCTTTCGAAACCGACGAACATTTCTACGAGCTGGCAAAAGACATTTTTCTGAAAATAAAAAGTGGAGAAATCAATCCAATGGAATACCTCAACGAATAAAGCAATAATAAAATTGAAAGTAAAAGTAAAGTTTTTCTGATAAATATTTGGATTTTATATTTAAACAGTTTACATTTGCCATACACAAATAAAAGAAATATTTATGAACAATAATCTAACTATTCGCCATCATCATTCTCCTGACGTTAACATACGGTAGGCTGAGGTGTCGTATAGCTACAAAAATATCAAAGGCTTGCCGTTTCGGTAAGCCTTTTTTTGTTTGATAACTTAAAACTTTACAGAATATGCTTAGAATTGCCGTACAATCAAAAGGCCGTTTATTTGAAGACACAATGGCCTTATTTGCAGAAGCAGACATCAAACTTTCTACGTCCAAACGCACGTTGCTCACACAATCGTCCAATTTTCCGATAGAGGTCTTGTTCCTGCGTGACGATGATATTCCACAAAGTGTAGCAAGCGGAGTGGCCGATTTAGGTATTGTAGGAGAAAATGAATTTGTAGAACGTAAGGAAAAAGCTGATATCATTTACCGACTGGGATTCAGTAAATGCAGATTGTCGCTGGCAGTCCATAAAGAAGAAGAATATAACGGACCATCATGGTTCAACGGGAAGAAAATTGCCACATCATATCCCGGCATTCTACAAACTTATCTCGACAAACAAGGGATAAATGCAGATAAGGCGGAAACTAAGATTGCCAAATGTGTGATCGGGAGACCGATCATCGACAGGCCCATCAGAATACCGATCGCCAATATGCCCCAATGAATGAAGCGGGCGAACATCGAAAGGGATTCGGGACGTACGGAATTGTGGCGAGAGCCGAATTTCTTAATGCTTTCTTCGCTAAGCTTGCCGAGCCAGTAGGCAACAAGAAAAACGAGGCAGAATTCGAGAATATCGAACGTATCGATTTGACTGCCGCCAGCTGTAAATAACGGCACATGTAGGGGTTGGAGTATCGCTTCAGAGCCGGTCAGTATTTTGTCCAAAAAAGAATCCATGATTTGTTTTCGGTGTTTTGGTAGAACTTCAGCATAAAAAAGAGCGCCGTAAAAAAGCGCTCTTTTGTCTCAAATCGGATACAAAACTTTAGCGAGAAGCTTCTAAAGATTTTTCAAGAAAATCTGACAAGTCCGTGACTTCCTCGATACACAAATCATGTCCGACCCCGTCGTAGCCCTTGGACCAGAGATCCGTTGCCCCGAGTTTTCTGAGTTCCTTGACGCTGATTTCGGGATACACGGGAGGTACGTCATTGTCTTCTTTTCCATAGGTCAAGAAAATCGGAGAAAGGATGCCCTGACCTACATGCTCAATATCGTCAGCAGACTCAATGGGCAGATAGCCGCTCAGGCAGAAGATGCCGCCGATCGGACGATCGAGTTTCAGGGCCGTGTAAAGCGCAACGCAGCCGCCCTGTGAGAAACCACCTAAGAAGATTCGATCCCGTCTAATGCCTTTCGTCTCTTCCAAGGCAATTAAACGCTCTGCAATACGGGCGCTTTCAACAAGTGCCGGTTCGTCGCTGGCACCGATTCCGTCGGTATCGAGAAGGTCAAACCAGCCGCGCATCAAAAAACCTTTATTTGCTGTGATCGCACGTTCAGGCGCAGTCGGAAGAATCAAACGAGCCTGTTCAACGGGCGCGCCGCATGCGGCAAGTTCTTCTCTGAAGTGTTCGAAGTCCGATCCGTCGCTGCCCAAGCCGTGAAGCATGATGATGGCGCTATCTGCTTTGCCTTCCTTCGGGTCAATGATTTTTGCATCAATGACATGAGGCTGAGGTGCAGATTTTGGGCGGAAAGCCTTAACGACATTGGGACGGGTTTCAAGGGCCGGACCGCCGATTAAATCAATACAGTAGGGCACTGCCGCAAAAATGCCGTGGATGCCCTTTGACGGAATACCTTCTAGGGTTTCAGCGATGGCCTTTGGCTGTCCCGGAAGGTTAATGATCAAAGCGGCATGATCTTCGATTTCGCGCAGCACGCCGACCTGACGGGACAAAATCGCGGTCGGCACAAAGGCAAGAGAGACCGCACGCATTTGCTCTCCGAATCCCGGAAGGGTACGAGTAGCCACAGCCAACGTGGCTTCCGGCGTCACATCGCGGCGAGAGGGACCAGTCCCTCCGGTTGTCAAAATCAAATCACAGTTTTCCTGATCACAAAGTTCCTTGAGCGTTGCCTCGATAAGCGGCTGTTCATCAGGAATGAGTTTTTCCACAACCTCATAATCAGAAAGCAGGGCTTTTGCCAGCCATTCTTTCAGAGAGGGAATGCCTTTGTCCTGATAAGTGCCGGAAGAGGCACGGTCGGAAATGGAAACCAGACCGATTTTTGCTTTGCTATTCTTCATCGTCTTCCTCCTCGGTGACTTCCAACACGATCGGAGGAAGAACCATTGCGTAGATCAGTTTGTAGAGTGCGCGGGCGGATTTCGGAGGCTTGTTGCCTTCGGCTTCTTTACGAGCATTGCGGATAAGCTGACGAACTTCCTGAACATTGACGTCAGGGAACTGAGCAATAAATTTTGTCAGAGCGGCATCATCTGCAATCAACGCATCTCTCAGACGTTCACTCTTGTGAAGCGCGGCGACGGCCGCTTTATCGTTGCCGGTGGCTCGGTCGATGGCCTGACGAACAGCATCTCCGTCTAAGGCTCTCATGTATTTGCCGATGAGCTGGAGCTGACGGCGTTTGGCGCCGAAGGAGGGAACACGGTGATACTCCTCAATGGCTTTAAGAATGACTTCGGGAAGTTCAATTTTTGCCAGCGTTTCGGCACCCAGTGTGGTCAGCTCTTTACCGAGATCCTGCAGATGCTCGGCCCTTCTTTTCAATTCACTTTTGCTCGGACCGCTGTACTCTTCTTCAAGGTTTTCGTTTGTATTCTTCATATTAGCCTGTCCTTCTTTAGTAAGATTTGCATCAAGCGCTATCATAATCTCCAATCTTTAGTTTCCGCTTCAAAATATGAGTCAAACTCCCACAATAAGTAGCTCAGAAGAGCTTTGTTCCTTGGTTTCGTATGCTTTAGACACAGCGCTTTCTCTAGGTGCAACTGCCGCCGCGGTAGAAGTCAGTGAAGAGAAGGGGACATGTGTCACGGTAAGAAACCAAGAAACGGAATCCATTGAACACACCCATGACAGAGATTTCGGAATTACTGTCTATCTTGGTAAATCAAAGGCTGTGGCTTCCAGCGGAGACTTTCGCAAGGTGTCGATCTTAAGAACGGTCAAAGCGGCGCTTGATATGGCGCGCTACACCACACCGGATGAATGCAACGGCCTGCCGGATAAGGACCGACTTTGCACGAATCCTCGTCAGCTCGATCTCTTCCATCCATGGGACATCTCGATTGAAGAACAAGTTCAAAAGGCTGTTGAAGCAGAAAAAGCAGCATTGGATGTCGATAAACGCGTGGTGAATTCCGACGGTGCAATGGTTACGACAACAATCGGTTCGTTTATTTTGGGAAACACCGAAGGCTTTTTGCACGGCTATCCTTTTAGCGACCATTCGATTGACACCTCAGTGATCGCCGAGGATGAGAATGGTATGCAGGTGGGCTCCTGGCACACCTCCGGCGTTTCGTCAATGGATTTGCTCTCGCCGCAGCAGGTCGGCATGATCGCCGGTCAAAGAGCTGTAGACCATCTGTCTGCACGCGGTTTAGCGACCCGCAAGTGCCCGGTCGTTTTTGAAGCACCGGTTGCTAAGAGCTTATTCAGAACCTTTGTTCATGCGGCAAGCGGTTCTGCGTTGTACCGCAAGACCTCCTTCCTCGAAGGAATGCTCGATAAACCGATTTTCCCCGATCATCTTTCCATTTTGGAAAATCCATTCATCCCGCGTTACTGGGGCTCGGCGCCGTTTGACGATGAGGGGGTTCGCCCGTCTGAACGCCTGGTCGTTGACCACGGTGTGCTGAGCGGTCTTTTCCTGAGCAGCTATTCGGCTCGTAAGTTGGGAATGACAACGACCGGAAATGCCGGCGGTCCTTATAACCTCATCTTCTCCGAAGCACCGGAGGCTTCCGAAAAAACGCTTTCTGCATTGCTCTCACGCATGGGAACGGGCCTCTTGGTCACCGAGCTGATCGGGCAGGGCGTCAATTACACCACGGGAGATTTCTCTAAAGGCGCATCTGGTTTTTGGGTGGAAAACGGCAGGATCGCTTACCCGGTAGAAGGTATTACGGTTGCCGGCAATCTCAAAGACATTTTCATGTCCTTTGAAGCGATGTCGGACGATGTAGATTTGAACGGATGTTACCTCAACGGATCGGTGCTGATCAGAGAAATGACCGTTGCCGGTAATTCTTAAGTCTGCAAAAAGCCGATCCTGCTAATTTCTTTACAGAAGTCCAAAATATTTCTTTCAAATTATTACAATTGAGGACCGATAACTAAAGAATCTTGCAGGAGAAAAAATGCAGAAAAAAGATATTGACTGGAGCAAATTAGGCTTCGGCTATACACCGACGGATTATCGCTTCGAAGCTCACTGGAAAGACGGCAAATGGGATGAAGGTAAGATGATTACTGATCCCAACATCGAACTGTCTGAAGCTGCCTGCGTGTTTCATTATGCTCAGTGCTGTTTTGAGGGCTTAAAGGCTTATACAACGGTCAAAGGCGACATCGTTACCTTCCGTCCTGATTTGAACGCAGAACGTATGATGGACAGTGCCGAACGTCTGGAAATGCCGGCTTTCCCGAAAGAAAAATTCATTCAGGCCGTCAAAGACGTTGTCGCAGCCAACGCGGCTTGGGTTCCGCCTTACGGCACCGGCGCAACACTGTACATCCGCCCGGTCATGATCGGCTCCGGTCCTCAGATCGGTGTGGCACCGGCTCATGAGTTTATCTTCAGAATTTTCGTGATGCCGGTCGGCGCATATTTCAAAGGCGCTATCAAGCCGCTTAAGCTGACAGTTCCTGAATTTGACCGTGCTGCTCCCCGCGGAACAGGCCATATCAAAGCCGGCCTGAACTATGCCATGAGCCTGCATCCCACAATGGAAGCTCATCGTCACGGTTATGCCGAAAACATTTACCTTGATCCGGCTACTCGTACCTACATTGAAGAAACCGGCGGCGCTAACTTAATCTTCGTCGACAAGGAAGGCACGATCATTGTTCCGAAGTCCGATTCCATCCTTCCTTCCGTCACACGCCGCTCTTTAATCGAAGTGGCTAAGAGATTGGGCTACAAAGTGGTTGAACGCCCTGTTAAATTAGCCGAACTCAAAGATATGGCCGAAGGCGCACTTTGCGGCACGGCTGCTGTCTTAGCTCCGATCGGCATGGTCAACACTCCTGACGGCGATATCTACTTCCCGTCCGGCATGGAAAAAATGGGCCCTGTCTGCACCAAGCTCAGAGAAACACTGACTGGTATCCAGATGGGCGAAATCGAAGGCCCCGAAGGCTGGGTCGTTAAGATTGACGCTGAATAATTTTTGCTGAACCGCAAAAGCAAACGCCCGGAGAATCCGGGCGTTTTGCGTTGAAGCTTGGGAACTTTCGGGTTCCCGTGCATTCAGGAATTACTTATGAGCGCGGTTTTTAAGACGCTCTTTCCAAATGCCGACCTGCTTTGCAACCTGAGAAGGTGCTGTGCCGCCGGTATGGTTGCGGGAAGCAATAGAGCCTTCGAGGGTCAGGCTGTCATAAACATCTTCACCGACTTTATCGCTGAATTCTCTTAATTCCTCAAGCGTGAGGTCGTGCAGACCGCAGCCTTTCTCGGAAGCGAGGCGTACAGCGCAACCGACGGCTTCGTGAGCGTCACGGAAGGGCAGGCCTTTGCGAACGAGGTAGTCTGCAAAGTCCGTGGCAGTCGGATAGCCGAGCATGACAGCTTCACGCATACGGGCTTTGTTGACCTGGATGCCGGGGATCATTTCGATGAAAGCGCGCAGAGTGTCTTTGACGGTATCAATCGTGTCAAAGAGCGGTTCTTTGTCTTCCTGGTTGTCCTTGTTGTAGGCAAGCGGCTGTCCCTTCATCAGCATCAGAAGCCCCATCAGGTGACCGACTACGCGTCCGGATTTGCCGCGGGCAGCTTCCGGAACGTCCGGATTCTTTTTCTGCGGCATGATGGAGGAACCCGTCGTGAATCTGTCGGGCAGCATGATGTATGCGAAGTTAGTGTTCATCCAGTAGATGAGCTCTTCGGACATACGGGAAATGTGGATCATGATGAGCGAAGCGCAGGAGCAGAACTCAATCGCGAAATCACGGTCGCTGACGGAGTCCAGAGAGTTCTGAGTGACGCCTTCAAATCCGAGGAGTTCAGCCGTGTACTCACGGTCGATCGGATAAGTGGTACCGGCGAGCGCTGCAGCGCCGAGCGGAGAACGGTTTACGCGTTTGCGGCAGTCAGCCAAGCGTTCGCGGTCGCGCTCGAACATTTCGGCATAAGCCAGGCAGTGGTGGCCGAGCGTGACGGGCTGAGCAACCTGCATGTGGGTGTAGCCTGGCATGATGGTGTCGATGTTCTTTTCGGCAACCGTCAGCAGGGACTCCTGCAGATGAGAGAGAAGATCCATGATCTGGTCGATCTCATTGCGCAGGTACAAACGAATGTCTAAAGCAACTTGGTCATTACGGCTGCGGCCGGTATGAAGGCGCTTGCCGGCGTCTCCGACAAGTTCCGTTAGGCGGGCTTCAATGTTGAGGTGCACATCTTCGAGTTCAAGCTTCCACTCGAAGCGGTTTTCTTTGATTTCCTGAAGGATTGCATCTTCGCCGATGAAATTAGCTACTATTTCATCTACTTTACCATTATCCTTTAATTCATTTAATGCATCATTTATTTTACCTTTTAACTCGTCATTGCCTTTTGCAATACAAATTGCATATTCTTCATCTTCAAATGGCTCTTCTAATATCTTTAAATCACTATTTTTCTCAACAAATACTTTAGCCGGCTGCTCATCAATGATTACACAGTCAATTTTACCTTGTTTAAGAGCCTGAACCGCATCTGCACCTTTGTTATATCTTTCCATTTTAGCATCTTTGACATCAGAACCATAGATATCACCTGTTGTTCCTAACTGGACACCGATTTTCTTACCCTCTAAGTCATCAATACTGTTAACCTTGTTTGCAGGGACACTGCTACTTCCACATGCACATAATGAAAGTGTAGCTGCTGTTAATAATAATGCTATTTTCTTCTTCATAATTGTAATCTTCACTCTGTCTTAACAAAAATTTCAGAATATATTCCATATTCACTTCTAATAAGAATAATGCTATAAGACAGTGCATCTCCTTCTTCATATTTTTTTTTGCACTATTCACTTAAAATCCTTGAATAGTGTATCTCAAATTCTGAAAAAAAGCAAGTTAATATAATTTCTTTTTCTTACATATAAATATCGAGCCAAAATAAGATATCGCAGCCATTATAAATGCAAAGAATAATGCAACTATATTATGTCCACTTATAATATTGAAGATTTTATAAGTAAGTGCCGTAACAACGCCCATAAATATTGAGCAAATCATTGGTATAAGAAATGTTTTAATATATTCCTGCGTATATCCAAAATATGTTATTAATGCAACCATAAAGGCTATTACCAGTGCCAGAACATTAGATGATGTAAGTGTATACATTTC
>ENA-UEPJ01003238-UEPJ01003238.1-human-gut-metagenome-genome-assembly--contig:-NODE-3238-length-14907-cov-4.731895_pt1 | contig 14907 bp, 13 predicted proteins | sample MGYA00242890_ERZ507896 | MGnify/ENA primary metagenome ERZ507896 (study PRJEB26167, sample SAMN06115508) | human gut metagenome | host: Homo sapiens | place: China:Qinghai | collected 2015-08-20... | reverse complement strand
AGCACTCCGCAAGGCAGCGCCGGGGACCCACCGCCATAAGCTGGCATTTCACGCGCGCTCCAATGCTATGCAGATCCTCGCGGTGGGCGAAGAAGTAACGCTGGCTGCGGCTCGCAAGGCGACGGGAGCCAACGGCAAAGCCCGCCTCACGCTCGACCTTGATGATAATGAAGTCGATCTTTGCACCGACCATATTTTGCAGCACGTAATCAGGTCGTTCTTCACCCTCCTCCCACATCTCCGTTTCGGGGAGCATGATACGCACGCGGTAGGGGACCACGATGGCGCAGTACATGGTGAGCTTTTCTTTCTTCTCCGTCCGCGGGTTCCAGACATAAATAGAGCGCGGGTCCACACCGATGATCGTGCCGGTGAGGGCGCTGCGGCCACGGTAGGAGGCGTAGATGGAGTTCCACTCCTGCCGCTCTTCCGGCGTCAGACCGCGGTCAAGCTCGTTGAATTTCAGCTCAAAGAAGAGCTGTCTGTCGCTCTTTACAGCCGCCTTTGTCCGCACGGACTGCACAGACGGCACGGACGGCGCAGGTCGTACGGGCAACACGATTGACGTGGGCTGCGCAGGCGCCTCCTCTTCGGTCACCTCCCTGCGCGGCTCCCGGAAGCCCCAGTCATCCTCCTCGGCGTCAGGCGGGGCTGCATCCCTTGCCGGCACAGGTTCAGGCTCTTCAGAAAGATCTATGCTGTACTCCGGCGGTTCCAATGCAGCTTCGTGCGTTTCGCGTATTTCCGGAAGCTTTCCGGGCGTGATATCTACGCCATCGACATCTCTTTCGGCCTCAGGCCCCGCCGTATCTTTGCTGCGGGCGGCCAACACGCTCTCCACCGCGGCAGCAATCGCATCGGCCGGTTCAGGCTCAGCTTCTTCCTCCGCAGGTTGTTCTTCCACGGGCGCGGGTATCGCCTCCTCGGCAGGAATATCTGCCGCTGGCATTTCCGCCGAAGCAGCCTCCACAGAGACTTCTTCCCCGCTCCCCTTTGGTGGGCTGTCACCCACACTCGCGCCGCCGGTATCCTCGTTCGGCTCTGCCGCGGGAAAAGTTTTCGCACCGCAGACCTCTGCCGCCCCGCCGCCGCCGGGTGGAAGACCATTTTGCATCACATCGCCGACGTCTTCCGCTGCGCTTTCTTCGGGCGCGACGGTCTCAGGGACTTCCTCTTCCGGGATGATCTTTTTTCTTGCCATTGCTGTTTCCTCCTGAAGTTATATTTTTTCCGGCTCGCGAGAGCCAAAAAAGCGATGGGTGCCGTCCTCCTGACGGACGGCGAAAATATGGTGACGGGGAAGCTCGATGCCATGGCTGTTCGGCCGGTCCGATATCCAGATAAGCCTCTCCCCCTTCATGCGCTGTATCGCCATAATGCGATACGGGGTATCCATCCACGCGACCGTATGGAGATAGGACAGCTCTTTTCCGCTCCCAACGAAGCGGAGCAGAAAGGGCGGCTCAATCCGCTCGCGTGAAAAGAGCACCGGAGCACAGCGCGTCAGCTCCAGCATGACATCGATCGCCTCCAGATAGTGCGGATCGACCGTGTGCTCGCCGCAGCAGACCACATCCCCTTGAAACCGCACCAGATTCGTTACCGTTCGGAGCTGGCGGAGCATAGTGTCCATACGGAGCTGCGAGATCTGCACTCCCTCCGGACGGTAATGCTCCACCGTGAGCGCATAAAGCTGGCACAGGCGGATGTACTTGACCTGCTTGAGCACGGAAAGGATGTATTTTTGTTGTACGGATAGCAGCATAGGTGTCTCCTCCTTCACGCCGTAGAGGAGAGCGAATTGAGATACGGATCGACCAGCAGGTCGCTCTCCGTTTCCGTGATGCAGTTGTAGATGGTTGACATAACATATTTCGTAGAATCCCTGACAGGGACATTCCGGTTCGCGTGCAGTTTGCTCTCCGCTTCTTGCAGGACGAAATAGTTCAGCCGGTGCAGCCGCGAGCGTACCCGGCTCTGCGGCAGAACAGCCTGCCCGATGCGCAGGTTGTCCGAGTAGAAAAGCCGCTCGATGGCATTTTCAAAAACACGCGCTACCTCCGGCTCGAAATACGAAAGCTCACAAGCATCCAGAATGCCCGTGAGCTCTTTTTCATCGTCCGCCGGTCCGTCCTCCGAAGCTACGGATGGACTGACATCTGAGAAACTGGTATCAGGTTGACTAAAATCAGTATTACTTGCGCCCGGATTTTGCGGTTCTGGAACATCAGAATCTGCGGTTCTAAAGGCAGGGATTTCGGGGTTCTGGGGCAACACATCCTGCGGTTCTTCTGCTTCAAGAAACGCAGAATCCGCGGTTCTGGAACCGCAGGATTCATACGATTCAGAGCAGAACGGTGCACATTCGTAGCCGGGATCATCGATGGGCGTGACGCTGGCCAGATAGATCTGATTGGCGTCGCCGCGGCCGCAGCGCTTTTCCCAGATGAGCTGAAGCTCCGCCAGCTTGCGAAAGGCCGCTGTGACGCGCTGCTCACAGATGCGAAGCTCCTTCGCCAGCGCCTTGCGGGGAAAGATCACGAACACCTCGCCGTCATCGTTCACCCAGCCGTTGCGCCGCGAGAGTTGAAAGCGGTTCAGGAGGAAGGTGTACGTCACTTTCGCGTCCAGACTCATATCCGCATATCGCGGGTCGGAAAATAACCATCGCGGCATCTGCATATGCCAGACGTTCTGTACGTCCGTCTGCCGCATAAGTCGGAAACTTGGATGCTCGGTCAGCTTGGCTGCTTTCATGGGGATTCCCTCCAAATCAGATAGTTTTACCAAAACAGAAGTTTCGATTGACTTTTTTACAATCGTCTGCCATACTAATAGCATAATTTGAATTAGCATAATTGAGATTATATTAAAGGACGTGGGCCGAAATGAAATTTATTGGACGGCAAAGTGAATTGCAGACGCTGGAACAGGAATATCGTCGTGACGGCGGCTTTGTTGTGATCTATGGTCGGCGGCGCGTCGGAAAGACCCGGCTGATCAAAGAATTTATCAAGGATAAGCCCGCCGTATATTTCCTCGCCACAGAAGAGGTTGAGGCGCAGAGCATGAAGCGAATGGCCGGCGTGATCGCAAGAGCCACTGGGAATGCGCTGCTTGGCAATGTGACGTTTTCTGATTGGGCTGACCTGTTTCGTGCGGTCGCCACATACCGGCCAGAGCAGAAAAAAGTGATCGTGCTGGATGAATTTCCATACATGGTCAAAACAAACCCGGCCTTCCCATCCATTCTGCAAAATATCTGGGATGAGTTTTTACAGGACAGCAATATCATGCTGATCCTCAGCGGTTCGCTGATCGGAATGATGAAAAAGCACGCGCTTTCCTATGACAGTCCGCTCTATGGCAGAAGAACAGCGCAGATCCGCTTGATGCCGCTGCCGTTTACGGCGGTCTATGCCGCGCAGTCCTTGCCCTTCGATCAGGCCGTCCAGCAATATGCGCTGACCGGCGGTGTGCCGAAATATCTGGAGTTCTTTACCGAGCAGGAACTGCTGATCGATCAGATCCGCTCGATCGTGCTGTCCAAAAATGGCTTTCTATATGAGGAACCAAACTTCCTGCTGCGCGATGAGGTGCAGACGCCAATCAATTATTTCTCCATCATCCGGGTCATTGCAGACGGCAACCACAAGCTGGGTAAGATCTGCGGCGTTCTTGAGCAGGAAAGCCCCTCCATCTCGCCGTATCTGGCAACACTGTCCGAGTTGGGCTTTGTTGTGAAGGAAACGCCGATCACGGAAAAGAATCCGGAGCATTCCCGAAAAGGACTGTATTTTGTATCGGACAACTTTACCCGCTTCTGGTTCCGATATGTCTATCCGTATAAGGGAGAACTGGAACTGGACAATCAGCAGATCGTGTTGGACGAGCTACAAAAGACCTTTATCAGCAGCTTTGTCGCGTTTGCGTATGAAGATGTCTGCAAGAACATCTTTGCAGAGCTTTGCCGAAGCGGACAGCTTGCGTTCGTTCCCTCCAGAATCGGCTCGTATTGGCACAATGATTTGAACGCCGACACCGAGATCGACGTAGCGGCGGTTGACCGCCAGAGCAAACGGCTGTTTATCGGAGAATGCAAGTACCACCAGAAACCGGTCGATCTGCCTGTCCTCACGGCGCTGCAGCAAAAGGTCGCAGCTTCGACTGATCTCCAAAACAGCTTTATCCGGCAAGGCTATCAGGTGCTCTATGGTTTGTTTTCCAAGAGCGGCTTTTCCGACCGGCTGGTCGCATTTGCCAAGGAGTGTGACGACCTGCTGCTGATCAATGAAGACCAGATCGTCCAATTATAAGCCGCGGATAGATTCCACCGTACACTCCACCATTCCAATCTCATCATCCTCAGCCAGATCGTAGGCGGGCGGCTGCTCGCTGCGGTCTGGCTGTTTTTCGTTGTCGGGCGGTTTGGGGATGTTTGACGGTTCTTTCTGAACAGATGCTTTCTTTTGCGGTGCTGCTTCGGCTTCTTTTCTTCGCCATTCCGGGATGTAGTCAATGACGCGGCAGGTGGTAAGACCGGCGTAGTCCGGCAGCTCCTCCGGCGTCATTTTGTAGAGGAGCGCGGGCTTGTGCCCCTTGAACAGCGCCAGACACTTCCGGTTCTCCAAGCGCAGGACTTCGTCGGGGTTCATCAGATCGCGCTGTGTGTTGCTTCGCGTCTGCGAGTACGGGCGCGTGGACGAATACACCGGCGAGAACAGCGGCATCATCGGCATCTGGTTATTGAGAACGGAAATCGTCACCTTGCCGCATTTCTCCGAAATGTACTTTGCCGATGTCAGGTCGTTGCAGCCCATGTAGAGCGTCTGGTCGAACGTTGCCAGCTGATTCTCCCACTCCTTGCCCGGATATTTTTCCTGCCACTGAGAAAGGCTCTGCACGACGATCTGCGCGGACATATTGAAGCCGCGAATGCTGTTCAGACTGTCCGCCACGCCATCCAGATAGCCGATGTTGCAGTATTCGTCGAGGCAGAAATTTGTTAATACCGGCAGTCGTCCGCCCGCACATTGCAGACGCGCGAAGTTGGACAGCTGCGGCAGCGCCAGCGAGAAGAACAGCGAGGACAAAAAGCGGTACGCACTGTCCTGCGCGGAGATGATGACAAAATACACACAGGGCCGCTTGCCGGGCAGCAGAAGGTCTACATCGTGGTTGCGCGTGATCTTATCCACCAAGCGGCTTTGAAAGACCGCCAATCGGTTGCCGAGACCAATGACGATGTTGCCCCAGAGGTTTTCTTTTGCTTTGAGGAACAGGCCGTGCGGGTATTTGGCCGGATGCTCCGGCGGGAGGGCAGCTAACCTGCGGTTGATTTCCTCAATGCTCTCCGTCGCGATCATGCGGTACACATCGCCGAGCCCGCGCTGTTCAATGGGGAGCAAATTCCCGTTTGCATCGCGCAGATTGACGACATAGTGAATGAGCGCCATGAGCAGATTCAGTTCTGCCCGGCTCCAGAAGTCGTTGGCTTCTTTCGGTCCTGACGTGTTCTGCACGATCGTGTTGGCTACCGTCTGCACGAGCTGCGGCTGGGTGTCCAGACCGTACAGACAGTTCCAACCGTCCGAGTGTTCCATGTCCAGAAAATTCACAGCTTTCACATAGAAGCCATGCTGCCGGAAATACGGGGAAAGACGTTCAAACAGCTCGCCCTTGGCATCCGTGATGAATGCGGACTCGCCGCGCTTCGCGCAGCCCATGAGGAACGGGATGATAAAGCCTCTGGATTTGCCGCTGCCCGGCGCGCCGATGCAGAGTAAGTTATTATTGTCTCCGGCAACCATCCGATGCGCGGCATAGAGCGCGTAAGCGTCCGGATCGTCCGGATGCTTTTTGACTTTGCCGAGGATCATGCCTTCCGTTTTGCCCGCAGGCGACAGCTCCAGAAACTCGCGCATTTCTTTCTCCGTCAGAAAACCAGACGTGCCATGCGTGCCGTCCGGGAGAATGTCAAAGCCGCGTGGGTCATGCGTGTATTTGTAGCCGGAGAACCAGATATAGCCCTTCTTCGTGATGAGGCAGATGATAAGGATAATCACCAGTGTCGTCACAATTCCAAAGCCGGTGAACACTGCGCCCCAGTTTTTGAACGGGTTCAGCACCCAGATGCTTTTGATCTCATCCTCACCGGTGTGAAAGGTCGATGCAATTCCAAGCCGCAGCGAATTGAGAAACATCCCATAAAAATACCAGCCGACGATCACGGCTGGCACGCGCATGGGCAGCTTGGCTTTGTTTCGGGCAAGCCAGCTTTTGAATCTCGCATCCAGTTTGTCCTCCAGCTTTTCAAGGAGCTTTGAGAGGCGGAACATCCAGAACACTTCCTTCCGATGTGTAAAATGGCAGGTCAGGCGGCGCGTATGGCACGGTGCTTCCGAGCAGCTCCCGCAGCGCCGATTCCGTAATGGTAAAGACACGCGCCTTTCCGGTCTCGCGGTAGCGGCGGTTCAGAACGGTTTCTACTTGCTCCGGCAGCGCGGCCAGCACGATTTGGGAGATACCATCCGAACGGGTCGTTTCTACCGCCGCGTCAATGCGCCGTAGATCCATGTCTGCTGCCATGACGAACGGAACACCCTGATATAGCGCGTCATACATCGCTCGATTCGCAGGCGGCGGAACGTAGTGCGACTTCAGGATGATTCTCGCCAGAAGTTCACGGTAATTTAGAACACCCATGATGCGGAGCTGCAAGCAGCCCGTGTCATTGCACGGCAGCAGAAACAGCGGCAGCTTCAGGCAGTCGTAGACCTCACGGTAGGATTGCAGGCGCGTGTTGTGGTCATCCTGTTCGGCACCCAGTTCGGCGAGGATATCCTCATAGCTGGACGCGGCGAAGATCAGGGCACGCTGTTTTGCAGGGATTGCCGCCGTATGATTTTGAAAGGCTGTCAGCTCATCCGTCAGCGCAACACAGCCGATACCGGGGCTGACCCAGTGGATCGCGCACATGAGGTTGCCGGTATGGAGCAGCGCCGCCACGCGGGTACTGCCCCACGGATTGGAGCCGCGATTGCGGGCGATCATGGGAAGAAACATCGCCTGTTCGCACAGCGCGGAAACGTCTGTCGTAAAAACAGAAACACCGGCCTGATACACGGTGGTCATCAGCTTCGCTTGCCGGATACGGCGGATGGTATCGGCAGCTTTGTAAGCCGGAGCGACCGCGGCATGGAGTTTTGGAAAGGCGGCGTCGAGCAGTCGGTTCCCGGCGGCGGTCAGCGTGTAGGCTTGCGCGGGCTGATAGAGCTTTATCAGGCGGAGAATTTCAAGGTTCTGAACTTCTGACTTTGAGAAAACGTCGGCCAGATCTTTCGCCAGCACAAAGCGGCACCAGCGGAGAAAGCGCAGGATATCAAGGTCGCGGATCGTAAAAATCATGGCAGTTCCCGTTTTCCTGCGAGGCACCGAAACTGCGCTTGCGCCGGTTCCGGCGCAACCACAATTTCGGTGCTTCTGCGTGACTTTTGGCTGCATGACCGATGGGTAGCCGTAGATGCCGGTTTTTTGTCGCCCGCCGGATGCTTCAAATTGCGAAAAAGCATGGAATTACAAGCGGTTTGACCCATCGGGTCTGTCCGAGCCTCAGACAAGGCAAAAAGAAGTCGCGGAGCACAGGGTAACGGATGGCTCAAGGGGCCGGTATGCGATCCCTTTTCGATGGAATCGGAAGAACTCCTCAGAGGATTCCGGCAGCACCAGGCTGATATGGCAGACATTCTCCGCGCTGCGGCTGGACATCATGTGGACGGATAGATGGTACTGGTCGTCATCGTCAATGACCAGACCCTTGAGTGCATTGCTCACGGCTTTCCACCCCTTGTTGTCCTGATCGAATACGTGCCGGCCATCCACGTCGCTGTGTTCGTCGATCACCAAAAGCATCTGCTTGAAATACAGGCGGAAATTCGTGTGCTGCGTATAGGCCGTCAGAAGCTGCCGCACCGTGTCTGTCAGCCAAGTCGCGGGCATATACCGGCAGTGCGGCAGGAGCGTATCGAGCTGCATATGTACCCAGCCCGCGCCCGCGATTTCAATGTGCCCGGACGGGAGCTGGAACTCCAGTCCGTCGCGCCACCCATACCCACCAGCGCCCGGCATCTGTGTTTCGCAGAGGGTGCGCAGATAAAGCGTCGCAGACTCAAAGAAATACGCGGTTTCTTCCAGCGTAAGCTGTAATTTTTCCGGGTTCATTTTGCCGCCGTCCGCAAGTGCAGACAGCGTATTGGCTTTCTGCAAAGCCCGGCTGATGACCGACTGGATCTTCTTCATTTCCTTTGCAAAGCGTTCTTCGTTCATGCTTCTCGTTCCTTTCTGTTCAGCAAATCTGTTGGGGATGTTGTAATGGCATCGTATTCTTTCTGCGTCGCGTAGAACGCGATCGGCACATGATTATAGCCGATGCAAAGAAGCCCCTCGCCGCGGCGGAACCGTGTGATCTGACGAACTTCTTCTTCGGACAGATTCAGGACATTCTGAATGAGCCGCGCTTCCTGTTCCTCCATCTGCATAATGATCTTGATGCGGCTGGAATCCAGAATGCCTTTGCCGTATTTACCGTTATCCAGCGAGAAAAGATCCTGCATGCCCTGTGTGGACGTGATCGCGATACCGCCGAGGCCGCGGATGGTCTTGACCATCTCCTGAATGTAGCCAGCCGCCAGCGGGTTGGAGTTCGCACCGACCAGCGACCATAGCTCGTCTGAGATCAGCGCGGAGAGCTGCCCACCGGCACCGGAGATGAGGTCATTTGCAATGTCCGTCGCCCAGAAGATACCGGGCAAAAGCAGATCGTCGGGCATCCCTGACGTGTCAATGACGATGTATTTGTTATCGAGGTCGATCTCGTTCCGACTGCCCATAGCCGAGGCCGAGCCGGTCACATACCGCGCCAGCACAACGGCAAGGTGCTTTGTGTCCGCGCTGCCTTGCAGCACGTCGTACCAGTCTGCCAGCACAGGCATTTTGCGAAAACTCCCGTCCTCGTTCAGAACGGAAGCATTGTCAAACGTGATGCCATAGCGCTGGTAGCACTCGACCAGCGATGTATCCAGATAGTTTCGGTCTTCATCGCTGAGGTCGCGTTTTTGCAGGCTGTACCAGATGATAAGTCGTGAAATTTTATCCGCCAGCACGGAATCGTCCCGGGAGGCAAGCCCTTTGAGGCCCGCGTAGGTATCGAGCGATTTTCTGCGGATGGCCATAATATTGGGGCAGTCCGGCGAGGACGGCGACATCCGCAGATATAGTCCACCAAGCTGTTCGCAGCGCGGTCGAAATTCGTGACCTTTCTTTGGGATGATGTAAATGACACGCTTGCCTTGCTGTCGTAAACGCCCGCCAACACATTGGAGCGTGAACGTCTTGCCCGCGCCGGACGAGCCGCCGATCCAGATGTTGCCGTTCGTATATTTATAGTCGTCGTAGGGGTTCAGAAAGACCGGAGAACGGTTGTACATATTGAGACCAAGGAAGATACCGTTCCGGTCAGACAACTCATAGGACGCAAACGGAAACGCTGCCGCCACGCCGCTGGTAAGCGCATTGCGGCGCGACTTGCGTTCAATGTCCGGGTCAAGATAGAGGATGGGGAGCATGGACAAAAATGCCTGCTCCTGCTTATATTCGCAGCGGCGGGCGATCATGTCCACGGAGACACACAGCTTTTCAACTGCCGTGACACGATGCTCCAGCGTCTCCGGATCACCGGCCGTGACCTCAATGAGCGTGTGCATATAATAAAAATCCTCGCCCTGCCTGTTCATCACGTCTTTTAAGTACATACCGGAGGCGATAGCGCTGTCCAGCTCTTCAAAGTCCTGCCGAGTGTCCGCAACGTCGCGCATCCGGCTGCGGTTCATCATGGTCTGCTGGGAAATCTTCGCCAGAATTTTCTCTTTGGATTGCTTGTCAAAGTGGAACGAAATACTGACGCCCTCGCCAGCCTCGACCAGCGGAACCAGCCAGCTTGCGCCGACGGTCGTGGAATACCCGTAGCCCGTGATGTAAAGATAGGCATGAAAAATGCCATCCACTACAATGTAGTCCCGGCTTTTGGTGTCCACGCTCGTAGGCGAGAGAATATCCAAAATTGTCGTGGAGCCGGCTTCCAGCTCGCTCAGGTCCGGCGTTTCCTCGCCGAACAGCAGACGCTTGAGAAACGGCTGCTTCTTCGGCTGCTCCTTGACTGGCGGCTTCTCCTCCGGCGGCAAGCCGGGCGGCGGAGCAGGTTTGTTCTTGCGGTGCTTTTTCAAGTGATGTGACCTCCTTGAAATTATTTGGGTTTTGGATATAATAGAATCAGAAAGGGGCGTCTGTATGAGCACATTGTCTTTCAAAGCGTTTTGTATTGAATACTATGCCGCGCATATCGGGCGACCCAGCAATGAGATCTATGCGTTGTTTGAACGAACCGGACTTCTGAAATTGCTTGATGAAGACTACGAAGATTTGCACGGTATGAGCATGGAATATCTGATGCAGTTTTTTAACCGATATCTGGAGGGCGCGGTATGATTTTGTATCACGGAAGCACGATGGAGGTTTCGCAGCCGCGCATTTTCAAATCTGAAATCGGCCGTGATTTTGGCTTCGCGTTCTACACTACGGATATTCAGGCACAGGCTGAACGTTGGGCCAGACGCCGCGCCATGATCGAGAGCCGCCGCGCAAAGGCAGCGATTCAGCCGATCGTCAGCGTGTACGAATGGGACGAAGAAGCTGCAAAGCAGCTTCGGTTTTTGCAGTTCGACGGCGCAAGCATGGATTGGCTGGAACTGGTCGTTACTTGCCGCAGCCGAACAGACTATTCTCACAACTATGACATTGTTGAGGGCAAAATTGCAAACGACAACGTCGGCGAGACGGTATCCTATGTCATGCAGGGGATCATGCGCAAAGAAGACGCCATCGAGCGGCTGCGGTTTGAAAGAATTAACAATCAAATTGCATTTTGCACGGAAGCGGCTCTGCGCACGCTTCATTTTCAGAACAGCTATATCTGCGGGAGTGTGAATCCATGAATCACAGCACAACACGCGCAATGATTCTGCCGGAGATTATCCAGAAAATTATGGCGCACGATCATCTGAGCGAAGATGAAGCTCTGAAAGCCTTCTATTCATCAGCAACTGGTGCGTCCTTTGCCGATGACGAAACCGGACTTTACGGTCAGTCTCCAAATTATGTCTTTGGCTTGTATTTGGATGAAATGACTGCAGACAACAACTGATAGTATTTGTTAAAAAAGAATGCATAGGCTATAAAGCAAATAACAATCACAATATATGCTAGGGCAATTACGACAGCATGGTTGGGCTAAAGTATAGATCACGCGTTAGTTCAACGCAGATATCCAACAATAGCAGTTTTTGAGGAACGGATTCATCCGTTCCTCGTTTATTCTCCATACACCCCATGCACCTCCGTGGTCATGTCGAACACGCCCTCCGGGAGCTTGACACGCAGACTCGTTCCCTTGTTGATGAGTTCATACAAAAGCTTCAGCACGAAATCGTCCGTGTAGCGCGGCTCTAAGACCTCCAATTCGCAGATACCGTAATCCGTAGTGCTGTATCCGCAGGTGCGGCAGGATGCCGTTCGGCTATGTTGACTGGAAGAAGAATTGCTCCACGAGCCGTAGCTCATGCTGTGCGAAGCGTAGTCATAGTCCGTCGCACCGCAGTTCCGGCAAGAGCCTGTGCGCCGGTGCTGGCTGGACGAATACTGTTCCCAGCTTCCATAACTGTAACTATGGCCGCTGGAGTAAATGGTTTCGCTCTTGGTCTGACCGCAGGCGCAAGAATACGAACGGTATCCATTGCTGGTGCAGGTAGCTGCCTGCTGACTTTGCAACACCCATGTATGGCTGCCGCAGTCCGGGCAAGTCCAAGAACCATACGAGCCGGAACCATGATCTTTATACACATAAGTGCCGAGATTTTTTGTGTAATGACATTTATAGCACTCGTAGTACTCGGCATGGCCGTGCGAGGTGTGCGTTGTGGAAACGTAGGTGCCCTGCAAAGAATACTGTTTGCAGCTTGGGCAGGTGCCGACAATGCCGGTAGAAGCGGTCAGCGAAATGCCGGGGGCTTTCTGGATGCCGGACACGGATGCGGTATTGACTGCCGTGTTTGCAGTGTCCGCATTGGGATACACGCCGTACAGATCATAGAAATACCGGCTGCTTCGATTGCTTGCCGCCCAATCGTAGGTGTAGAACGGCACCGTCGATTCCGGGTAGCCGATGATGTAGGCGATATAGAGCGTGTCGCCGGAATCCGTTTCGCGCCAGAACGCATCCTCGCCGATGCTGTTCAGAACCGTTTCGCCGTAGTACATGGTCAGCGTAGAGAGCTTCGGGCAGTTGTAAAAAGCGTGCTTGCCAATGGTCGGCGCGAGCGGCAGCTCGGCGGTGGTCAGGTTGACGCAGCCCTCGAACCAGTATGCCAAATCCGAAATGCTCAAGGTTTCCACATCCTCGAACCAGACCTCGGTGATCTGCTCCCGCACAGCCGCCCACGGCTGATCGTCTGCGCTTGTAAACACCGGCGCTTCGCCGCTGCCGGAGATGGTCAGCCAACCCTTGGAGTCCAGCGACCATTTGATGCTGCTGCCCGGAATCGTGCCGCTGGTCGCAGCTTCACCAGAAACGGACTGCACGGCGATTTCTTCGTCAGGGGCGCTTTCATAGACCGTGTGTTCGTGATCTTCGACTGCAAACGCCGAAATGCTCAGCGAAAACACCATACAGAGGGCAAGCAGCAATGCGGTGAATTTCTTGAAATTCTTCATCATGCAGCCTCCTTTTCACTCACAGCGGCAATGGTGAACACAATTGTTGCCGCATTGACGTTCGTAACAGCCTCGGACGCAGAAACTTTCGCTTTATAGCGGATGGCGAGATTTTTCTCGGCCGGAATCGCTGGGAACGCGCCGTCCGCAAGCGTCAGCGCGCCCGCGCCCTTGGTTGAGCAGCCGTTGATACTGAGTGCGATGCTGTTTTTGCCTGCGCTGAAATCATCATAGCTGCCGATCTCGAATGTGCCAGCCTGAACATCCACTTTTGTGACCTTAATCGCGCCGGTCTTGCCGGTATTGGTGATGGCTGCGTTGTTCGCGCAGACCACATATCCATCCACCAGTGAAACAGGCAGTGCGGCCGGAACGGTGCAGGAGATGGGCGAAACCGTGTTGACCACGGTCAGCGTGACCGGCACTCTGGCTTCGGTTGTTTCCGCAGCGGACGCGCTGACCGGAAAGGCAAAAATAAGCGCCAGCGCCAAGAGCAGCGCCAGAGATTTCTTCATGTCACTGCACCTCCTTCGGCCAGAGGTATGCGGTATGCAAAGTCAGCTCTGTGTTCAGCGTGCCGATCTGTTTGCCGTCACGGAACGCGGTGACAGTGACCGTGCAATCCACGTTCCCGAACTCCGGCGCTTCCAACAGCGTCAGCGCGGAAATGCTCTTGCCTGCGGCAAGCTCAAAGGCGTCCGCGATCAGCGTATTGTCCTTATTCCTGCGGATTTCCACTTTATAAGTGTCGCTCTTGCTGTTGTTCACGAACTCCGCTTTTACGTCGGTTTCTCCGACCAGAGCATATAAATGAGCAGGAGCAGCAAGAGCAATCTGATTGTCCGCGACAATCGCGTTGAGCTGCTTCTGGGCTTCGCGTAGTCCGGAAACGTCGTAAAAAATGACTTCCGTTTCCTTATGCTGTTTGGCACGTTCGGTAATGCGAACCTTGATCGTGTCAATGACCGCAAGCGTGGAATCCCGGTCATAGATGACTTTTACCGCATCATCCACGCGGGCAACTACAACCTCTGGCATTTGCGTCCCATTATTGCAATACACGGCTTTTGTGCCGCCGCCCCATACGAGCAGCCTGCCGGTTACGGTCACATTGTCGAGCGTAACCTTTCCGTCTGCTGCGCCGCAGCCAATGATGAGGTCGCCCTTGATGGTCATGTCCTTGAGCGTGACGTCCGCGCAGCGAACGAGTAAATTGCCATCATGATTTTTGGTATATTCTCCCTTGGCGGTGATATACGATTTAATGATGTTGGCAAAAATCTGTGCGAACTCGGCGCGGGTGATATCGTCCTGCGGCGCAAGGATTTTTCCTCTGCCGTGAATATAGTCCGCACCGACCATAGCACGCACATACGGCAGCGCCCAGTTGGAAATCTCGCTGCGGTCAGAAAAGCCAGACAAGTCCGTCTTTGCGTAAGCGTCATAGTCCAGTTCCAACGCTCTCGCCACCACGGTCATAGCTTCCTGCCGTGTGATGGGCGCGTCTGGGGCCATGCTCGAATTGCTACGCCCATTGTACGTTCCCATCTGGACGGCCATTGCAACATCTTCAAAATACCATTTGTCTTTGGACACATCTTTATATTTTGAGATGTCGGCTTTGGCGTAGCAGCCGAATGAGCGGTTGATAATAGCCGCCATTTCCGCGCGCGTCATATCGCCGTTTGGATCGATGATGGTCGCGCTTTTTCCGTACAGAAGTCCGTTGTCCACGGCAGCGCTGACCGCGTCGGCGTACCATGCAGTACGGTCAAAGTCCTTGAAATCCGTAGCTTTGCGGTTCGTCACGCCCGCCGCCGATGCGCTGACCGCCAGCGACAGGCACGAAGCGACTGCGAGAATCATTGCGAGGATTCGTTTCTTTTTCACTTGAATACCTCCTTCAATCTGGACAGGGGAACGCTTTTGGCGTTCCCCTGATAGCAGGCGAGTGGATTAGACTGCATCCCAAGCGATAATGAACAGGACGCTTGCGATGGCGGTGTTAGTCACGGCTTCGCTGACCGGCGTAACGATGGCGTCATACGCAATGCCGATGCTGTTCGCGGAGGTATCGCCCACGCC
>ENA-UEPJ01003233-UEPJ01003233.1-human-gut-metagenome-genome-assembly--contig:-NODE-3233-length-14922-cov-4.440081_pt1 | contig 14922 bp, 9 predicted proteins | sample MGYA00242890_ERZ507896 | MGnify/ENA primary metagenome ERZ507896 (study PRJEB26167, sample SAMN06115508) | human gut metagenome | host: Homo sapiens | place: China:Qinghai | collected 2015-08-20... | reverse complement strand
TTCTTCTGCACGATAACGTGTGTTCTCAAGAAGAACAACATCACCATCTTTCATTGCAGCTACTGCAGCCTTTGCATTTTCACCAACAACATTAGCATCAGCAGCAAATTTTACTTCCTGACCTAATAATTCTGTTAATCTTTTAGCAACTGGTGCTAAAGATAATTCTGGCTTTGGTTCTCCCTTTGGTTTTCCTAAATGAGAGCAAAGAATAACTTTTCCTCCATCAGCAATTAATTTCTTGATTGTAGGAAGAGCTGCAACTAATCTATTCTCATCAGTAATATTTAAGTCTGCATCAAGAGGAACGTTAAAGTCGCATCTTACTAATACTCTTTTTCCTTTTACGTTGATATCATCAACTGATTTCTTATTAAGCATAAATCTGCTCCTTTCTAATAATTAAAATAATAAATAAATATCATCTATTATCAAATTTTTCACTAGAAGAGTATGATTTACCAGAATATTTTTATGTCCTGTTTTTTGCTCCACAGGCCTTTGGTGATGATTACGAGGAATATATCAGGCTGAACGGACTGCAAGGCAAAACGCTGGAAGACTTTCTCCAGTAGTGAGCAGCCGGGGGCGACAGCCCTCCTTGTCGGCCTCCGCATCATCTTCCCATAGCCGCACAAGCAGCATTTCCCGGAAGGACTTCTCACAAACACAAAAAGCCGGTGCATAAACACCGGCCTTTTCATTTTCAGACATTTCTCTGGCATCCTGCTACATCAGGAAAGAACTTTTCCGGTCACAGCAAGACCCGCATGTTCCCCGTGCCCTCGTCCCTGTTGAGCGCGCCGTTTGACGGCGTGCGCCAAAGGCGCGGTGCCGTCCGTCCCGGCGTGCCACAACAGCACCGGGGCCACGGCGCGGGGCAGGGGGTGCAGGGGGCCTGGGGCTGCGCAAGCCCCGGCCCCTTGCCACATCGCCGCGCTTGCCCAGCCCGTGATGCCGGGCAGCAGCCGCCAGCCGGACGGCCCCAAAGGAAGGCAGCCCTGTCCGTCAGGCGCGCCTAGCCCAGCGCCCGCACCAGGCAGACCAGGCCCGCCACGGCGATGACGCAGAGCAGCACCTTGCGGAAGGCCTGCTGCGAGATGTGCTTGACCACGGGGAAGGCGATAAGCGTCCCTAGGATGACGCCGGGCGCGCCGTACATGGCGCAGGTGAGCACCGTGGGCGTGTAGAAACCGGCCATGCCCTGCAACACCAGGGTCACGGTGGCGCGCAGAACGAAGAAGACGCCCAGCGTGCCCAGCAGCACGCGCGGTTCCCAGCCCATGCACAGGCCGTAGGCCCCCACGGGCGGGCCGTCGAAGGCGATGGCCGTGCCCAGCAGGCCGGAGCCGAAACCGGCCACGGCGCCCAGCGCCCGGGGATGGGCGATGCTGCCGCGGGCGCGGAAGGTCTTCTGCCAATAGACGTAATAAAGCAGGAGCAGGCCCACAGCGCCTTGCAGCACGGGGCCGGAACAGATCTGAAGGATGTAGAGCCCGGCAAAAGACCCGGGCACCGAGGCCAGCAGCATGGGCCACAGGGCGCTGACGCGGCAGAAGCGGAAATGCAGGCTGGCCAGACAGATGTCCATGACCATGTTGACGATGCAGGTCAGGGCGATGGCCTCGTGCACCGGCAGGAGCATGGCCAGGAAGGGAAAGGCCACCATGGCGCCGCCGATGCCGCTGACGCCGGAAACGAAACCGCCCAGGATCCAGGCGAAGAAAACAAAAAGGTCCGTAGCTTCGGGCATAACCTTCCCTCCTGTGGACGCTGCCCCGCCGCCGGTCTTCCCGGGGCCGCGGCGTCCCGCATGATCTGGATTGCTGCTCCTGCATAGGGGCCCCATGCCGTTTTGGCAAGGGGGCCGGGAGCCCGATAAAAAAAGCCGCCCCGGGGGGCAGGGCGGCTTCCATGAAAGGCGATCCGGCGAACGGACAGCCAGTGTCCGGCTCCCCTTGCGGGGAGCCGCCGGAGGTTACTTCTTGAAGAAGACCGCGATGTCCTTGCGGCCCAGCACGTTCTCACGGACCTTTTCTTCAGGCAGGGAGATCCAGTGCTTCTTGTTGGAGAAGTAGAAGATGAAGCCCAACACGACCCACACGGCCAGGCAGATGAAGGGGGCGGTACCGATGCGGGCGGGGGAACCGGGCACCAGCAGGAGCAGGATGCACATGACGGCGGTGATGGTACCCACGGCGCAGCAGAACAGCTTGAGGCCCTTCTTGTCCACGCCTTCGCTGCCCATGATCACGCGGCGGGCGGCCAGGCAGGTGAACAGGTAGCCGATACCGGTACCCACGGAGCTCATGTCCACGGTCCAGGCCACGGCGGAGCGGCCGGCGAAGGGAGTCAGCAGCACGACGATGATGGTGAACAGGATGGCCTTGTAGGGGGTGCGGTACTTGGGATGGATCTCACCGAACCAGGCGGGCAGGATACCGCTGCGGGACATGCTGAGCAGCAGGCGGCTGGTGGCGATGAAGAAGCCGTTGGTACCGGTGCACACGGCGCCGAACACGGCCACGGCCAGCACGATGGAGCCGAACTTGCCGAAGGCCATGGTGGCCACTTCACCGGTGCCCCAGGCGGCGCCGGTGGCGCGCTGGGCGTCGAGCTTGGCCAGCAGTTCAGGATACGGCACGGCCATGCCCACGGAGAGCATCACCATGGCGTACAGGAGCACGCCGCAGAAGATGGCGACGACCATGATGTTGCGGGCACGGGAAGGATCGAAGGCGAATTCTTCAGCAGCCTGGGGCACGGTATCGAAGCCCACGAACAGGAAGGGAGAGATGGCGAAGACCAGCAGCACGCAGGCGATCATGCTGCGCTTGTCGGAGAAGGCGGGGCTCAGGTTGGCCACGCTGGCGGTATCCAGGGTCAGCACGCCGCCGAACAGGGCCAGGATGCCGAAGGTCAGCATGAAGGCCAGGATCAGCTGCAGGGCGCCGGCAAAGCCGATACCGCGGTAGTTGATGTAACCGAAGAAGAAGGTACCGGCCGTCATCAATATGACTTCACCGGAATACACGGTCCAGCCGGCGATGGAATAGAGCTCTCCGAACTCAAACACACCGGGGAAGAGGAAGCGGAAAATGACCGAGAGGGCTGCGATGTCGATAGCAACAATGGCAAGATAGCCGATCACCAGCGCCCAGCCGCAAACAAAAGCGCGCGGGGGCCAAAACCGATATACGCATAAGCAAAAGCACCGCCAGCAACAGGGGCGTATTTGACCATGTAGCTGAGGCATACAGCAACGAAGCTGATCAGGCAGGCACCCACAAAGAAACCAAGCAGGGTACCCACAGGACCGGCCTGGGGCAGGAACATATCACCGGGAAGCACAAAGCAACCCCAACCGACAATGGAGCCCAGAGCCAGTGCGCACACCTGCAATGGCGAGAGGGACTTTTCCAACTTGACCTGTTCCGACATACCATTTTCTCCGTTATGAATTTGATACCGCTGCGGATTGCTTGTTATGGCTGCCATACATGCACATGAAGCCTGGTCGTTGCACCCTTTGGCGAACTCCCGGGCGAAAACTATAGTCCCTCCCTGCACAGCAATAAGCGTGCCATATGTGAAAAACTTCCCTATGTCGGGCAATATCCCGTTTTCTCACGAAAAAGGGAATAATAATCATTATTTTAATTTAAAAAATGATAATTAAAATAAAAAAATTTTTATTTTTATATCAAAATTTATATTACATTCTGTAAAAAAAGACCTGCTTGTGATTATTTGGCTAACCATACCCTCCTGAGGCCCCTTCAGTCGGTCCCCCCTCCAGCACCTTGATTTATCTGCCTTATGCAGCCCATCCCTGCAGACAGACCCGCGACAGCGGCATCGGTCACCGGCCATGAATGCCCTGAGCCAAGGGCTCCCGGCCCGCAGATAAAGGCAAAATAACCTTACGCAGCCAATATAATTGAAGATCGTTCAAATCACCCTGATGCGGCATGGAAATTGCTGCCCTCAGGCAAGCTTGTGCCTGACGGCACAGCCTTGTGACCCATATCACCGGCCTGTTCATGCGGACTGGCGAACGTCCTTACAGATGGAGCTGACGTACCATGAGCATCTCAGCGAGCCCCGGGCGGCTCTCCTGCGGCTCTTCCCTGCTGGCCGGCGGCCCTTTGTGCATCATCCTCGGCGCCCTGTGCTTCAGCACCACCGGCACCGTGCAGGCCCTGGCCCCGGATGGCAGCCACCCCCTGGGCATCGGGGCCCTGCGCATGCAGATCGGGGCGCTGGCCCTCTGGGCCTGGTGCGCCTGCCGCCATTCCCTGCCCGCGGGGCTGCGGCACTGGCCGGGCTCGTGCTGCTCAATCTGGGCAGCAGCCAGGACACCAGCACAGCCGCCCTGCTCCTGCCCCTGCTGGCGGGGGCCTGCTACGGCGCCTACTTCGTCTTCAGCAAGCCTCTGGGCCGGGTCCACGCGCCGGAGCACATCATGCTCCTGCTCTGTGCAGGCAGCGGGATCCTGCTGCTGCCCGTCCATTTCTGCACGCCGCCGCTCTGGCTGCTGCACCCCCAGGGGATGGGGATGGCCCTGTATCTGGGCGTCGTGACCGCGGCCCTGGCCTTCAGCCTCACGCTGGCCGGGCTGCGCCGCACCCCCACGGCCATGGCCGCCACGCTGGCCCTGGTGGAACCGCTGGGCGCTGCCTGCTGGGGCATCTTTTTGCTGCATGAGCCCGTCGGCGGTCAGGAGCTGGCCGGTATGGGCCTGCTTTTCGGCGGTGTGGCCCTGCTGGCCCTGGGCAAGAAAACGGAAGGAACGGAGCCAACGGAAGAGCGGGAACATTCCCGCCCCCTGACCGGGAAAGGCGCCCCCCAGCATTAGCATGCAGACACGATCATGGAGCCTGTCGGCTGCAGACGACGGCTCCCAAGGATCCGGGAAGGATGTTCTCCGTGTCCTCCCGGGCCCTTGCTTTTTCCGCCGCTTCCCGCTCCACCGCGCACCATCCTGCGCCGAAAACACCAACGGGCCGCCCCTTTCGGGACGGCCCGTTTCGTTATCCGCGGGACACAGCGGCCCCACAGACGCAAAAAGCCCCTGACGCTCTCGCATCAGGGGCTTGCATGCAATGGTGGGTCGTGCGGGGTTCGAACCTGCGACTCTCTGCTTAAAAGGCAGATACTCTACCTACTGAGTTAACGACCCGTTGAGACGTTTCAGATATACAAATCCCCACATGAAGTCAAGGATTATTTTCCACAAATCCGTTTTTCCGGCCTTTCCATGCCGCAACGGCATGGCTTTCTCCCCCCCTCATCGCTCGGGGCACCGCCACGGCCGGACACCCTAACGTCTTTCGCCGGGACTAGGCGTTCTTCTTTTCCTGCTTGGCCCAGGAATCGCGCAGGCCCACGGTGCGGTTGAAGACCGGGCGCTCGTCGGTGCTGTCCTTGTCCTTGCAGAAGTAGCCCACGCGCTCGAACTGCACCTTGGCGCCCACTTCCTTGGCAGCCAGGGCCGGTTCCAGCATGGCGGTCACTTCGCGCAGGGAGTCGGGATTGATGGCATCCAGGAAGGTCTGGCCTTCGGGCATGGCATTGGGGTTCTCGGCCGAGAACAGATGCTCGTACAGGCGCACGGTGGCGGGCACGGCATGGCGCGCGGAGACCCAGTGGATGGTGCCCTTGACCTTGCGGCCGTCGGGGCTCTGGCCGCCGCGGCTCTCGGGATCGTAGGTGCAGCGCAGTTCCACCAGATTGCCGGCATCGTCGTACACGGCTTCGCGGCAGGTGATGAAATAAGCGTAACGCAGACGCACTTCCGCGCCGGGCGCCAGGCGGTGATACTTCTTGGGCGGATCCTGACGGAAGTCGTCGCGTTCGATCCACAGTTCACGCGAGAAGGGCACGGTGCGGCTGCCGTAGGCGGCATCTTCGGGATGCCAGGGCATCTCGAATTCTTCCACCTGGTCTTCGGGGTAGTTCTCGATGACCACCTTCACGGGATTCAGCACGGCCATGGCGCGCGGGGTGTGGGCGTTGAGGTATTCGCGGATGCAGAATTCCAGCACGGCGTAATCCACCATGGAGTCGGAGCGGGCGATGCCGATGCGGCTGCAGAACTCGCGCAGGGCCTCCGGCGGCACGCCGCGGCGGCGCAGGCCGCTCAGGGTGGGCATGCGCGGGTCGTCCCAGCCCTTGACGTAGCCTTCCTTCACCAGCTGGATGAGCTTGCGCTTGGACAGCACCGTGTGGGTGAGGTTGAGGCGCGCGAACTCGATCTGCTGGGGATGGTACACTTCCAGGGCGTCCAGCACCCAGTCATAGAGCTCGCGGTTGTTCTCGAACTCCAGCGTGCAGATGGAGTGGGTGATGCCTTCCAGCGAGTCCGACAGGCAGTGGGTGAAGTCGTACATGGGATAGATGCACCACTTGTTGCCCGTGCGGTGATGTTCGGCATGGCGGATGCGGTACAGGGTGGGGTCGCGCATGACCAGATTGGGCGAGGCCATGTCGATCTTGGCGCGCAGCACATGCTCGCCGTCGGCGAATTCCCCGGCGCGCATGCGGCGGAACAGGTCCAGGTTCTCTTCCACGCTGCGGTTGCGGCAGGGGCTCTCCTTGCCGGGACGGGTCAGGGTGCCGCGGTACTCGCGGATCTCGTCGGCGCTCAGGTCGTCCACATAGGCCTTGCCCTTGAGGATGAGCTGCTCGGCGTATTCGTAGAGCTTGTCGAAATAGTTGGACGCATAGAATTCGCGGTCGTCCCATTCACCGCCCAGCCACTTCACGTCCTCGCGGATGGAATCCACGTATTCGGTGTCTTCCTTGACGGGGTTGGTGTCGTCGAAGCGCAGGTTGCACATGCCGCCGAACTCGCGCGCCACGCCGAAGTTCAGGCAGATGGACTTGGCATGGCCCAGATGCAGGTAGCCGTTGGGTTCCGGAGGAAAGCGCGTGTGCACCTGACCCCCGAAACGACCCGACGCGTTGTCGTCCATGATGCGGGCGCGGATGAAGTCCACACCGGCTTTGGGATTGTCGTTGCTTTCCGCGGCAGCGGCCACGGTCTCGGCCTTGTTTTCGCTCATGGCGTTGTTCCTCCGTAAGATATTGAACGCAGCAGGATACGCCAAGCCGGTACGGGGGTCAACGCCGCCCGCCGGGCCTTCCCGGCAAAGACGAAGATTTTTTTGTGCCTTTACCGGATTTTCCCTTGACAAGTAGGCCCTTCCCGACTAATGTACAGCCTCACGCGGGAATGACGATGTCTTCCCTGAGCGGAGAGGTGTCCGAGTCGGCCGAAGGAGCTCGCCTGCTAAGCGAGTATACGGGCTTAAACCTGTATCGAGGGTTCAAATCCCTCCCTCTCCGCCACTAAGGCAGCAAAGCCGGTAGGTTACAGCATGTAGCTTACCGGCTTTTTTCGTGCCTGAAAAATAGCCTCCCCGGCAAAGATGTATACCATTGTGTATACCGGCGTGCCGAAACAGCCGTTTCCAGGGGGGCACGTAAACAGGCTGCCCAGCCTTGCTTATGGCGGCCTTTTTGAGCGTGGGAAACGCTTCGGCTGGTGGTACGGTGTGCGAAGCCGACAAAAAAGGCCGGAGATCGTCTCCCCGGCCTTTCGGTTGTCTGGTTGTTAGCTGGCCTTTAAGGGCTGGTTCATTTCTTCAATCACCTCCGCCAAGTGATCTACTGGGGGGCACAAGCTGTGCAAGTAGGTGTCCGTGGTGGTGGCGCGCTGGTGGCCCAGCATGTGCTGAATGTCGCACAGCGTCACCTTGTTCGTGCTTACGAGCATGGAGGCGAAGTAGTGCCGCAGCGCATGAAAACCGAACTCCCTGACACCAGCTTCACGGCACAGCCGTTTCAGCATGCGGCATATGGAGGGCTGGTTCCGTCTGTACGGCCCATGCGTAGCTGGATTGACGAAAACATACGGGCTGCCCTCTGATAGAGGGTGAAGCCGCGTCAACACGTCACGCAGCGTATGGCCGACAGGAACCAGACGGGCAGTCTTGGAGCCATTCCGGCTTTTGTGCGTCCACAGCCTGATGGAGCCGTCCAAAACGTCTTCCCACTTCAGGTTAAGCACTTCACTGAGGCGTGCCCCAGTGTAGCTGATGACCGTTAATATATCTCTTTCCTGCTGCGTAGCAGCGGCGAAGACTTTCTCAACGTCATCCTTTGAAGGGACGTACTTGACGAACTCCTCTTCCGGGAAGGGCTTGACCGCCTGCCAAGGATTGCCGGTAAGCTCTGATTTGTGCCAGTTCCAAAGGGCCTTGAGCGTACGTATACGCCTGTTGGCCGTTTTGGCACCGCTACGGGCCATGACGCCGTTGCTAAAGGCACGCGCCATGCTCAAAGTAACGTCATCCATAGCGCAGTCCTGCAAGCGGCAGTCTTTCCTGATGTAGCTGGCGAACTCCCGCAGGTGCTTCTTCTTCTCCCTAAGGGTGTTGGAAGCTATGCGCAGCTCGCAGTCAGCTATGTACTGGCTACAGGCCAGCGAATACATCAAACGGGGCTGTGCTACCATTGCTGGGGCTTGCCTCATCGCCAACTCCCATATCTTTGCTTCTTGGAGCGTCAGAAAGCGCTTCTTGCGTATTACACCACCTACTTTGACGCTTGCCTCGTACCGACTGCACGTCTTCATCTCTATCTTGTTGATAGCCATAATAGCTGTACCTTCCTTGTTTTGTGTAGTTCAAGACTTCCACAGGGTCAAAACGGACGCTTCTGAGGTCTCTACCATGCGTTACAAAGTAGTGGGGGAACTCGCGCCACGTCTTTCTGAAGGTAGCTGGGGAGATTTGTAAAATTTCTGCTATCTCTCTATATCTCTTTAACTGCAGATCCATCACGCGCCGCCTCGCAAGCTTTTCTAATGGCTTCAACAAGAATCTTATTATCAGCATAGCATATCGATGCGGTCTTTTTATTCTTAATATCATCAAGGTATCTTGTATTGAATTTCGTAGGTGATAGCTTGTATTTCAATTTACGTAAGAAAATTGAGCAGGCCCTTTCACTAACCTTAGCGGTAGTCTTTGGCGCAAATTTGATATTCTTTTTCCCGATGCATCCCCACATGTGCGATTTGCCAGACCTCTTGATGAATTCTATATCGTAAGACCATTTTTCAGGCTTGGTGATATAGCCAACATGCTTGGCAAATTCACATGGCTTGATGCAACAGGCCGTTGTCGTGTCTGGAGCTGTACGTATTTTGGCTGATGCGAGTGACGCATCCCACAGCTCTTCGACGAACTGATGCTCTTCTTGAGAGAAGTTGAGGCTGCTTTTCTTGAACAGGTTCCCTAGCATGTGAAAGTGGAATCCTACGTTTTTCTTCCACTCGCACTTGTAGATGAACCAGCTTTTTTTGAAGTGGTACTTCAATTTCTTCGTAAAAGAATTGAAGACCTTCCGGTAGGTGGGGTAGTCGAATGGCTGGCGGCCATTATTAGGAATGATAAGCGTGATGAATAGCTCTGGCGGGACTGCCAAGGTGCAAAGTGTACGGCGTAAACCGGCAAGACGCTGTTGCCTTGCCTTACCGAGGGTGTATTGGTTGCGATACTGCCCATTACGCTGAACGGGGGTGCGCTTTCCTTCTTCCGTTGTGATGCTGCAATACATTCCAGCAATGCTGACATATTTCATGGATCATCCTCTTTTTCATGGTTTTATACTCCTAAACAGTAAATATTCGTAAAAATTTCTAATATACCTAGGCATATGGCCGATTTCACGTCCATTACGGCGGGTTAAGGCAGGAAACGTATTCCATGTCAGTTCTCCTTTCTTGGCATATTTTTTGCTTGCTAGACACCAACTTGTGCCAGTAGGGCTAGCTAACAAACACCGCCTTACCATACCCCAGATTCCAAGGCACGGCTACTATTTTTGTAAAATATCGATAAAAGATAATATATTGTAATCATTGAATTTTATGCCTATTTTTGCCTTTTTTTTACAAAATTTTCTCCTGTATAAACAAGTAGTTAGACAAACAGATTGAGGCATCAGCCCCACCTACCCACCGCTACAGTAGGAAACTTCGCTGAAAGCTGCATCCTTGCGCCTCAACTTTCCCCCTTGGTCAAACGCGACCTTCAGGAACTTGACATGGGCCTCAGCTCTCCCCTTTCTGCGACCAGCCAAAACGTATCTCGTTCGTGACGCTTGAAGACCCGCTTCCTTGACACGTGCCTTTTACTCGTGGAGCTCCCCAGCTACCTTCTTTCTTATAGGGAAGAGAAGAGCTAAAAGACTCAGCCCTTTCCCCTTCTGATGCATCAAGTTCAGCGTTTAGACGGTTAACAAACGAATTGGCATATAACCCTCCTTAAAGTGGTTCTTTCCTATATAAAAATAATATTGTCGTATAGTTATACGTATACTATACAGACAGCCTCCTTGGTGCTTTTGCCGTTTTGCAAATACAAGCCACCAATCTTTTCCCTTAACTACGCCTTTTGAGCGTTCTTTGGATAGGAAAGAAGGAAAGGAGGAGTGTTAAACGACACGCCTTCACTCTTTCCCTTGTCCACGGCTACAGACAGCTTCCTTGGCGCTTTTGCCGTTTTGCGGGACAATCCCCCAATCTTTCCCCTTAACTACGCCTTTTGAGCGTTCTTTGGCAGGAAAGAAGAAAAGGAGGCGTGTAAAACGACACGCCCCCCTTTTTCCTCTACTACTGCTTCGGCGGGTAAACGGCCTTCACGAGCTTGTCAAACTCCGGTTTCAGCTCGAACAGCTTCTCAAGCACGGCTTTCATGGGAGCCAACGACATTTTGAGGTCGGGGAACTCCTTTTTGACTTCACCGGGGACCAGCGTGAACGGCATGAAAATGGAGCCTCGCTGGTGCAGCTTGAAACCAGCCTCCTTGAGCCGGGCGTTTTGCTCGTAGAACTCCTTCATGGCCTTCTTTACCTTATATAAGGAAGGCCCACCGGTCTTGCCGACCATCCTGAACTCGAAGCACATGGAACCGCCGTTCACACCAAGCGCCTGGGACAGCCAATAGCCGTTGTCTCCCTCGTTCTCCCACAAGCGAAAGCACACGAGGGGATCACCATTGGCTTTGTACGGCCAGTGAGCGCAGGCAAACCACGTTTCTTCGTGCTCCTCGTCGTCACCGGTCACAAGCGCGTACTGGCCGCGCCACGGCGTTCTGTCGCCAACACGCATGGATATGGCCTTATTCATGGCTTGGAAGACTTGCCGCTCAACGCTCTCGGTAAGCGATTCGGCTTCAATGTTGTCAGGGTTGTCGAGAAGGTACAGACACATTTCTTTCGTGTAAGACATAAATAACTCCTATCTTATAATAAACGAAAAGCCCCCTGCATGAATGCAGAGGGCTTTAGCCGAAAGCCATTTTTCGGCTTTATATTATTATATCATATTTTATAAAAAAGTCAATATGGAATTAGTATTACTCTTATTTTGTCCGTTATTTTTTAAATCATAGCGTAGTATGATAAAAATATCCTATATAAGTCCAATATATTTCTCGAAGAAAGCTTTAATGCGCTCAATGATGCCTTTTTTATTCTCTCTACTCCTTTTATCAAAGGGATTGGCTGGTGGCATGATTTTATCAAGATCTGTACCGATGGTTTTCAACGTACCATCACGAAAAGCGTTGTCTATAAACTTGCGGGCTTCTTCAGGCTTTAGACGTTCGCTTGTGATAAGCTCTGCCAAGTCTGACTCTTTCTGTTTGCTTACGTAACGCTGCCAGTCTTCACAGACAGACGGAGACACATTGATGTCCGCAATAAAGCCTTCAATGAGTTCCTTTTTGCTGCGAAGCTCGATGCTGGAATTGATGGCCGTACGGATATTGGCAAGGATGGCTTTATCCTTGCCGTGCGAGGCCCGGAACTTCTCCACGAGCATCAGGATATAGTCGATATTGATTTCAACCTGACGCATCAGCTCCATTTCAAAGACGATATCGGCGTTAATATCTTCCTTATCTGCTTTTGGTTCCCTGTGCTTCTCGTACAAGTCAAGATAGATGCTCTGGTAATCCTGAAACTCACGGGGCGTAAGGATCTCGTTGCCCTTGAAATCATCAAAGGCGGTAAGGATATTCCGTATCCGCAGGATGGAGCCGAACAGGACTATAAAGCTTTTTTCTTCATCCTCACCGACTATTTGCTGTCCCAGCGGAAAACGGGTGAGCAGGCTGTCAATAAGCTCCCGGTAGCCTTCGTGGTGTCTGGATTCGCCGTTCGCCTTCTCTTCGTCAAAGCCGTTATAGTAATCTTCGTACTTTTTCAGCAGGACTATGCCGCCGGCGTCCTTGTCGCCAAAAAGGGCTATGGCTTCGTCCGTCTCTTTTTGCAGGTCACGGAAACAGACGATATTCCCGAAGGTCTTCACAGAATTGAGGATGCGGTTGGTGCGGGAGTAGGCCTGGATAAGGCCGTGCTGTTTGAGGTTCTTGTCCACCCACAGCGTATTGAGGGTAGTTGCGTCAAAGCCCGTGAGGAACATGTTCACCACGATAAGAAGGTCGATCTCGCGCTTCTTCATCCGCTGGGACAAGTCCTTGTAGTAGTTTTGGAACTTGTCGGCTGAGGTATCAAAGTTGGTGTTGAAGGCCTTGTTGTAATCAGCGATGGCAGCTTCCAGGAAATCGCGGGAAGTATCATCCAGTTCGGCGGTATTGAAGCTTTCATCTTCCGGGTCAGCTTCGTTGGGCTGGTAGCTGAAAATGGTAGCTACAGCCATATCCCTGTGCAATTCCTGCAACTGCCGCTTGAACTCCTTGTAGTAGAGCATGGCCACGGGGATGGAGCTCACGGCAAAGATGGAGTTGAAGCCCGCCAGCCTCTGTCCTTTGACGGTATAGAAGAAGGAACGGCACGTCTTTCTGTCAAAGTTCTCCAGGATGTACCTGACTACGGCGCTGATGCGTTCCGGGGCGGCAAGCGCCTTTTCGATGTCGATGGCCCTGACTTTGCAATCCTTCACGCCCTCCGCCATCTTCACTGTGTTGATGTAGTCGATGCGGAAGGGCAGCACATTGCCGTCATTGATGGCATTGACGATGGTATAGGTGTGCAGCTTGTCGCCAAAAGCCTGTTCGGTGGTCTTCAGCAGCGGGTTGCCGCTGGCACTGGCATTCTCGGCAAAGATGGGCGTGCCCGTGAAGCCGAATAGATGGTAATTTTTGAAGGCCCGGGTAATGGCGGCGTGCAGCTCGCCGAACTGCGAGCGGTGGCATTCGTCAAAGATAAGAACCAGCCTTTGCTGAAAGACGGTGTGCTTTGGGTTCTTCGTCACGAAGATGCCGAGCTTCTGGATGGTGGTGATGATGATGCGGGCGTTGGGGTCTTCCATCTGCTTCGTGAGCACCTTAACGGAATTGTTGCCGTTGGCCGCCCCTTTCTCGAACTTATCGTATTCCTTGATGGTCTGGTAGTCCAAGTCCTTTCTGTCAACGACAAAGAGCACCTTGTCCACATAGGGAAGGCGCGTGGCAAGCTGGGCTGTCTTGAAGGAAGTAAGCGTCTTGCCAGAGCCGGTGGTATGCCAAATGTAGCCACCAGCGGCGAGCGTCCCGGCCTTTTTGTAGTTATGGGCCAGCTCAATGCGCTGGAGAATGCGTTCCGTGGCGGTGATCTGGTAAGGACGCATCACCAGCAGGAGCTTTTCAGAGGTGAAGACGCAGAAACGGGCAAGGATATTCAGCAGGGTACGCTTGGCAAAGAAAGTCTTGGTAAAATCCACAAGGTCGGCAATGATTTTATTGTTACCATCCGCCCAGTAGGAAGTGAACTCAAAGGAGTTGCTTGTCTTCTTGCTCGTGCGCCTGCCGCTCCCGCTCTGCTCCCTGATATGGGCGTCACGGGTAGTATTCGAATAGTATTTCGTGTGGGTGCCGTTGGAGATGACGAATATCTGGACGTATTCATACAGGCCGGAGGAGGCCCAGAAGCTGTCCCGCTGATAGCGCTTGATCTGATTGAAAGCTTCCCGTATAGCCACGCCGCGGCGCTTGAGTTCGATGTGGACCATAGGGAAACCATTGACGAGCACCGTCACATCATAGCGGGTATCGTGCGTCCCCTGCGTCTCTTCATACTGATTGATGACCTGTACGCGGTTGCTATGGATATTCTTCTTGTCCAGCAAGGTAATATTCTTGGTCGTGCCGTCATCCCTTGTCAGGTTGAGGACGCTGTCTTCCTGTATGCGTCTGGTCTTTTCCTCGATGCCTTCGTTGGCATTGGCAAGATGCTGGGTGAAGAACTGCTTCCATTCCCTTTCAGAAAACGAGTAGTTGTTGAGCAGCTCCAGCTGGTGGCGAAGGTTGGCAACAAGCGCTGCCTCATCGCGTATATCCGCATATTCGTAGCCTTGAGAACACAGTTGTTTGATAAACGCCTTTTCCAGATCAGCTTCGCTCTGGTAGGCGTCGGAACGGACTTCAGCAGATGTATATTCGGCCACCACCGTGCTTTCAGGGCATTGCGCCACCATATTGAAACTGGACATCAGACGGCCTCCTTGAAGGTGAGGAGCTTGTCCCGGTAGTATTCGTACTGCTTCTTCCGTGCTTCTATCTCGGCGGGCAGGCCGCTGGTCAGGTCGTTGCACAGGGCATCGAAGCGGTCAAGGATACGAACAATTTCTTCCTGTATGGGAAGAGGTGGAACGGGGATAGACATTTTTTTTATATCATTATTACTTAAATTAATAACAGAACCACCAGAAACATTTTCATACATTAATTTTACAGTATTACATAAAAAATAATAAAGAAACTTATTATTGAGAATGTTTGTATTTGGAATAAACTTACCAACTCGCTGATTTAAATAACAAATATTATCACTATTACTTATAGAACGGAAGAGCGTCGTGTAGGGAAAGAGTGTGTCAGTACGTGTAGATCTCGGTGGTCGCCGTAT
>ENA-UEPJ01003232-UEPJ01003232.1-human-gut-metagenome-genome-assembly--contig:-NODE-3232-length-14927-cov-5.442492_pt1 | contig 14927 bp, 12 predicted proteins | sample MGYA00242890_ERZ507896 | MGnify/ENA primary metagenome ERZ507896 (study PRJEB26167, sample SAMN06115508) | human gut metagenome | host: Homo sapiens | place: China:Qinghai | collected 2015-08-20... | reverse complement strand
GAAACATTATTGGGTAAATAAAAATTTTGATGGGGGAGCTGTTGCGTTATATTACTATTAGTTTGCGAGAATTATAGTGTATGCTTTAGTGATATTAGGCGGTGTCGTGTACGACACCGCTTTTTTGTTTGAAGAAATACAATTATATTTGTCTTCGTCTAAAATTATATGAATATATGACAAATACAATCCGGAGCGGAAGAATATGTTTGTCGGATTCGAGAACATTTAAAGAGGTATATGAACAATATTTTGCCGCTTTAAAGTATTTCGCCATGCGTTACGTGGGGGATGAGGAATTGGCGTGTGATCTTTTGCAGGATATTTTTATTAAGTTATGGGAAAAAGGGGATAAGTTCGAGGACGAGTTACAGTTGAAGGCTTACTTGTACCGGGTGGTGCGTAACCATTGCCTGACGTTCCTGCGGGATAAGCAGAGACAAGATAGACGAATGGAAGGTTTTGAAGTGGAGGAGGCGGAAGAGTCGTTCGTGTACCAGATGATCGAGGCTGAAATATATGCCTTGATAAATGATATTTTTGAAGAACTTCCGGAAGCCTGTCGGAACGTGTACGCGAAGAGTCTGGAAGGAAAGAGTCATAAAGAGATCGCGGAGGAGTTGAATATTGCCGTTACGACCATTAAAAAACATAAGACAAACGCAAATAACTATCTGAGGGAACGTTTGAAACATCTCCTTTGTTTTATGATGTACTTGTATTCGTGAATGCCGTGATTTTAAATTGATTTCCCCACGTTATTGCTCTTTTATAGTTTTCCCATCCCAAAATTTTCCTTCGGAAGGGGTGGGATGGAAATAAATAGAATAAAAATCCGGGTGAGGTCAGTTCGCGAGAGAGTGGGTTTCGAGGTAAAATAAGTTAAATAATAAATATATATGATATATTTGTATTGTAGTTGATTTATATCAACTCCCATTCATCTCCTATTCAACTCCTATTCAAAGCCTATTCCAAAGGTAAAATAATAGAATTTAAATTGTATTTGTATAAAATTTAATAACAGCAAAATACCTGATATATATATTATTGATTGTTGTAAGATAACTGAACAGGATAGATTTTTTTCTTGAAAAAATGCCATATTTCTATACTACCTTTTTTGTTTTTTGGAGTTCTTAGATAAGAAAGATAGAAAAATATTTTAAGACAGGAGTAATTGATGAATACACGGGAGATTGAGAGATTGATAACGAAGGCACTTTTGAATGATATTTCGGAAGATGAACAACGCCGGTTGGATGAATGGTTAAATGCATCCGGGCGGAACAGGGATTTCTTTGAAGGTTTGCACTCGGGGAAATATTTGAAAAGGGCTGTCACGGACTGTAATCGCGTGTTGCGGGATGATCGGTGGAAGCGGTTGAGAAGGGAAACGGTGGCTATCAGGAGTCGAAAGATTCGTTCACGGGTGCTTCGAGTGGCGGCGGCGATTATTTTCCCGTTGATGGTGGGTGGAATAATTTGGTTGATGTCGGATTCAAAACAGGGAGATTCTTCAACTTTATTGGCACACGAGGAGATTAAGGTCGGGAGTTCCAAAGCCGTGGTAACCTTATCCAACGGGGAGAAAGTTGCTCTTTTCGGGGACACGACGGTACGCGTGAATGACGGGTTGGCGGTGATGGTGAATCAGAAGGATACGCTGAATTTCATGAGAAATAACGAGGCGGTTGTCGCTGATAATAGTTTTACCGTGATCCAGATACCGAGAGGGGGAGAGTATATCGTGCGTCTGGAGGACGGTACGACCGTGTACCTTAATTCCGAGTCGGAACTGCGAATACCGGTGCATTTTAATTCGAAGGAACGCGTCGTTTGGTTGACGGGAGAGGCGTATTTCAGTGTCGAGCACGAGAAACAACGGTCGTTCACGGTGAGAACGGAGCGGGCGGATATTTCCGTGCTGGGAACGGAATTCGGGGTTCGGGCTTATGCTGACGAGGCGGATTTGTTGACAACGCTGGTGCAAGGGGCGGTAGAGGTGAAGAGCGAGAGTCGCATGCACCGGATTGTACCCGGCGAGCAGGCGAAGGTGGATGAGGCTGGTAATATAGAGGTGAAAGAGGTCAACGTGGATGATTATATTGCTTGGAAGCTGGGACGGATCGTGTTCGTGAACGCCCGTTTGGAAGATATCATGAGAGAGTTGCAGCGCTGGTATGATTTCAAGGTTTCGTACAGCAGCCCGGAGCAGAAAGAGTTACGTTTCACGATGGATATCCTGAAGTACAAGGAGGTTTCCGATATATTTGATTTGATGGAAAAAATCAAAAGGATCACGTTTGTCGTGGAGGGGAACCATGTGACTCTAAAATAAAAAGAGAACGGTACCGCAAATACCATTCCCTTGTGAGTCTGCTAACAGACTAATGTAAAATCAATAAACAAAGTTATGGAAAATAATTAAAAGAAAAAAAGAAAGCCGATCATTTCTGCCGCAAACAGAATTGAAGAGATTGTGAAATAGACTAATGTAAAATCAAACAAATTATTTTATGAAGAGAGATCATGAAAGTTTTCGGGGGTATCCCCGGTGGCTATGCCAATTGTTGTTATCCGTGAAGATAGTACTGTTGTCAGTATCATTTTCATTCGCTCAACAAAACACGGATCGGGTTAGTGTGGATATGAAAAATGCTTCGTTGGCAGAGGTTTTTGACGAGATCAAACGCCAGACGAAGTTGAGTTTCATGTTCAGTAACGACGATTTGAAACATGTCGGAAGAAAGGATTACGCGGTAAAGAATGTTACCGTGGATTCTGCCATGCGCGAATGTCTGGAAGGTACCGGGCTGGAATATGAATTGACCAATAACGTGGTGGTGATACGGAAAGCCCCGGTAAAGGCGGAGAAAGTGCAACAGATCACGTTGATGGGAACGGTGCGGGATCAAAAAGGGGAAACGTTGCCCGGGGTTTCAATCGTCATCAAGGGAACGGCTTTAGGTGGGGCTACCGATATTGACGGTCGCTATTCGTTGGCTCTTCCCTTGACCAAGGATATGGTACTTGTATTCTCGTACGTGGGGATGTTGACGAAAGAGGTCGTGTACGACGGGCAGAAAACGATAGACGTGACGTTGGAAGAGAACGTGAAGGAGATGGAAGAAGTCGTGGTTACCGGTATCTTTACCCGGAAGGCTGAGAGTTACACGGGTGCGGCGCGTACCGTGAAAGCGGAAGATCTGGCGAAAGTGAGTAATATGAATGTCCTGCAAGCCTTGAAAAACCTTGATCCTTCTTTTCAGGTGATAGAGAGCAATCAATTCGGTTCCGACCCGAACCGGGTGCCGGAAATCCAGATGCGCGGTGCTTCCAGTTTCACGGACATGAAGGATAAATACCAGACGAACCCGAACCAGCCGCTTTTTATCGTGGACGGTTTTGAACAGACTATCGAGAAGGTGATGGACATGGATATGAACCGGGTGGAGTCTATCACGACGTTGAAAGACGCGACGGCAAAGGCGCTTTACGGTTCCAAGGGGGCGAACGGCGTGGTTGTTATCGAGACCAAACGTCCGGCGATCGGTAAGATGACGGTAAGTTATACCGGGAGTATGGATATCCAAGCCCCGGATTTAAGTAGTTATAATTTGTGTAATGCGTGGCAGAAACTGGAAGTGGAGCGTTTGTCCGGGGTATATACCTCGTCCACGAATCACCCGGTGAGTCAACAGCGGTTGGATGAATTGTACGCGGGATTGAATAAAGAGGTAGAGCGGGGTGTCAATACCTATTGGTTGAGCAAACCGTTACGTACCGGGATCGGGCACAAGCACTCGTTGAATTTCGAGGGTGGCGATGAGTTTATCCGGTATAATATTAACGTGAGTTACAACAACGTGGCGGGTGTTATGAAGGGTTCCAACCGGGAAACATTCGGCGGAGGTTTTACTTTTTCTTATCGTTACAAATCTTTGCTTTTCCGGGAACAACTTTCTTTGTTGCATAATAAAGCCGATAATTCCCCTTACGGGTCATTTTCCGATTACGCGAAACTGAACCCGTACTGGAGGGCGAACAATGAAGATGGGACAATTCGGGAGGTGTTGAACCCGGTAGAGGTGGCCTACGGGAGTAACCCGGTTTACAACCCGCTAATAAATAAAACTTTAAACACGAAAGACGAAAGTAAATACACGGATATAACAAATAATTTTTATATCGAGTGGAGTGTCTTTGATGATTTGAAAGCCACGGGGCGTTTCGGTTTCACTTCCCGCACGGATGAATCGGATATTTTTTACCCGAGGGATCACACGATGTTCCGTGATATCGATATCACGGACGACGCTTATTTCGAGAGAGGTCAATACACGAAAGGGAACGGGAAGATGACAACCCTAACGACGGATATCGCTTTGAATTACTCGAAGACTTGGGATAAACACGTGATGTTTGCCAACGCTCAATGGAGCCTCGGTGAAACGAAATCGGAATCCGTTACTTTTCAAGCGGAGGGATTTGCCAATGACAAGTTGGATTACATCACTCATGCCCAACAGTATCTTGCCGGAGGAAAACCGAGTGGAAGCGAGTCTTTGTCCAGAGAAACGAGTTTTCTGGCTTCCGTGAACTATTCTTACGATTCCCGCTACCTGTTCGACGGTAACTATCGGGCGAACGCGTCTTCGTTGTTCGGGGCTGATCGCCGCTGGGGACATTTTTGGTCTGTTGGTGCGGGTTGGAACATGCACAACGAGAAATTCTTGAATGACATTGGGTGGTTGCAACGTTTGAAATTGCGTGTTTCCACGGGCTACACGGGTTCACAGAACTTCAATTCTTATCAGGCGGTTTCTACTTACAAGTATTATTCAAACGAAGTTTACGATAACATTATCGGTTCTTACTTGATGAGTTTGGCTAATCCCGACCTGCAATGGCAAAAGACACAGGATAATAACGTCGGAATCGATGTATCATTATTTGGTCGTGTCGATTTGACTTTTGATTATTATATCAAGAACACGAGTAACTTGTTGACCCCGGTAACGTTACCGCCTTCCGCCGGGTTCTCTTCTTACACGGAGAATCTGGGAAAATCACAGAACAAAGGATTCGAGTTGCAGGTAAGCGTGCGCGCGATTAATGATGCGGATAAGGATTTGCACTTGAACGTGTTCGGTTCTTTGATGCACAACACGAACAAGATCAAAGAGATTAACGAGGCTCTGTCAAGCATGAATGATGATAAGGATTCCGACAAAGATTTCAATTATGATCAAAGTACGAAAGAAAAGACCACGAAACCGTCCGTTCGCTACGCCGAGGGACAATCGATGAGTGCCATTTGGGCGGTGCGGTCTTTGGGGATCGACCCGGGTACCGGAAACGAGCTGTTTCTGACAAAGGACGGGCAACTGACTTACACGTGGGATGCCAACGATCAAGTCGTTTGCGGTGACGAGTTGCCGAAATACACGGGAACATTCGGTTTTAACTTGGATTGGAAAGGTTTCTCTGTAAATACCTCTTTCTATTTCCGTTTGGGCGGACAGATGTATAATCAAACGTTGGTAGACAAGGTTGAGAATTGCGATATGACTTACAACGTGGACCGTCGGGTGTATACCGGAAGATGGACCACACCGGGACAAAAAGCCGAGTTCAAGAGAGTTACCGACCCGAATTATTTCACGCGCCCGACATCTCGCTTCGTGCAGGATTTGAGCGAATTGCAAATGACTTCTCTGAATGTCGGTTACGATTTCAGAAATTGTAAGTTCATGCAGAATGGTATTATCGAGCGGTTGAAATTGTCTTTCTACATGAATGATGTATTTCGTCTGTCAACGGTGAAGACGGAAAGAGGTACGGATTACCCGTTTGCCCGTTCTTTCTCGTTCCAGCTGCAAGCGACATTCTAACAGGTGGTAGGCTATGAATATACTAAACAATTATTCGACTAGATTATGAGAAAAGGTTTTTTAAAATATAGTTTGTGGATTTTGGTTTGTTTCAGCATGGTGGCGTGTAACGACTGGCTGGACGTGAAACCGAAAACCGAGATGGAAGCCGAAGATATGTTCTCCACCGAGGATGGGTTCAAGGATGCTTTGGCGGGCGTTTATACGGCGATGACAAAATCTTCTCTGTATGGTAGAGAGTTGACTTACGGGATAGTGGATGTGGTCGCCCAGCAATGGGGAGGAATCGGCTCCAATCATCGTTACGCGAACGCGTTGAAATACGAGTACGAGGCAACGAACACGAAACCGATTATCGACACGCTTTGGAACGGGTTGTATAACGCCATAGCGAACGCTAATAGTATTCTGGCTTATATTGATAATTCAAAAGCCGTGTTCACGGGGGATAATAAGCAGATTATAAAAGGGGAAGCGTTGGCTTTGAGGGCTTTCATGCACTTTGATTTGTTACGTTTGTTTTGTGCGGATGCGACAAGTGCTTCCGCTGAAGACGGGATTCCTTATGTCAATGAACTCACGAAGCAGGTAACCGTGTCGGTTTCCCCGAAAGATGTCACGGAACAAATTATCAAGGATTTGAAAGAAGCGGCTACGTGTCTGGCAAATGATCCTGTGCTGACGGGACGGGAAGTTTCCGCGAGTGATGACAACGGTTATTTGATAAATCGGAATTATCACTTGAATTATTACGCGGTTATGGGGTTGATGGCACGCGTGTACATGTACGCGGGCAATCCGACCGAAGCCCGTAAGAGTGCCATTGCCGTGCTCGAGGCTCACGAAAACCGGGAGTTGTTTCCTTGGAGCACGAGGGGCGACGTGTTGAACGAGAAAAAGGAGTTGCGTGACCGTACTTTTTCCACGGAACATCTTTTCGCTTTAAATATAAGGAAGTTGAAAGATTATATCGAGGGGTCTTTCACGGGTACGAGCGTGCCTTTATTGATGCGGATTTCCCCGGGTAGTTTGTTTGTCGCGGGGAATGATTTTCGTAGTTTCTTCTTCGAAACCACGAATTATATAGGGGATGTACCTTCTAAACTGTGGCAGATGGATGGAATTACGGTGGAAGGTCAATTGTACACGCCCAAGCGTGACCGTATGCCGATGATCCGTCTAAGCGAGATGTATTATATCGTGGCGGAGTGTGATAAGGCAACGCCTTCCGTGGCGGTAGCCCGATTGAACGAAGTGCTCGCTAACCGGGGATATGAAGACACGGAGTTGTTGGATGCTTCGGTTGTGAATAGCGGGGATGCCGTGCAGGAAGAAATCTTGAAGGAATACCAGCGTGAATTTATTTGTGAAGGACAACTCTTTTTCTATCATAAGCGGATGAAGGATGAGAAATTGAATGGCTACACGGTGAATTATGTATTCCCGAAACCGGAGAATGAACTGGAATTTGGAAAATAAAAAACAGAGATTATGAAATTCATGATAAGATATTTTTTATGGCTTCCGGTATGTTTGACCTTTGTGTTGACTGCCTGCGAGAAAGAAAAAATCCCGTATTACAATGATGTGGAGCGAGTGAATTTTAATTACACGAGTATGGGGTTACAAAGGGACACGATTGATGTCGTTTATGGCTTCGTGCTGGATGAATATACCGACATTGACCTTGAGATATTGTTGATGGGGTATGCTAAAAATTACGACCGGACAATCGGGCTGAAGATCACGAGCGAGAATGGAGCTGTTGCCGGGACTAATTACGAGATACAAGACCGGCTTGTGCTGCCTAAAAACGAGGTTTCCGTAAAAATACCGTTGAAAGTCTTGCGTTCAAGTGATTTGCTGGAGGACGGGGCTAAATCTTTCTTGGTTGAACTCGTGGATTCCGATGATTTGAAAGCGGGACTTCGGACAACACTTTTTATCACGGTTTCGGATGACATTCCGGAAGAGTGGGTAGGTGGTGAAAATTGGTTTATGAATAAAGTGAGTGATTATTTCGGGGAGTGTAATCAAACTAAATACTTGTTCGTTTACGAGCAGTTAGGTGTTTGGGATTTTTCAGCTTGGAATCTGATGGGATTCATGGGTAATGATGCGAAATTCTCGCCGGCGAAGAGAATCTTGAAAGAAAAATTGGCAGAATATGAAGCTGAGAACGGACCTCTGGTAGATCCTAAAACAGGAGATCGAGTAACATTCCCGGATTAACAATTAAACGATGATTTTATGAACAAGAGATTTATAATACAGATCATTTTTTTACTGGTTGCCATCTTCAGTTTATGTAATTGCTATGATGACAAGGGTAATTATGATTACAAGGAATTAACGTCGTTGCAGATCGACACGACAGGTATTAAGGCACAACAAACGGCGTATCAGTTCGAGAATTTTAAAGTACCCGTGGATGTGAAATATGCGGGGAACAAGGAAGATCTGTCGTACGAGTGGAAAATTTACCCGCAAGTCCCCCAGAAGGATGAAGATGTGACTAAATATGATTCGGCAGTCGTGTTGTACACGAAAGCGGTGTTCGATACGATTATTTACGAGATACCGGGCGCGTATTACCTGACCTTGACGGTGACCGACCATCTTCAGAATATTCAAGAGGCTTTCACGTTAAAGTTGAATGTTGAAACTCTCGTTTCCCGCGGGTTGTGCGTGATGGATGAGAATAACGGTATCTATGATTTGCATTTGATAAAGTCTGCCAAGTTATTGCCGGATATCTTGGAATCGGACGAACAGACTTATTATCATGTCTATTCCGGTGTTAATGATCTGGAAATAACGGATGGGAAATTTCTGGGATTTGTTTCTGTTGATGCAGCAACGGATAATAAAGCACTTTATTTCTTTACTGAAACCGGAGGTGTAACCTTGGATATTGATACATACGAGATCATGTCGAGTGATTATCCGTCGTGGTTCTCTTTCCCGATGAGTATAACTCCCGCTCCCGGGGCTTTTATGGTAACAAGTCGCCCGATAGAGATGCTTATCAATAACGGATTGGTTTACGTTTGGGATCACACGTCTATGGGGGTGACAACCTTTGGCGACCGGTTGAACGGGGATTATGAAGCGGCTCCTTATTTGCCGCGTATATCTACCAGTACATTCTCAACCGTGATTTTCGACAAGAAAAACAAACGTTTTGCCCCTATAAATATATTCGGTTCACAGGTGGGTGAGTTTGAATCTACCGCAAGCGGTGAGTTCGATCTGGATGATATCGGTGCTTCCAAAGAGTTGAAGTTTATGGATAACGGTTTCAATTCTTACACTTATGCTGTTTTTTACGACACGCAAACATCCGAGTACGCATTGTACGTGATGGATTTCTCCGGAACGGAAGCCTCGCCGGTGAAGAAATACGCGATGGATAACTGTGAAGGAATAAACGGGGATTCTTATTACGCTTTCGGAAATCAAGGAAACGTGTGTTTCTATTCTTCCGGTAGTGACTTGTGCCAGTATAAATATGCTTCGACAAACGCGGGAACTGTCGTTCACTCGTTTACCGGGGAAACAATTACCGGGATTAAAGTATTTAAAAACTCCGGACATGCTCAAGACGGGAAACTGTTGATCGTTTCGACGTTGACAGGTAGCGGAGAAGGAAAAATCTACTTGGTAGGATTCAATGAATTGACGGGTGCGATCGTGGACGGAACCGATAAACCTTATGGCGGTTTCGGCAAGATCGTTGATATATTGTACAAAGAATAAATAAGTATAGAGAAATGAGGTTGTTTGAAAAGAATCTTTCAGACAGCCTCAAAAAGAATTATCCATGAAAAAGAATAGTAGAATCGGAACGTGGTTGAGTGTTGTTCTCCTGTTGGTGATGTTTGGATTGCCGGTGAAAGCACAGAAGTATAAATCGGTATTCAAGGATCTGACGTGGGAACAAGCCGCGGAGTTGGCTCAAAAGGAGGGCAAAATCGTGTTGGTCGACGCGATGATGAAGGCTCGTACTCCCGAAGACCGGAAGAAACGGGATGAGGCGGAGCGGAAATTGTTCTCCGTGCCGGGGATTATGGATTTCTGTAACCGGAATATCGTGGCCATTCATATAGATATGGGAACGGAGGCGGGGAAGGCATTTGCCCCGAAGCTGGTGATGAATATGTACCCCACTTACGGTTTCTTTATGCCGGACGGGGATATTCTGGGTGTCGTCAGTCCTTTTATTTTAGCACAGAAACCGGAAGTTTTTTTGGTAAAGGGACAAAAGGCGGTGAAAGAAGCGGAAGTAAAGAGAAGTAACAAACGTTCTATTCTATTCGAGGAAATCGGGTTCAAGGAGGCGTTGGTGAAGGCGAAGAAGGAAAAGAAGTTGATTTTTATCGATGCTTATACCGATTACTGCCAACCGTGCGTGATGATGGTGAAAAATATCTTCTCGTTGGATAAAGTGGCTGATTTTTACAACGAGAATTTTATCAATCTGAAGTTGGATTTCGGTAAAGAGAAGGAATTGGCACAGAAATACGGGACATCGGGGTATCCCGCTTTTGTTTTCGTGAACGGGGATGGTAAGCTCGTGTATTTGGCAGGTGGTTACACCGAAGCGGAACCTTTTATCGGGTACGGGCAGGAGGCTTTGAAAAAAGCACAGGGGATAGAATTTACCGCCGGGAGCTGGAACGAGATTCTGGCAAAGGCAAAACAAGAGAATAAATTGATATTTATGGATTGCTATACCTCTTGGTGCGGACCTTGTAAACAAATGGCTCAAACGACCTTTGTCGATCCTGATGTTGCCGCTTTGTTCAACGAGAAGTTTATTAACGTGAAGGTGGACATGGAAAAGGGCGAGGGGAAAGAATTGAGCAAGCGTTATGGCGTGAGAGCTTATCCCACGTTGAATTTTATTCATGGTGACGGGGAAATAGTACATTGCGTGGTAGGAGGATTGGGTGCGGATGAATTAATCAGGCAAGGGAAACTCGTGTTGGAAGGTAAAGGATTAAGTTATATGCAAAACGAGTATGCCGATGGAAACCGGGAGCCGGAGTTTATAACTTCTTATCTGGAAGTGCTCGGGATGGCTAACTTGGGAGAGGACGCACAGAAGGTGACGTTGGAGTATTTCGCCACGCTCGACCGGGAGAAATTGAACGAGAAAAAGTATTGGGATATCTTTGTCCGGTACGTGAATGATGTGGATAGTGATTTGTTCCGGTATGTATACGCGAACCGGGAACATCTCGTTTCACTTTACGGGGAACAACAAGTGAATCGTAAGATACAATCCGTGTGGGCAACCGGGGCGAATCGGTTCGTGCAGGAAAAAGAGGGCGCAAAGGTGTTGGATAAGAAAGGTTTTGAGCGTTACGTGAAGCGGATGAAAAAGGCGAAAGTTGACGGTTGGGAAGACATCGCGGCGAACGCGAGAATGAATAATGCCGAGAAGACCGGGGACTGGAAAACTTACGTGACTGAGGGTGACGCGCTGTTGAAAAATGGCAAGGTTTCGGATTTGTTATTGTATAACTGGGGGCTAAGGATAACCAAGAACTGCAAAGACAAGGAGTTGAGGGCACGTGCAGCCCGTTGGTTCGAGAATGCCGCCGCCGAATCGGCAAAAAAAGAAGCCGAGGGAAAAGCGGGTATGATGTCGTATCGTACCTATTTCGAGAAATTGGCGGCTGAATTAAAATAAGTCGCGTTGAATTTTAATGGATTTAATAATAATAGTATGAGGAAATTTTTAAGTGTAATGTTTGTGGCTTGTATGGTGATGCTTACAAGTTCTGTTTTCGCCCAAAAGACGATAACGATCAAGGGAAAAGTGAAATTCCCGTACAACCGTTTTAACATGGAAATCGTGGAACGTCAAGGCTTTGACAAGACGGTTCTTGATTCATGTAAAGTGAACGCTGACGGCACGTACGAGTTTAAAATGAAAGTGGACAAACCGGGGGTTTACACCTTGGATTGCCAGAAATGGCAGTCCGTGTCGTTTTGGGCAGAGGACGAAGATTTGGAAATTAATTTCCGCGGGGAGGATACCGCTAGAATTAAAATCAAAAATCCCCCTTACGTGTATATTAACGGGGGACCTAACAACGAGGTGATGAATCTCATGAACTGGGACGGTTACCGGGGGTACCAGTTGATGATCGGGATTTCTCAAGGAGTTTATCGCATCCCCGGGATTGACGATGCGGCAAAACAGGAAGTGTCCGGGAAGTTTTACGATATGTTGGGTGACGAGTCCCGTGCCCGTGCAAGATTCCTCGCGGAGCATTATGCCGACCGGAATAGCGTGTTGGCGGTACTGCCCGCGTTGCGTGGCGAGGAAGACGAGGCATTGGTAGAACAGGTGCTTGCCCGTTTGGAAAAAGTGAACCCGAATTACGCGCCCCTGCTTAGATTCAAGGCGGATAGAGCCGAGGCGAAAGCACAGAAGGAGCGTTTGGCTGAAGGGAAAATGGCTCCGGAATTTTCGTTCCCTACGCCCGACGGAAAGAAACAACTGGGACCGCAGGACTTCAAGGGCAAAATCCTCGTGTTGGACTTCTGGGCTTCTTGGTGTGGTCCGTGTCGCGCGGAAATCCCTCATTTGAAAGAGGCTTACAAGGAATACAGTAACAAGGGTGTTGTATTCTTCAGCGTGTCGATTGACAAGGATGATGCCGCTTGGAGAAAGGCAATGAAAGAGGAGAATATGCCGTGGGCGCAAGTGTGTGCCCCGAAAGCCGGGAAAGACGTGATGAAACAGTATCAGTTCTCGGGAATCCCTTATATCTTGGTTATCGATAAGGAAGGGCGTATCGTGGCGAAGAATTTGAGGGGAAAAGCCTTGACCGACAAGTTGGCGGAATTGGTTAGCGGGAAGAAAAAGAGTGTTGCCATGCCGGCAATGGGCATGTAAATAATACAAGAGTTTGAGGGATACATGTATAACGAGAGATATTATGCTTCTTTTCGATCGACACAGCAACCGTACGGTATTCCTCAACTCTATAAAAAAACGAGAGATGAAAAAGTTTTTGTGCTTAATGATGATACTTTGCACGGCAGGCATCGCCTCCGCGCAAATGACTGCGGCTAAAAGAATCCCGCCGGCGGTGGAGAAGAAAGTCGTTTTGAAGGCTTCCGCGCAAAAGGTATGGGACTATATGTCCGAACCGGGTAATTACAGGAAATTCTCGGGAGTGAAGACTTTTACCTGCGAGGAAAAGGCATTGAATGCCAAAATTGAATTGGAAACGAAAGCCGGAAAGAAAAGAAGTCAACACATCAGCGTGATTGACTATGACAATTTCAAAATCTGTTATTTCGTGACGAAATCCGACTATGCCGGGGAAAAACAATGGGTGTACGCGTTTGACATTTATCCCAAGGGAGATGGAAAATGTGAGGTAGTACTTTCGGTTTTCTTCGGGTTTGACGAACTTAGCCCGGAATTTAAAGAAGGTATCACGAAGGAGTTTGACGATATCGTTTCCGGTTTGAAAAAGAAGTTTAAATCATAAGGATGTCTAATTAATATTGTATGTAATGAAGAGATTGTACGTGATAGTCATTTTGTTGACCGCGATTGTTCTGGGTGCCCGGGCACAGGAACAGGGAATCCGTTTCGAACAAACCAAGGAATGGAAAAAGATTCTGAAGAAAGCAAAGAAAGAGAAGAAGTTGATTTTTATTGATTGTTACACTTCATGGTGCGGACCTTGTAAAATGCTTTCGGCCAATGTTTTCACCCGTGAGGACGTGGGAAATCAATTTAACCGGGATTTCGTGAACGTGAAGTATGACATGGAGAAAGATGCCGACGGTGTGATACTGAAAAACACCTTTGACGTGAAAGCGTTTCCGACTTTGGTTTTCGTGGACCCGAACACGCGACAAGTGGTGCATAAGATGGTTGGCGCCGGTTCTGCCGAGTGGTTGATGGAGGGCGGAAAGATTGCCAATGATCCACGGAATAACTTGAGCGGGTTGACAATGCGTTATGATGCGGGAGAGAGAAGTGTTGATCTGTTGAGTCGTTATCTGAACGCGTTGGCTTCTGCCTATATGCAGGAAAAACAGGGTATCGTGGCTGGCAGAGACAGGCGGCGGCCGGCGACACGATTCAAGGAAAACTGGAAGCCATACTTACCAGACGGTTTGGAAGAAATATTGAAATTGACGGTGCAAGCCGTACGGACGCGGGGGTTCACGCATTGGCACAGATTGCCAATTTCCACGTAGCAGACGATGAGGCGGTGGAGCCGGAGGAACTTCAAAAATATATCAATCAATATTTGCCGGAAGACATCGCCGTTACCGGTGTAGTGGCGGCGGGTGAGCGGTTTCACAGCCGGCTTAATGCGACGGGAAAAACCTACGAATATCATTTGATCCCATATGGTACATACGATGTCTTTGCGCGAAAATACGCGTGGCAGATGACGGAACCGCTTGACATCGAAGCCATGCGGGAAGCAGCGGGACATGTACTTGGAAGTCATGATTTCCGCGGTTTTTGTACCAAGGCAGCAAAGAAAAAATCGACCATCCGCACAATCCGGCTTTTGGAAATCTATGAGACAAAAAACGAAATTGTCATAGAGATTACCGGCAATGGATTTTTGTACAATATGGTGCGTATTCTCGTCGGAACTCTTGTGGAAGTCGGCATGGGATTGCGAAAAGCGGATGACATCCCGACGATTTTGGAGAAAAAAGAACGCCGGTATGCAGGCGAGACAGCGCCGGCATGCGGACTGTTTTTAAAACAAATTTACTATGAATAAAAGGAAGCGGTCGTATGAGAGAAATGGAATTTAAAATGGAGCGGGAAGGCCTTGTCAAACCGGGTGAAAAAATCCGGGTGACAGAAGGTGTACTGCCGAGTGCGTATTATTATACTATCATACCGGCGGTTGCCATGTCGGGAAATATCGCATTTTCCGACCGGCTGAAAAACCGCGAAGGTGTGGTAAAAGATGTAGTTGAAAATGAAAAAGGCTATTATGTGATAGCCGAATTTGATGAATAAAT
>ENA-UEPJ01003231-UEPJ01003231.1-human-gut-metagenome-genome-assembly--contig:-NODE-3231-length-14927-cov-11.747677_pt1 | contig 14927 bp, 10 predicted proteins | sample MGYA00242890_ERZ507896 | MGnify/ENA primary metagenome ERZ507896 (study PRJEB26167, sample SAMN06115508) | human gut metagenome | host: Homo sapiens | place: China:Qinghai | collected 2015-08-20... | reverse complement strand
GTATTATCTGCGCTTTTGGCTTGGCATCTGCCGCACCTCGCTCGCCGTATCGGCACTTAGAATTATGCGGTGTTGCCCTAACTTCAACTTTCCACCAAAGGGGTGTTTTAATGCTGCAAATCCAAATGCGAATCCTGCGTGTGTTTGGGCTTTCCAAAGCGGAGATGAACTCCATCATTGAGAACGCCCAGGCCGAGGGCAGCCCCAGCCTGCGCCTGCAGGAGCGCGATGGTGAATACCTTGTCTGCGTGCAGGCATCAGCCCCCACCCAGGCAATGGCGGATGAATACTGCGAAAAGTGGGTGCAGAAACTGCGCACCCGCTTTGGCGATGCCTGCTATGGCTTTGAGGATACCACCCTGGCCCAGGCCGCGCTGGATGCCCTGCTGAAAAAGCGCCGCCTGCTTGTTGCGGCGGACGAAGCCACCGGCCGCTTGCTGGGCAACGCCCTGCGCGGCCTGCAGCACAGCGAAGCAGCGTTTGATTTTGGCAACCAGACCTACCTGAACCCGGCGAACGCCCGCCGCATTGCCGCGCCGGAAGCTCTGCTCAAAAAGTTCCCCGGCGATATGGTTCAGGCCGCTGCAGGCCGCGCTCAAAGCGCTTTGCTGCTGGCCAATGCGGATTATGCCGCCGTGTATATGCCCGCAACAGTGGGGCAGGCGCCTTTTGTGCTGCTGTGCAGCCGCATCGGCGCGGCAGCCTGTGCCCTGAGCCCCGAAATCTCCGATATGGCAATCGCCAACCATATTCTGGACTTGGCCCGCCGCCGTGCATTGGGGATGCACCTGGGACCTTCCGCTATTACCTTCAAGCCGGGGCGGGAGCGCCCGCTGCTGCTGGTCAGCGGCGAAGGCCAGCCGAGGCCAGGTTTCCGTTTTACGCTGCGCCGCAAGGCTGCCCCGGCCAAACCGGCGGTTAAGCCCAACGCCCCGGACAGCTACGATGCAGAACCGGTCCCCGATTACGATGCGCAGCCCACTGAACTCAAACCGCAGGCTACCCCCACCGGGACCATTACCTTTGAACGCCCCATCGCCCAGCCTGCCGCGCCGCAGCCAACACCGGATCCGCTGGACCTGCGCACCGCAGGCCCGCAGGTCGCCGCCGAAGCGCGCGCCCGCCGCGCCGCAGAAAGCGAGCTGGACCCGGACCTGGAACTGTGTGCCACCCGCACCATCAAAATTTCCCGTGCAGATTTGGAGCAGGCCATGGCGGCTCAGCAGGCAGCAAAGCAGCAGGAGCAGCCCAACCCGGAACCGCCCGCTGCACCGCAGCCGGAACCCCTGCCGGAGCCGGAACCGCCCGCCAACCTGCCGAAACAAAAAGCTTCTATCCTGGATGATGATATCCCGGATTTTTCGGCAGGGTTGGACCCCGCCGCGCTGGAAGCAGCCCGCAAGGCGGACGAAAAAGCCCCGCCGCGCAGCACCGATGAATTCCAGCGCGCCGCCAGCCAGTTGTTTGAAGACGATGAGGATGACGGGGAGGACGAAGAGCCCACCATTACCTTCCCTGGCCGCAGCAAAGCCAAACCGGCAGTGCCGCGCCCCCTGGCAGCAAAGCAGGAACCCAAACAGGATGCCATCCACAACCGCAGCCTTGCCATGATCGAGCGTGCCGAGCGCCGCCACCGCCGCAAAGCGATTGCCGCAGTGGCTGTTATTGCCCTGCTGGTTCTGGTGGGTGCTGCGGTGCTGCTGGGGCTGACCCGTGGATGCACCGTGAAAGCCCCTGCCTATAAAAATTACGGCACAGAGCAGTTTGATACCCAGGCGCAGGCATATTTGAAATGCGCTGCGGCAGAAAACGAAAAAATTATCGGTTATCTTGCGTTCCCCGGCCAGAACGGCCAGCTGGTGTACAGCGGCTCCCAGCCGGGCGATGGCGCTGCCATCAGCGGCACCAACTACCTGAACGCTTCCATGCCGTCCAACACGGTGCTTTCCTGCGCGGATGCCTCGCTGGCAAGCCTGACGGACCAGACAAACTTCAGCCAGAATGCCGAGTTCGCCTTGTACCTGAGTGATGTGACCTACCATTTCCGTGCTGTGGCAGTGTATAATACCGATGCCGCAGGCACCGAGAATGCCTTTACCCCCGCCAGCTATGGGGAACTTTCGGATTATTACAGCTATGCGGAGTTCAGCCAGAGCATTAAGGAACGCAGCCTGTTTGATACCGGCAATACCCCCGGTGATAAGGAAACCTTCCTGACCCTGATGAGCACCGGCGGCACAAACGGCACGTTTGTCTGTGTGACCGCTGTTCTGTTGCCGGATCAGGCCCAGTAAGCTTGGGGCAATACCGCATAATTCTAAGTGCCGATACGGCGAGCGAGGTGCGGCAGCTGCTAAGCCAAAAGCGCAGATAATACTGGATGCTGCAAAGGTGAGCGCCGCCAGTGGCGGAAACAGCGAACCGAAGCAGGGGCAGCGGTCGCAGAGTGCGAGGGGCTTTTGCCCCCGAAGCACGATGCGGGTACCGCAACCCGACATTATCGAGCATTTTGGCAACGCAGATGCCGTGCCGCAGCCGCCGAAGCGGTGCTTAAGCCGTAAGGCGGGAATTGTGCGGTGTTGCCTTGGATATACCCAGGAATGATTAAGCCCCCGTTCCCGTACATATACTAGGGTGTGGCGGAATAAACCGCTGCACGCTGGATGGGAAGGGGGTTTTTGGATTGAAAGAAGAAGCGGCACTGGCCCGTACGGTCATCAAAAAGCGGCTGGCCGGGCAGCCGGCACCGGATATCTGGTTTTTGATCATTTTGATGCTGCTGGTGTGCTATGGTTTGGTGATGCTGTTTTCAGCCGGGTATGCGGTGGCGCTGTACCGGCGCGGGGATGCTTATACCTACATCCGCCCCCAGCTGTTGTTTGCGGCGTTTGGTGCGGCGGCCATGTATGCGGCCAGTCTGGTGGATTACCACATCTGGCACAAACTGGCGTGGCCAATCATGGGGGTATCGCTGGCGTTGCTGGCAATCGTGCTGTTCATGCCGGAATATAACGGCTGCAAGCGGTGGATCGTGCTGCCGGGGCTGGGCACCTTGCAGCCCAGCGAGATCGCCAAGTTTGCGGTAGTGCTGGTGTTTGCCCACATCATCTCTCTCAACCATGACAGGATGCAGACCTTTGCAACCGGGGTGCTGCCCTTTATGGTTATCCTGGGGGCGGTTACGGTGCTGATGCTGCTGGAGCCGCATCTGTCCGGCACGCTACTGATTTTGGGCATCGGCGCGGTGCTGATGTTTGTGGGCGGCACGGGCTTAAAGTGGTTTGCCCTGGCAGGCATTGCCGGGGCCGGGGCCATTGCGGCGGCGGTGGTGCTGCTGCCGGAGCTGGTGCCCTATGCCATGGGGCGGCTGTCCTCCTGGCGGGACCCCTTTGCCGATCCGCTGGGCGAAGGCCACCAGACCATCCAAAGCCTGTACGCCATTGCATCTGGCGGCGCGGCCGGGCTGGGGCTGGGCAACAGCCGCCAGAAATACCTCTATGTGCCGGAACCGCAGAACGATTTTATCTTTTCGATTCTGTGTGAAGAACTTGGCTTTGTGGGCGCGGCTCTGACGGTGGTGCTGTTCCTGCTGCTGTTTTTGCGCGGCATGTCTATTGCAGTGCGCGCGCGGGATAAATTCGGTGCGCTGCTGGCCGTTGGCTTTGTGGTGCAGGTGGTGCTGCAGGCGGTGCTGAACATTGCCGTTGTTACCAACACCATCCCCAACACCGGCATCAGCCTGCCGTTTTTTTCTTCCGGCGGTACCAGTTTGATGATGCTGCTGGGCGAAATGGGCATTGTGCTCTCCGTTTCGCGCCAGGCGGATGCCCGGTAACGGGAATGTGCAAAATTTTGTGATGGGGATTTCACAACTTTCGGAAGTTCTGCGCTATTGAAACTGGCGGAATAATACGGTATAATAACCAAAAAAGATTTGTAACTTTTTTGCAATCTTCCCAAAAGAAAAGGAATGTTATGCAGGAAATCAAAACAAACCCAACGGTGCGGCACACCACGCCCCTGCAGCTGCTGGCGGCGTTTGCAGCCACGGTGGCAGTGCTGTTTGTGCTGCTGCTGGGGGCGTGCGCGCTGCCGGCCCAGCCGGTGCTGGAACATGTGTATGATTCAGCCCAAACCATCCAGCAGGAGGGGCTTTACCCTGAATATTTCGGCTTTAAGCTGTTCCAGATGGATAACTATACCGATACCATCATGCTGTTTGAAGCGGCCGCCATGGGCGAGCAGGATCCCTTGACCGCCATGATGACCGCAACGGCCTATAACGTGGATAACTTTGAAACGATGGCCGGTGACCTTGCTGTCTATTGCGAGCGCACCATTCCGCTGGCCACCGGTGCCCAAAAGACAGTGCAGCTGGTGCCGTTCTCCTATGCGCGGTACTGGCACGGCTACCTGATCTGGCTGCGGCCGCTGCTCTGCGTTATGTCCATCACCGGTGTGCGCGTGGTGCAGTATTTGGTGCTGTTTGCGCTGCTGGCGGTTATTTTGTGGCAGCTGCGGCGGCAGTGTGGGCTGCGGGCCATGGTGTGGTTTGCCGTCAGCCAGCTGGCGGTTACCGTGTTCTGGGTGCCGCATCAGGTGCAGTATTTTACCACTTTCTGTATTGCGTATGCGGGCTGCGCGTGGGTGCTGGCCAGGCCGCGCCGCGCCGGGCAGCTGAGCATTGCCCTGGTGGTGCTGGGTACCTGTACGGCGTTCTGTGATTTGCTGGTCACCCCCATCATCACGCTGGGGCTGCCGGTGGCGGTGTGGCTGTGCTGCCTGCCGCAGCGGGCGGCATCCGGTGCCAGGCAGTGTCTGCCGGTCATCGGCGGCAGCTTGTGCTGGGGGGCAGGCTATGCCATGTGCTGGGGCCTGAAATGGGTGCTGGCCACCCTGATTACCGGGCAGGATATCATCGGCGATGCCATCCACCAGGCCGGGGTGCGCACCACGGCGGATACCTGGCACGGCATGGAGCTGAGCTGGGGGAACATCTTCCGCTTTGTGGGGGATACATTAAGCCGGCGCGGGCTGTTGTGGCCGGTGGTGCTGGTGGTTATTTTGTGCATTGCGGCGTTTTTGCTTTGCCTGCGCAATAAGGAAGCTTTGCTGCGCGCGCTGCCCATTGGCCTTACCGCCCTGATGGCACCGGTGTGGCTGGCGCTGCTGCGCACCCATTCCATCCAGCACGGGTGGTTTACCTGGCGCAGTTTAACGGTCAGCATTTTTGCGGGGCTGGCTTTTCTCTATTATTCCTGTGGGATACGGGCGGGCCTGCGGCGTTTGCGCGGCCAAAAACAACAAGGGTGAAAGTAGTTATGAAGGACGAAGAAAACAAGATGCAGTCTGCTGCCCCGGAGCAGCAGGCCCAGCCGGAGCAGACGCAACCGGAAAGCGAACCGGCCGCGGATGCGGCCCAGCCGGGAACTGAAAACGAACCCAAGGCGGAACCCACAGCACCGGAAACGCCGGACAAAAAGAAACGTCCCCTGTGGCTGAAACTGCTGGCGGTGTTTGCTGCGGCGCTGGCGGTGCTGGTGCTGCTGGCGGTGCTGTACATTAACGGCAAGTTGGATCTGATTCATTACGATGACGGCACGGTGGAAAGCGTTGGCACCGTTGATGCCGAGGAGGACCAGGACCTGGATACCACCGGCCTGACCCAGGCCACAAATGACGAAATGGAGATGCCGGAGGGCAGCCCCTTTGCGGACGAAGATGTGCTGAACATCTTGTTGATCAGCACTGATGAACGCACCGATGCCGTGAACGACTGGGATGCGTTTACCCATCTGAACGAGCTGGACGGAACAAAAGCCACCACGGAGTTCAGCTCCGATGCCCGCGCGGACAGTTTAATTCTGTGCTCCCTGAACATCAAGGACGATACCATCAAACTGGTTTCCATTGAGCGCGCCACCGGTGTGCCGATTCTGCTGGATGGGTACGAGGGCCAGTACGACTGGATCACCCACACCTTCCGTTACGGCGGTGCCCGCCTGACGATGGATACGGTGGAAGACTGCTTCAACGTGCAGGTGGACCACTATGTGCGGTTCAATTTTAACTCCTTTGTTCAGATTGTGGATGCCGTGGGCGGCATCGACCTGAACCTGACTGAGGACGAAGCCAAGGCGCTGAACTGGGAGGTTCCCTCCAACTCGATGCTGATCGTCAACAAGGTGGAACCAGGCTGGAACCACTTTGACGGCTATACCGCATTGCAGTATGCCCGCCTGCGCGCCATTGATGATGACTGGCACCGCGTGGCCCGCCAGCGCACCGTCATCCAGGCGGTGCTGGACCAGATCAAGAGCGCTTCGGTCACCGAGCTGAACGACCTGCTGGACGCCGCCCTGCCGGTGGTGCAGACCAACTTTACAAAAACTGAGATCGCTGCCTTGATGGTGCAGCTGCCGGGCTTTTTGGGCGTGACAGCAGACCAGATGACCCTGCCGGTGCAGGGCACCTATGGCGTGCGCAACGGCATGGATGACCGCCCCATGATGGATCCTGATTGGGCTGCCAACATTGCGGTTTTGCAGAACTTTTTGTATACTGATATGACGGCAGAGAAAGCCATTGCCGCCGGTACCGCTACCCCGGAAACGGCTGACGGTGAGGAAACCGCTGTGCCCGAAACCGTGAAAGTGCAGAGCAAAAAGAATGACACCGTCCACACCTACCTGAAAGACAACACGACACCCATTTACTGGGATTACCCGCTGGAAGATGCCGATTTTGGTAATGCGGATTACCGCGTGTTTCTGGCCGGAGAAACCCGCGGACAGCCGCAGAACACTGCCATGCGCAAGGCGCTGTTCCAGTACCTGCACGAACAGCAGGGGGTGAATGTTCAGCTGGTGGAAACCGGCGTGGGCGAAACCCAGGTGCTGGAGCAGTACCTGCGCACGGGCGATGAAAACTGGCTGAACCACTACCTGAAGCTGCAGGGCAGCTGTGCGGATGCGGAAGCCGAATACTGGCGCTGGCTGTACCAGTATAACCGCCAGCAGGGCGGCACTATCCATGTGGCAGGGCTGGGCACCGAGCGCAATACCGTAGTTTCGATGTATGGCCTGCTGGCTTTGGCAGATACGGAGATCGAACCGGCAGAGAGCATTGCGGACTTTGTGCAGGCCCTGCGGGATGAGGATATGACGACTGCCCTGCAGCTGTTCAAGACCGCTATGGCGGAACAGCCCGATGCGATGGCAGACTATTTTGGCGATGCCTATGCCCAGGTACAGCAGCTGTATGCCAACCTGCAGGTGAACACTACCTATAAGGGCAGGCTGGACCGCGACGACCTTGCCATGATGGACAACATGAACTTTGTGCTGCGCCAGTACCCGGACGATAAATTCTTTGGCCAGCTGAGCAACGGCCATGTGCCCCAGAGTGCCTGGAAGGACGGCAATTATATTGCCAACTACAGCCGTTTCGGCATGCTGCTGAACGGCGAAGGCTCCCCCGTGCAGGGCGAAGTCTGCTCCATGCTGACGATCTATACCCAGCGCGGCAGCAGCGGCCTGCTGGGCGATGATGCCGAGAACGACTATTACGACCTGACCGCGCTGGCAGAAGCTGCGGGCAAAGAATTTATTGCCACAGGGGCGGATTTGTTCCTGGCGCTGGACAACAAGGACACCCCTTACACCGAGCAGAACGGCCTGATTAAGCCCGAAGTGCAGGCCGAAGAAAAGCCGCTTATGGATTATTGCCAAAAACTGATTGTACTTTTTGACACAGAAAATTAAAATTCCCCGTTGACAAGGCCGCGCCTTTGTGTTATAAATACTTTAAACCAATGAAGCGAAAGTAAAACCACAGGCGCACGCACAGAGAGCCCCCGATGCTGGGAACGGGGTGGTAAGCGGAGTGGATAAATGGTTCGCCGAGGGCACGGGGAAAAGCTGGGCTGAGTATCCGTTGACGGAAGCCTCCGTTACAGGGCAGGGGAATGTTAGTTCTCCGCAGAGCGGCTGTGCAGTTTATGGCACAGCAAGCAAGGTGGCACCACAGATTATTTGATTGATCTGCCCTTGCACAGAAAGCTATTTCTGTGCAAGGGCTTTTTGTTATACCTGGCACAGACCACAAACAGGAGTAACACCATGAAAAAGCAAAGCATTACCACCATGCGGGAGCGATGGCGCTGGGCAAACTGATTGCCCGCCCCGGCACTGCCGGGAACAAACCGCCGATACACCTTAAATGTGAATGATAAAAAGGAGCTTTTACCATGAAAAAGTTTGTTGCTGTTCTGTCCGCCGCCGCTATGCTCGCCACCCTCGCCGCCTGCGGTTCCACCGCCGCCACTTCTACCGCTGCTTCCAGCGCCGATACCGCTGCAGCTTCCAGCAGCGAAGCTGCTGCCGCAGATGATACCGCAAAGTCTTACAAAATTGCGGTGGTCCAGCAGCTGGACCACGCCAGCCTGGATGAGATCCGCACCGCTGTGGAAGCAGAGCTGGACGCCAAAGCCGCCGAAAAGGGCATTACCATTGAGTACAAAGATTTTAACGGCCAGAACGACGCTACCACGCTGAACCAGATCGGCACCCAGGTGGTTTCCGATGGATATGATGCGGTGGTGCCCATTGCCACCCTGGCAGCCCAGTGCATGGCCAATGCCTGCGCCGAAGATCAGATTCCTGTTGTGTACGCCGCTATCAGCGACCCTGCCGCTGCAGACCTCACCGGCCTGGATTATGTCACCGGTACTTCTGACGCGCTGAACACCCAGTTCATCCTGGATATGATGCTGGCAATCAACCCGGATGTCAAGATTGTTGGCTTGCTGTACTCCAATTCCGAAGCCAATTCCACCACCCCCATTGCCGAAGCAAAGGCTTACCTGGATGAAAAGGGCATTGCTTATGTGGAAGGCACCGGCAACACCAACGATGAAATCATGAGCGCCGCCGCCAATATGGTGGGCAAGGCTGACGCTGTGTTTACCCCGACCGATAACGTGGTTATGGCCGCCGCAGCTGCTGTTTCCGAGACGCTGACCGAAGCGGGTATCCCGTTCTACACCGGTGCCGACAGCTTTGTTACCGCCGGTGCCTTTGCAACCTGCGGAGTCAACTATACCGAACTTGGCACCTACACCGCTGATATGGTGCTGGATATCCTGGAAAGCGGCAACGTTCCTGAATACCATGTAATGGATGGCGGCATCATCACCGTCAACACCGAAACTGCCGCCGCTCTGGGCATTGATTACGCGGCTTTCAGCGATATGGCCAGCCAGGTTGTGGAAGTTACCACCCAGCAGTAAGAACCTAAAAGAATAAAGAAGAATAATGCAGGTGTGGTGCCAGCAGTACCACAATAAAAACAGGAATGCAGCTCCGGCGAGAGAAAAATCCCGCCGGGGCTGCATACCTGATTAAAAAAGCGCCGTGGGTGGCACACTGCAATGATTCATTATTCTTTATTACTTAGGCAACACCGCACAATTCCCGCCTTGCGGCTTAAGCACCGCTCCGGCGGCTGCGGCACGGCATCTGCGTTGCCAAAATGCTCGATAAGACATCCAGTATTATCTGCGCTTTTGGCTTAGCATCTGCCGCACCTCGCTCGCCGTATCGGCACTTAGAATTATGCGGTATTGCCCTTATTATTTTTACATGCAAAGGAGCAACGCTTATGTTTACCCTTGCCATTGTGCAAAGTGCATTGGAGCTGGGCTTTATTTACGCCCTTGTGGCCATGGCACTGTTTTTGAGCTTCCGTGTGCTGAATATTGCCGATATGACCACCGATGGCGCGTTCACCCTTGGCTGTGCCGTGTCGGCTACCGCCGCAGTGGCGGGGCATCCGTTCCTTGGTTTTGTGCTGGCCATGCTGGCCGGTGCCTGCGCCGGGTTTGTCACCGCATTCCTGCAAACCCACCTGGGCGTGCCGTCCATTTTGGCGGGTATTATTACCAATACCGGGCTTTACACCGTAAACCTTGCCATCATGGGCTTTTCTTCCAACGTTCCCATGCTGAAAACTGAGACAGTGTTCACTATGGCCCGCGCCCTGTTTGGCGAAAAATCTCCCTATAAACTCATTGTTGCCGTCACGGTCACAGTCGTGGCCTGTGCGCTGCTGATTTTATTCCTTGGCACCCGGCTTGGTCTTTCCATCCGCGCTACCGGCGATAACCCGGATATGGTGCGCGCTTCCTCCATCAACACGGCGTTCACCATCACGGTGGGCCTTTGCGTTTCCAACGCCATGACCTCGCTTTCCGGCGCGGTTCTGGCTCAGTACCAGAAATCCGCCGATATCAACCTGGGCACTGGCATGGTGGTCATCGGTCTGGCTTCGCTGATTATTGGCGAAACGCTGTTTGGCCGCGGCGGTATGTGGGTCAAAGCGGCTGCGGCTGTGGCGGGCAGCGTGATCTACCGCTTTATCATTGCGTTGGCCCTGCGTGCCAATGTTCCCAGCGAGTGCCTGAAGCTGATTTCTGCCGTCATTGTGGCGCTGGCCATTGCGGCCCCGGCCCTGAAAAAGAACCTTGCGCTGCGCCGCCGCCGTGCCGTCAGCCAGAAAGGGGGCAAGACCCATGCTTGATCTGAACCATGTCAGTATGACCTTTAACCCCGGTACGGTGAACGAGAAAAAAGCGCTGACCGATATCAATCTGCATATGGAAAGCGGCGAGTTCGCTACCATTGTGGGTTCCAACGGCGCGGGCAAATCCACCTTGTTCAATGCCATTGCAGGCAGCTTTATTCCGGATACCGGCAGCATTCTGCTGGATGGGGTGGATATGACCTTCCAGCCGGATTTCCGCCGCTCCAAGGCGATTGGCCGCCTGTTCCAGGACCCGCTCAAAGGCACTGCCCCCAACATGACCATTGAGGAAAATCTGGCCCTGGCCTATCTGCGAGCTTCCACCCATACTTCGCCGTTTTCCCGCATTACCAAGGCGGACCGCGAACTGTTTACCGATCGGCTGGTCCAGCTGGGCTTGGGGCTGGAGAACAGGATGAAACAGCCGGTCGGCCTGCTTTCCGGCGGCCAGCGCCAGGCGCTGACCCTATTGATGGCCACCCTGGTTACCCCCAAATTGCTGTTGCTGGACGAGCACACTGCGGCCCTGGACCCCGCCACCGCAGATAAGGTGCTGGAGCTGACCAAGAAAATTGTGGCCGAAAACCACATCACCTGCCTGATGATTACCCACAACATGCACGCCGCCCTGGAGTTGGGCAACCGCACGCTGATGATGGATTCCGGCCATATTGTGCTGGATATCAGCGGGGGAGAACGCGCCAACACCACGGTGGACGGCCTGCTGGATCAGTTCGCCAAAAATGTGGGCCGTCGGTTGGATAATGACCGCATCCTGTTGAGCAGGCAGGAAGAGACGGCCCAGTAAAATAATAACAAAAAGCAGCCCCCGCGGAGGCTGCTTTTTGTCATATACAATCAGGGAAAAAATCAACCGGCGATTGCACCAAAAGCGGAAATGCCCAAAGTGCTCAGTAAGCCCATAATGCAGCCTGCCAGCAGAACGCCGCCCATGCAGGCCAGAACGCTTTCCTTGAAATCCATATCCAGTAGGCTGGCGGCCAGGGTGCCGGTCCATGCGCCGGTGCCGGGCAGGGGAATGCCCACAAACAGCAGCAGAGCAATAAAAAGGCCGCGGCCGGCGGTGGCTTTCAGCTTTTGGCCGCCCTTGTGGCCTTTTTCCAGGCAGAAAGTGAAAAACTTGCCGATCACCGGTTTGTCAGCGCCCCATTCCAGGATCTTGCGCGCAAACAAAAAGATGAACGGCACCGGGATCATGTTGCCGATGATGGCAATGATGTAGGTGCTCCACAGCGGCAGACCAAAAATTACGCCATAGGGGATTGCGCCGCGCAGTTCGATCAGGGGAACCATCGAAACAAAAAATACAGTCAGGTATTTCTTAAGCATTCCAGTACCTCGCAGTTGATTGATGTCAAATTTGCATATAAGCTTTATTATACAAGAATCCGCGATATGCCGCAAGACCTGCACCACAGGTTTTGTGTAAAATTTATGTCAAGCGGGCAGGATGCCGGTTTCCGGCATAAAAAGGGTGCAAAGCCCTGCGGGATATGGTATAATTACAACATACATGCCCACAGAATAAGAAAAAATGACGGAACCACAACAGCAGGAGGAGGCACAGGATGCAGCGTATAGAAGCCCTGGAAGAATACAACCGCGCTCAAAGATTGGGCGTGCGCGATTACCGTGAAAAGACAGCGGCAGGCAAATACCCCTATCTGCCTGCGTTGGATGAACTGCTGGAAAAAGCAGATACCGAAAGCCAGATACCGCTTGGCACCATTGAAATACCGTTGGATTATGTGGTAGGCACCAAAACCACCGGCCGCACCCCGGCGTTTGCTTCCAACTTTATGCCGCTGCTGCCCGAAAACACTGAGTTTGCCAGCAAGTGGGTTTCCCTGTGCATGGCCCATGTGGAAGAGGGCATCCACGATGCCATTAAAGCATATGAGTACATGGGCCGCTTTTATGTCCAAGAGGGCAACAAGCGTGTCAGTGTGCTGAAATATTTTGGCGCGGATTCTATTTTTGCCACCGTTACCCGCGTTGTGCCGCAGTTCAATGATACGCCGGAAATTCGTGAATATTACGAGTTCATGGAGTATTACCCTTTGTGCGGGCTGTACCGGCTGCACTTTACGCAGGAGGGCAGCTTTGCCCGCTTGCAGAAAGCGCTGGGCAAAGCGCCGGATGAAAAGTGGACCGCAGACGATAAGGCGGAAGTTGTCAGCCTGATGAACTGGATCACCAAGGCTTATAATGCCCACGGCGGCGATAAAATGCGCACCACCCCGGCGGATGTTATGCTGCTGTTGCTCCGCTTGTATAAGTTGGATGAGCTGAAAACCTATAGTCCCGCCCAGTTTGCCGCAGCTATTGACGCTGTGTGGGATAACGTTCTGGCGCTGGAGCGCCCGGAACCGGTCAAGCTCAGCACCCAGCCGTCCGCCCCGGCCAAAAAGAACAGCCTGCTGGACCGCATCCTGCCGGGGATCCGCAGTGAGCCCAGCCACTTGAAAGTAGCGTTTGTCAACGAGCGCACGCCGGAAACTTCTACCTGGACCAGCCAGCACGAGTTTGGCCGTACCCAGCTGGACCAGGTGTTTGCCGGCAAGGTGGAAACCGTGGCTTATCATGGCGCAGAGCCGGGCAAAAATGCCGATGAACTGGTGGAAAAAGCCATCCAGGACGGTGCGGATATGGTGTTTACAACCTCGCCAAAACTGGTGGGGGCTTCGCTGCGCGCGGCGCTGCGCCACCCGGATGTGCGCATCCTGAACTGCTCGGTCGATATGCCGTATGCTTCCATCCGCACCTATTACAGCCGCGTGTATGAGGCAAAGTTCATCACCGGCGCCATTGCTGCCGCTGTGGCGCGGGAGGACCGCGTGGGCTATGTGGCGGATACGCCCACCTTTGGCGTTCCGGCCAACATCAATGCGTTTGCCCTTGGCGCGCGGATGGTCAACCCGCGCGTTAAGGTCAGCCTGCAATGGTCCTGCCTGCCGGGGGACCCGATCCAGGCCTTCCAGAAGCAGGGCATCACGGTGGTCTCGGGGCGCGATACCCCCACGCCGTTCCGCCCTGCGCGAGAGTTCGGAACTTTCCGCATCAGCCCCGGCGGCACGCTGATGGATCTGGCTTCGCCGTTTTGGCATTGGGGCCAGTTCTATGAAAACGTGGTGCGCACCGTGCTGGATGGCGGCTGGACCCGCGATAAATCCGGCACCGACGGTACTGCCGTCAACTACTGGTGGGGCATGAACAGCGGTGTGATGGATGTGCTGCTCAGCCGCGAGCTGCCCCATGATGTGCGCCACCTGGCCAACATCCTGCGCAGCGGCATTATTGCGGGCAGCATTGACCCGTTTGCCTGCTATATTACCGCGCAGAACGGTACTGTGATGAACGAGGGCCGCACCGGCTTTACCCCGGAGCAGATCCTGCATATGGACTGGCTGTGCGATGCAGTGGAGGGCCACCTGCCGGAATTTGACGAACTGATGGACTATGCCCGCCCCATGTACCGCATGCAGGGCATCCACCGCGACCGGCTCCCTGCAGAGAAAGAGGCCGATCTATGAAAATTCTGGCAGTGGCAGACGAAGAGAGCAAGTACCTGTGGGAATACTATGAGCCCAGCAAGCTGCGCGATATCGACCTGATCATCGGCTGCGGGGACCTGAGCCTGCATTATATGAACTTTTTGTCCGATGCAGCGCCGGTTCCGGTGCTTTATGTACACGGCAACCATGATGCCAGCTATGATAAAGAACCGCCCCGCGGTGCGATCTGCATTGACGATGACCTGTACTGGTACAAGGGCTACCGCATTGTGGGCCTTGGCGGCAGCTGCCGTTACCGCGCCGGTGCCTGGCAGTTTACCGAAGCGGAAATGAAACGCCGCATCAGCCACCTGCGCAGCAGGATCCAGCGCGCGGGCGGGGTGGATATCCTTGTTACCCATGCGCCGCTGCACGGCTATGGGGATTTCAGCGACCTGCCGCACCGCGGGTTTACGGTGTTCAATGAAATTTTGGATACCTATCACCCGGCTTTGATGCTGCACGGGCATATCCACCTGACCTATGGAGCCAACATCCCGCGGGAGCACCAGTACGGCCAGACACGCATTGTGAACTGCTATGAGCGCTTTACGCTGGACCTGCCGGATAAGCCGGATCCGCGCCGCCACTCTTTGATTGAGAGGTGGAAACAGTTTAACCGCACGGGGCACTTTTAAGGTGTAGCTTGAAGGCGTACCTGATACCATAGGCAACACCGCACAATTCCCGCCTTGCGGCTTAAGCACCGCTCCGGCAGCTGCGGCACTGCATCTGCGTTGCCAAAATGCTCGATAAGACACCCAGTATTAT
>ENA-UEPJ01003196-UEPJ01003196.1-human-gut-metagenome-genome-assembly--contig:-NODE-3196-length-15109-cov-28.631719_pt1 | contig 15109 bp, 8 predicted proteins | sample MGYA00242890_ERZ507896 | MGnify/ENA primary metagenome ERZ507896 (study PRJEB26167, sample SAMN06115508) | human gut metagenome | host: Homo sapiens | place: China:Qinghai | collected 2015-08-20... | reverse complement strand
CCGTAATGCCCACCAAAAGCATTACCCCCAAAAACAATCTTTTTAGTCTCATAGTTACATCTGTTTTATTGTTGTTAGAAAAATATCATTCAGACATGAATACATACCTGCCGGAGCCCAATTCGACTACTAGCTTACCGTCAGCCTCCTCCACGGAATGAATCCCCGCCTGACCGGCAGCTACCTGTACATGGAAGTCAAGCGGCATCTTGACCGTAGCGGTTGTATTGGCAGGAATCTCAACGTTCCACTTCAGCTTATTGCCATCACGTTTCCAGGAACTTCCTATTCTGCCATAAGGCGATACATGCGAAGCATTCACATAATTCAGTTTTTCCGGGAATACCGGTTCCATCAGAATCTGCTTGAACCCGACGGAAGCGGGAGCATTTTTTATACCGGCAAGATCCTCATAGAACCATATCAGCAGGTCTCCCAAAAGCATCACATGGTTTCTTGAATTCATCGCCGGATTTGCCGTGTCACCATTCCATAATTCCCAAATGGTGGTTGCACCCTTCTTAATCATGTAACCCCATGAGGGATAAGTGTCATTGGTCACTATCTTATAGGCAAGTTCCAGTCCGCCGTACTCGGTAAGTCCGCGCATCAGATGCTGGATGCCAAGCACACCGGCACTGACATGTCCCTTACAGTCTTTTTCCGTCTTCTCCACGACATTGGCAAATACTTTATCTTCATATCCGTCGGGAACCAGACCCAGTCTGAGGGAAAGCAGGTTTGCCGTCACCGTATTGTTGTCATACTGTGCAGTCTCAGTATTGAAGAATTTCTTGTTATAAGCGTCCTTGACCTTAATGGCAAGTGCTGCATACTCTTCAGCATCTGCCGGAAGTCCGTTCATTTGCGCGAACTTCTCCATCAGTTGCAGAATACTGTAAAACACCGTTGTACTCAACACTTCACCGTTCGTCTTACGGGCAGGGTCCTCCGAATGAATCAGCTCCGGCGACTCGGGAGGCATGCACCAATCCCCGTATTCATCCTTCACCAGAATATAGTCCTTCATTTTGGTCTCCGTCATGTGGTTTACCCAGCGCTTCATGGACGGATAGCGCTCTTTGATGGAGCTATCATCGCCAAACTGGCGGTAAAGCATGTCGGCTACGTAAAAATAGGCAGCCGGCCAAGTCACGTCATCATGGAAGATGGTCCAGTAACGGGGAGATACCACAGAGATACTTCCATTTTCATTCATGGACTCTTCTATATCCACCAGCCACTTCTTATACATCAAGGCATTGCCGAAAATGAAACTTTCACCATAGGCACCGGTAGTGCGGTCGCCCAGCCATCCAAGACGTTCATCACGCTGGGGGCAGTCGGTAGGCATACCGCGATAGTTTCCACGGATTCCCCAATAGGCATTCTTGTGAATTCTGTTAATCAACTCCTCGGAAGTCTCGAACGTACCGTTCGTTGCCATTTCATCATACACCACCTTACCGATGAAATCATCCGCTGCCGGTTCATAGTCCAAACCGGATATTTCCATAAAACGGAAACCATGGTAAACAAACAACGGTTCCCAAACAAACTCACCGTCAGCGGCAGGAGTATAAATATCCGTGACAAGGGCACTGCGCAGGTTGTCAAGATACAGTTCCGTACCATTGTCCTTCAGCACTTCGGCAAAACGCATGGTAATGGGCTTGTCCTTCTTGCCACGCAGTTTCACCTGCTGTATTCCTACCATATTCTGCCCCATATCCACGATATATCTTCCATCACCTACCGATTTAACGGATATTGGCTTTATTTCCTCCATCACCTTCAGACTCGGAGAGAGCTGTGCCACAAGTTTTCCTTTGGGAGCCTCCATCCGTTCGGCCGGTTTCCATCCGGAATCATCATAGCCGCTTTCCGCCCATTTGCCCAATTCCAAGCGGGCATCATACCACTCACCGTCAAACTCGTTGTTTGCGGTTATAGGACCGCAGTTCGTCACTTTCCAGGAGTCATCGCTGGCTACCGACACCGTCTCACCATTGTCGTACTCTATATTCAACTGCGCCATGAGACGGGGTAAACCAAAACCTACCATCCCATTGGCACGCATGGAAAGATACCGGCCGTTGCCCAGAGCCACGCCTATCGTATTGGTACCGGACTTCAACAAGGGGGTGACATCATAGGTCAGATAAGATACAGAAGCATCGTACCAGGTAGGCAAAGGACCGAATACATCGTTTCCAATCCTCTCGCCATTCATATAGCATACGGAAGAGCCTACTCCCGAAACATAAAGGACTGCACGCTTCGGCTGTGACGGCAAATCAAACTCCTTCCGCAGATAACGTGCCGGAAGGATGGTCCGCTCACCGTCCAGTTTCAAGTTTGTACTGTCGTTCAGTCCAATCCAGCCGGCTTTCCAGTCCGAACTGTCCAGCAAAGCCATTGACCAATATTGGATACTACTTTGCGCCTTGTCACCGGTATTTGTCCATACAGTGACACGCCACCAATATTTCTGTCCCGACTCCAAAGACGCCCCTGCGTACTTCACTAGCACCGATTGGCCAGACTCCACACGACCGCTGTTCCATACCAGCCCGGAGCCGGCCTGCAAGCCCTTTTCCGAGTCCGCCACTTCAATCTGATAAGCAGTCTGCATCACATCCTGCTTGTCGGTTACCAGTTGCCATGAGAAACGGGGAGCCGATACAGCTACTCCTTCGGGATTCTTCCGCATTTCAACAGTGGTTTCCTCCACTTTCAAGGAACTGCCACCCGATACTTGACAGCCCATCATCAATAGGGCCAACAAGGAGATTAAAATAGATTTCTTCATACTTGTCAGAATTTCGGTTTCTCCGCTTCCGTGGATGCAACGGAGCCTTCTACCGTCGGCCATCCGTCTTCCCAGCTAATCTTATCCAACATCAATACACGGCCTTCAGGCTTCTTTGTGCTCACCGCATGATAAAAGAACCAGTCATTGCCGGCATTGTCCGTCACAATCTCCGAATTATGACCGGTACCCACAAAGGAATTGCTTTTCTGAATCAGCACTTCGTGCTTGTTATCCATCATGCTACCGCCATTCTTGTCGACATAGGGGCCGAAAAGATTATCTGAACGGCCTACAACAGTAGTGTAAGTACTCTTCAATCCCTCACAACAACTTCCTATGGAAGCGAAGAAGTAGTAATGCCCGTCCTTCTTGTGAATATAGGTACCTTCGTAAGCGGTTCCTGCCACTTGCTGCGGTGTGGCGCCGTCCTTCAGAGAGAGTCCGTCATCAGACAGTTCAATCGCATAGATTCCTCGAAAACTGCCCCAGAAAAGATATTTCTTCCCTCCATCCTCTATATAGAAAGGGTCGATGGAGTTCTGTACATTGATTTCATTGCTGCGGAACATCTTTCCGTGGTCCGTAAAAGGTCCCTCAGGCTTATCGGCAGTAGCACAACCGATGCCGCAAGTTAACTCGCCTCCCCAAACAGACATAGAATAATAGAGCACGTATTTATCACCTATCTTGTTGATGTCCGGCGCCCACAAACCGCCGTTCGGCTCAAAATCAGGCCGCGTACGGTCCGTAAAGGCAGTACCTACATACTCCCAATCCACCAGGTTCTTGGAACGGTGAATCGGCAGATTGCGTATGTCCTCGGTGGCATACAAATAGTAGTATCCATCATCTCCCTCAATGACAGAAGGGTCTGGCAAACTATAATCTATCACCGGATTGCGATAGACATTCTTCGGCTGTTGTTCTTCCGGTTTATCCTCTTTTGTAGCCGATGACGAGGAACAGGCTATCAGACTGCATAACACTGATAATACAAGAAACTTCTTCATACAATGTATTCTTTTCATTCTTTCATTTTACTTTTCGGGTGATGTACTGCCCAATACCTGCGGACGGATAAGAGAGCCACCGATAGAAACCGTTCCCTGGTCGGAAATGGCAAAATCCTTGATATACGAAGTGCGCGGCTGTACTTTCGTGGAATCCCAATGTGCATGGAAAATGTATTTCCAGCTACCGTCCTTACAGCAGAAGGGTGCTCCATGACCGGTACCCATCAAGCCGTCGGCATGTTGCAGAATCGGATTTCCCTCGTATTTCTTCCACGGTCCCATCGGGCTGTTCGAAGTCGCGTAACCCACTCCGTAGTTCTTGCTTTCAAAGTGATTGGCTGAATAAACCAGGTAGTAGACACCCTCTTTCTTCAAAATTGAAGGACCTTCGGCCACCTTAGCAGGCTTGTCCTGCGAAAGTTCCCAAGGCTCTCCCACCTTAATGCACTCTGTCAGCGTCTCCTGCTTGATGCCGGTTAGGTCATCGTTCATCTCTGCCACCCAGATGACGTTGCCATCTGTAAAACGCACGAAATAAAGGTAAGGCGTACCGTCATCATCAATGAATAGAGAGGTATCGATACTCTTCTCATCCCATATCGGCTGCTTCACTTCCTGACGGAACGGACCTTGGGGAACATCTGCCGTTGCCACGCAGATATGCTCCTCGGTGGAGTAGAACAGATAAAACTTCTTTTTCGATTCGATGTAGTAGACCTCCGGCGCCCAGAATCCCCACGTACCGTAGGAATCTGCTGCCGACAACGCCTGGCCTTCACGCGTCCAGTTTTTCAAGTCATCGGAAGAGAAGCAGGCAAAGCCTTCTCCTTCTACCGTACCTCCAGTGCCGTAAGCATAATACTTGCCTTCGTAAAGCATTACGTAAGGGTCGGCAATCGGCAGATAGTCTGATTCTACAACCGTCTTCTCCTTGCAGCCTGCAAAGCAAAGACAAAGCAACAGTAGCAATATATAATTCTTCTTCATATCCATCTCTTATTTTACTATTTTGGGCGTCATATAGTCCTTGCTGATTCTCATACGGTCCACACCGTCCACTTTCTCGAAAGAAACGTCACTGATGTACATGGCACGTGGGTGGATACTACTCTTGTCCTTATGGGCATGGAAAACTATACGAAGCTTGCCTGCCTTGTCTGTGAAGGTGGCACTGTGCCCCACCCCAACCAGTTCTCCGGGTTTCTGCAGCAAAGGATTCTCCTCGTATTTGGTCCAAGTACCCATCAAATCGGTAGCTGTGGCGCAACCTATGCCGTAGAAAGGACTTTCATAGCTATTGGCAGAATAGGTCATATAGTAGAGCCCATTACGCTTGATGACAAACGGGCCTTCATTCACACGGGGCCATACCTCCTCCCATGCCTGAGAGACGTGGATGCAAGGGTGCATGGTCTCCTTCTTGATAGTCATGAGGTCTTTCTCCAATTCGGCCACCCAGATGTTGAGCCCGTCGTTGAAACGGTCGAAGAAGAGATAAGGCGTGCCGTCATCATCAATAAACAGAGAGTTGTCAATGCATTTCTCATCGGCAATCATCGGTTCCTTCTTACTTTGGGTAAATGGTCCTGCAGGTGAGTCTGCTGTTGCCACACAGATATGCTCGTCTGCCGAGTAATACATATAGAACTTCCCGTTCACTTCGTAGACCTCCGGTGCCCAGAACCAGCGGTCGGCCCAGACATCCTTCTTCTGGAGCGCCATGCCCTTATACTTCCAAGTCTTCAAATCATCGGAGGTATAGACTTCGATGCCTTCATCCGCATGGGTGCCATAGGCATAGTAAGTGCCATCGTGCAACATGATGAACGGGTCGCCCAAAAGCACCGGCGTTTCAACTCCTTCGACAACAATATCGTCCACATCCTTATAGTCTGAAGAGCAGGACTGGCAGGAAGCCAGCGTGGCCAACAGAAACAGATACATACATATAAAATTCTTTTTCATGATTCTTTCTTAAACAATTGTTATGATGATAAATATTTACTTTCAAGAAGATGTTCCGTTACACCCGTATATTGAACCCTATTCAGTCGTATACTGAATCCTATTCAATCGTATACTGAAATACATTCAGTCGTATACTGAATCACCCCAGTCCATCACACTGATTCACAAGGAAATACAAACACCGGCTTCTATATACATCTTTCATTACATATATACGGAACGGCACATCCCACGATCGCGTCTAATCGCGCCTCTGCCCTACATGATAATACAACGTACCGCTATAAACCGGAGAGCCGCCCTCCGAACAGAATCCGATGCGGGATGCAGGGTAGCGTATATCCAAAGCTCCCAGCTCCCTGCCGTCGACAAACAGATACAGCTTGTCTGCACGACGCACGGCACGAAAATTATAGGATTCCTTCCACAATTCATGTACACCTATCTTATAGATATGGCGTTCCAAATCCTCCGCCTCCTTGTTGATGAAGCGGATGCCTTCTGCCTTTACCGGAGTAAAGGTACAATAATTATATGCAGGATGTTCTGCTATCCCCCTATCTTTGTTTTCTATCGGATGCCATTCGCCGCCATTCAGGTATTCTATGTCGAACTTGCCGAACATGTCATCCACAAATTCGGATTTATTGCCTGCTTCGTGACGATTCAGGTAAAGTGTATCCAACCATGCAGGTGCGGCAAAACGATAACCTTTCTCAATGAAGTCGGTATACTTCACATCCGGATAGAGCGTTTGCAGGCATCCCAACGGGAATTCCTTCTTCCAGGCAGTTTTCCCTTTCTTCACGGCTGTCACCTCAAGCATACGGGTGATGCCATCGAACTGAGCCTTCACATAGTTATCCTTATCCACATAAACCGGATAGCTTCCTGCCTTGTCTTGTCCGGACAAGCCGGACAACTGGAAGCTGAATTCATAATCGTTCAAGAAATCGCCCTTCAACAACTCCTCATTCCCCGAAAGCTGGAAATGCACATCATCGAAGCCGATGGTATAGGTAGCCCCTTCGAACAAGGCAGACTTTGTCTCGTCAAATACTCCGGGAACACCCGCTTCTTCCGTCGGAAGAGCCTCTGCAAAGACATGTTTTCCCGGTGTGGGAATCTCATCCAGCCAAATTTTCAGACAGCCACCATTACGCTCAATGCGCAGATGATGGTACACACCCCAACGGAAATCTTCAGGCAGGGCATAGGATTCCTTATTTTCTTTACCGCCGACAAGTGTACGCAGGTACCAACTCCGGTTCTCGGCATCCAAACCTACATAGGCACAGTTATCTGCATCCTTCCACCAGGCAATGACGCCGGCTCCACCCTCGGTCTTGACTCCCGTCTCGAACAAGTAATCCACGGACGGCTGTACTTGTTGCAACACACCGAACGAAGCTGTCTCGCCTTTGCCTGCAAAGGTAGGCATCGAAGGTTCGGGATGATAACCTGCCGTGCGGGGGCCGGTGATACCATCCACAAACAACGTCTTGTCGAAGAACTGGACACGGTTGATATATTGCCCCCGATGCTCATCGTTCTTGTTTGCCATATAAATCAGCCACCATTCAAATCCGTTGGGGCCTCTCAAAATATTGGGCTGACCGGGAGTCATCAGAATATCGTCGGCAATGCCGTCTTTCATATCGAACAGAGAAACGTCGAAGAATTGCGAACGTCCCTTGTTTGTTTCTACGGCAAGCAGATTCGTGCCTTCCTTCAAAGCAGCACGCAGCTTCTTGTCCAGGTTCACGATACAATAATCACGCCCCTGCTTCTCGTAGACAAGTGTTCCGTTCAGATAAATCCGGGTATCTCCGTCGTGAGCGACACGCAATGCCAGGTTGCCGGTTTCGCTACCGGCAGAGAAAGTCTTTCGCAACCATAAGGAGGGCGTATTCCACAAGGTGCCCAGATGCCGGGTGGTGGAACCTTTCACTTCACGGGACGAAAAGCCGGTCTCCCCCCTCGCCCAGCCGGAGTCATCGTAGGTCACTTTTGTCCAATCGCTTCCCGGTTTGCTCTCCGTATAAGCAAACAACGGCTCATACGTGCGGCCATACCGCAATAAATCCACTTGCTTCTCCTCCAGTTGTGTCTGATTGCAGCCTACAACCGGATAGCTATATTTATTACCATTTTGAAAACCTAAAGGAGAGTCTGCCTCAGCAACTCCCAACTGATAATTGCCCCACTCTGTAGAGGTGTGGTTGGCATTGTACATCATATAGTAGCGGTCTCTATACTTCATGACCCACGGTCCCTCCGCCACTCTGTTATCCATCGTTTCCCATGTGTCCGGCAATGAGGCGAACTGGCACACCGGTTCGCCGGCAAATTCTGCCGGGTTCTTCATTTTACGTCCCCAGATGGTATTCCCATCGGTAAAGCGTACCATATACATGTATAGTTGCCCGTCATCATCTCTGAAAACTTTGGGGTCGATACGGTTATCCATCCATGTCTTCTTGTTCGGCTCTGTGTAAGCGCCCAGGGCATCTTTGCTCTGCGCATGTACAATGTGAACGGCATGCTTGTCCTTCCCCCAATAATTGACCGACCAGTACAAATGAAAATCTCCGTTCAGATAGAACATGTCATTGGCATGAATCTGGTCATTTCCGGCTCCGCTGCCTCTGGTCCAGTCATTGTCCATGGATACGACATGGATAGGTTTCCCCCAATGAACCAGGTCATCGGACACATAGAAATCCCCGTTTGTACGGACCCCGCCAATATAGTATTTGCCGTTGTATTTCATTACGCCGGCATCCGCCACTCCCGGAAGTACCGGATTCTGGATGTTCTGCGCAAACAAAGCGCCGCAACAGGCAAAAGCGAATGGTAATAGTAGTTTTTTACAGACAAGCATATGGTATAAGATTTAAGAAAGAAAAGGCTATGCCGGAAGCATCCTGAATGGGAACAGGCTTCCGGGCATAGCCTTCTTCGGTTATTAATAGTTAGGATTCTGAGTAAGATGTGCAACACCACCTACTGTGCTGTTTTCCACCTCATCTCTTGGAATAGGCAGACGTCTGTGCTTGCCGACAATAAAGTTGTCAAAGTCCTTGTCACGAGCTTTCAGTTCATCAATTCCAGCCTGGGAATCAAGTAATCCCCAACGCTTCAAGTCAGCCCAACGCCAACCTTCGAAACAGAGTTCCAATGTACGTTCCATCTGCAGACGCTTGATAAAGGCATCTTTAGAGCTCAAGCAGTCTTTCCACTGACTGTCTTCCAACTTGGCCAGACCGGCACGTTCTCTTACCTTGTCCACATAAACAGCAGCATCGGCAGGATTGGTTCCCGTTTCAACAAGACACTCTGCATAGTTCATCAGTATATCTGCGTAACGCATGATACGATAGTTGTTACGGGCAAAATAATCTTCTGCACTACGATAGTACGAAGTATTGTATTTACGGATATAGCAGTCTTCCGGGTCAGTTCCCCAACCGTCATTCCAATCGGCATTTTCAAATCTATAGTAACTTTTCGGCTGGTCGGGGAAGTCTTGTGAGAATCCACGGTACAAAATGCTACCGTACAAACGCAAGTCGTTCTTTCCGTCCACACGCTTCTCTTTCAAGAACTCGTCTACCAGCCAGCGGCGTGCCTTACCGTCTCCCCAACCTATACCACTCGGAGCATAGAACTGAGTACGCTGGAAACCGAATGCCATACTGGCGTCATTACCCGTGCCACCCTTGTTCTGGTCATCGAACTGAATTTCAAAGATGCCTTCCTTGTTGTTCTCGTCCAAGTCGGTGAAGTTATCCTCACGGTTGGCAATAAGACCGTACAAAGAGCCCTCTTTATCAATCAGCCATTGCAACTGTTCCTTTGCCTTGTCATACTTATGTTGTTGCATATAAGCCTTGCCCAACAATGCCTTGGCAGCACCTTTGGTAGCACGTCCCAGATTGGCAGCATCCCAAGATTCCGGCAAATACTGCATGGCAAAAGTCAAATCTTTCTCTACCTGGTCCCATATTTCCTGCTCGGAAGCATCTTCCGGTATATAGGAAGCATCTTTAGGCTCCAACGGCATAGTTCCTTTATCCCACAACAGATTTACCTGAAAATACCACAATGCACGCAAGAAAGAAGCTTGTGCCAGTACCTGGTTTTTCGTCGTCTCGTCCATTTCAATAGAAGGAACATGAGCCAACACCTGATTACAACGGAAAATACCTACATAGAAATGCTCCCAATGTATGTTGTTGCCTTCATAAAAATTATAGTTGTTGTAAAGGAAACGTGTCCAGTCGCCCAATTCAATCCAAGGAGAAGAACTCCATCCTTCGTCCGAAGTCAAATCATAGCGGAAAGAGAGCCAACGCATCCAAGTACCTTCCTTATAAAGAAAACTGTAGCAGGCATTCACACCGGCTGTCGCATCTTCCGGCTTATTCCAATAAGTATCATTGGTCACTTCATTGGGATTATCAATATCCAATAAACTCGAACTGCATCCGGTGCACAACGTCAAGGCACCTGCAAGCATTAATCCATAATATATCTTTTTCATAATTTATAAGCTGATTTATAAGTTAAAAGGTCAAATCCAATCCAAACATTACCGAACGGGTATTGGGATATGCAAAGCTGTCCGTACCACTGTTCCAAACGGAATTCGCACCCTTGAAGTCAGGATCCAAGCCGGAATATCCGGTGATGGTAATCAAATTGCTGCCGGTAGCAAACAGACGGAGCTTCTCGACTCCCAAATTCTTCAACCAATCTTGTCTGAAGTTATATCCAATGGAAATGTTCTTCATACGGAAGTAAGAGCCATTCTCCAGGAAACGGTCGGCATCACGGGAGTTGCGGAAATCACCGTAAATGATACGCGGGGTATTGGAGTTAGGATTTACCTGGTAAGGTTCTTCACCCTTTTTAAAACGGATATAGTTGGAGTTGTCTGCAAACAGACGTCCTTGCCAGCGGGATACGTTGTATATCTTATTGCCGAACTGACCATTCCACATCATACTGAAATCGAAGTTCTTCCATTCTGCATTGAATACCAATGACATTTGCATCTTGGCCCAGGGGCTACCACAATAACCACGGTCGGCATCAGTAATCTCTCCATCATCATTCAAATCGAGATACTTGACATCTCCCAATTGAGGACGCTTTCCCTCAATCATAATGGGGGTACCCGTAGATGTCACATAATTATCAATCTGTTCTTGTGTCTTGAAAATACCGTCTGTCTTTCTCAAATAAAATTCAGCCAAAGATCTGCCCGGTTTGGTTCTTGCCTGACCGGAATCAATATAATCCCTATTAGTACCATCACGGCCCAAGCTCAATACTTCGTTATCCATAGTAGTCACATTCAGCAAAGCGCTATACTTAAAGTCCGAAATCTGGTCTTTCCAACCAAGTGTAAACTCGAAGCCCTTGTTGCGCAAGCTGGCAGCATTTTTCCATGGAGAACCTCCTTGGTTACCGGTAGAAATGGCAATCGGAGTCTCTGCCAATACATCACTGGTCTTTGAGTTGTAATACTCTGCGCTGACAGTCAAGCGCTGGTTAAGGAAGCTGGCATCAAAACCTACATTCACCGTTTCTTTCGTTTCCCAAACAAGACCTGCATTCACAAGTTTCACCTGAGTAGAACCCGGAACAATAGCACCTCCGAATACAGTTACAATACTCTGATTGATAGTTCCAATATAATCCCAATCGCCAATGGAAGAGTTACCAAGACGGCCCCAGTTACCTCTAATCTTCAAATCATTAATCCAAGGCACATCAAAGAATTCCTCTTTTGAAATTCTCCAGGCACCGGAGAATGACGGGAAATTACCCCAACGGTTTTCCTTAGCCAGACGGGAGGTTCCGTCACGACGGAAGGTGGCAGTCAGATAGTATTTATCATCATAAATGTAGTTCGCACGTCCCAAATAAGAAATCATCGCATTCTCACTGATACTGTTTGAATTCTGCTGGTTGCTTTGTCCGGCATTCAATACAGTCAGATAATCACCGTTACCCAACATCGGGAAGTTCAGACGGGAAGCCCACAAGCCTTCCCATTCATGGTGCTGGTAAGTAGTACCGACTACAGCATCCACATGATGCTTGCCAAAATCCTTATTGAAGTTCAACGTGTGCTCAATCAACATGTTGTAGGTATTGTCACGCGCCTTCTGGCTTTCCGGATCACGGTGTTCCTGATTCTGAGTCCAGTTACCTTCTCCACGGAACCATGAATTCTCATAAAAGTAAAGATCAATACCACCATTGAATTTATAGGAAAGGAATTCGAATGGCTTGAATTCCAACCATAAAGAACCATTCAGACGATTCTGGCGGAAATGACGGTATTCCAAATCTTCACGGGCAATCGGGTTTACACCGAACGTATTGTACTTGGCAGCATCACCATAGCCATATCCACCCGGGTTATTCTCATCATAGATAGGAATGGTAGGCATCATACGCAAAAAGTCATTGTAGGTATTGGTCTGGTTCGGGTCTGTGTTTGTGAGTGAATAAGCCAAGTTTTCACCAAAAGAGAACCAGCCCTTTTTACCTTGTGTATTGACACGGAAGCTATAACGGTCGAAAGTATTTCCATAAGAAACGCCGTCATTGTTATAGTAACCGGCTGATACAAAATAACTGCCGGAATCGCCACCACCGGAAAGCGATACGTTGTAGTCCTGCACCAATGCGGTCTTCAACACTTCATCTTGCCAGTTGGTATCATACTGTGAGTGTTTCTGAGTGCTGTTTACAGTGGCAATACCGTCTTTGATGGCTTCATTATAGGCAATATCATTATACTTGATATATTCTGCCGCATTCATCAAATCGAATTTCGGGCTCCATTCCAATGTTTCCTTTACGCTTACATTCACTTTCATGGGACCTTTCGCACCTTTCTTGGTAGTAACGATAATCACACCGTTGGCAGCACGCGAACCGTAGATGGCAGCAGCAGAAGCATCCTTCAGAATCTGGATGGACTCTGCATCCGCAGGATTGAAATCAACACCCGGGTCTGTAATCATACCGTCAATAACCCACAGCGGAGAGTTATTGCTCAAGGAACCGACACCGCGAATTTCAATAGAGGCATCTTCGCCTGCCCTACCGCTACTGCGTACGTTAATACCGGTTGCCAAGCCCTGCATCTGGCTGACCAGTGTTCCTGCAGCGCTTTTCTTCATTTCCTTGGTATCAACCACGGCAACCGCTCCGGTCAAGTCGGACTTCTTCACCGTCTGATAACCGATGACAACCACTTCTTCCAGCGCTTTCGAGTCATCTTTCATCACCACGCGCAAGGCAGTTCCCTTATAGACAACTTCCTGCGTAAGCATACCGATATAAGAGAAAACGAGTGTACTTCCTTTCTTTCCACTCACTGAGAAATTACCGTCAATATCGGTAATGGCACCCGTGGTAGTACCCTTCACCAATACATTCACGCCCACCAAAGGCTCACTATTTGCATCCGTCACCGTTCCCGTTATGGTCACATCTTGTGAATAAGCGGTAGCTGCAAACACAACAAAGAATAAGAATAAGATTTTCTTGATCATTTTTTATAGAATTAGATTTTAAAACTATGCGGAAACTAACGCCCGCTTTTTAAATACACCGCAGAAAGTGATTAGTCACTTCTGCCAATCATAGAACATTGATTAGGATTTGTTACGTCATAGGCATAGGGGTCATAGTATTATAAATTGTTGGCTTTCGGATGCAAATATATCCGCATAAAGCTAAAATTAATGCAAATATCGCTTCTAATCCAAAATCACCCAAATCATTAATTCCACTCTCTTTTAACTGAATCTTAAGATTACATAATAATTGTTCAAAAAAGCCCTCTTCATCAAAGAAAAAGTATTTATCCTTTTCTCCCTTTATATGCCTTCTCACACAGATTCCTGAACAAAATCGAATTAAAACACTATTGCCATCATAATGTTTATGATTTTCCATTCTAATTTTCTTTAGCCTTATCTTATTACCTTTATACGCCGGATAATCAATATTTCTTACTCCAAGCAATGCATTGTAAATATCTATTCCCAATAACAAATCAGGCGTAACTATTTCCCATACAAATTCATTATTTGTTAATTGAATACAGTCACTCAGATATTTTACATATCCCATTCTGATATCGGCCGCAAAATTTTTCTCCTTTGTAACTCCGTCACCATACATATTGTTATATAATTCCGGATTGTTCTTCTGTAATGCATTCTTCAAAAATGAAAGCATTAATCTTCGGTAATCTAAATTAAGTTCATTACCATCTGCTTCAATCGTTGCCATAATCTTCATCTTTTCTCACCTCCTTCTTATAATAATATTGCTGATATAACTTTTCCTTTAATTAATGAATTTAACCCATTCAATATCTCTCATCTTTTGTTAAGTATAAAAATATTTACTTTTTATCTTTAATTCGTTATATCACATTCATAAAATATCATACATTTTTGTTATTGTCAATATTTTTAACCCATAATATTTTAATATTATAACATTATCTATTTATTTGACTTTGTATTGATTTTCTGTTATTATCATCCAGTAATCCAAATTGGAATGTAAATTAATATTTTAATTTAATTACATTAACGAATCATCCACAGTGGAATTTGATTTTATATTATTTACATTCCAATTATTTTTATATCGATTACATAAAACATCAGTAACTTGTTTTAACAATCTAATCCTTCAACGTATCCACCCTATTTATATCATATTCGCTGTCCCATAATCAGTACTTTCATATCGAACTTCCGTTCTTTATTACCTTCATACCCTACCTCAAATGTTGTTACAATTGTTAAGAAGCTTCCTAACAGAAATATTTTCTTTATCCCCGATAACAACCTTGCACGTTTCGTTGCTAAACAGGTTCCTGATAAACACTTTATCTTTAATGATGGTTTCTGCCATGTTCACAAAAGTATTCACAGCGAAGATGTCGCTAAGGCGAAAGAACTTCACCCAGAAGCCTTAGTACTTGCTCACCCTGAATGTACTGAAGATACTTTAGAGCTTGCTGATTTCATCGGAAGCACCTCGCAAATAATTGATTATGCCACCACTTCTCCTGAAAATGTATTTATTATCTGTACGGAAATGGGAGTATTCTTTGAACTTATGCAGAAAAATCCCGACAAGAAATTCTATTCTGTCGGTCACAGACAATTCTGCCCTAATATGAAGAAAGTGCGTATAGAAAAAGTTATCGAAGCCCTTGAAAATATAGACTCGGACAATTATAATATTGAATATATTAATCTTG
>ENA-UEPJ01003172-UEPJ01003172.1-human-gut-metagenome-genome-assembly--contig:-NODE-3172-length-15194-cov-5.101343_pt1 | contig 15194 bp, 7 predicted proteins | sample MGYA00242890_ERZ507896 | MGnify/ENA primary metagenome ERZ507896 (study PRJEB26167, sample SAMN06115508) | human gut metagenome | host: Homo sapiens | place: China:Qinghai | collected 2015-08-20... | reverse complement strand
AACCTTATCTAAAGACTTTGAGAAGGTAATGCATTACAAACCTGTAATCTCACAAACGATTGATGAGGCAAATAGTATTGATATTGTTATCATTAACGAAGAGACGGGCGGTTCTTTGCTTCAGCCTCGATTCATTCGTCCTTTGGATGGTTTCGAATCTCATAGGGTATATTGTAGTCCCGATGAGAAACGTATTTATCTTCATGGAAAAGATATGCGTGGTGCTATATATGCTATTTATACTTTTAGTGAATTATTTCTTGAAGTGCCCCCGTTGTGGTATTTTTCTTCTTGGGAACCGCAGTATAAGAAACAGGTGGAGATACAATCGGACTTTGACTATTTTCAGAAGTCACCACAAGTCAGGTATCGTGCTTGGTTCCCTAATGATACCGATTTGTTCAGCCCCTGGAGACGCTTGTCGAAAGAGAACAACGAATTGTGGCTGGAGACTATGTTGCGGTTGAAGCTTAATACTGTCGAATTGGAAGCTACGGTTACATATCCGGATTATAAACTGAATGGTCAGGCTGCTTTATTACGTAAATACGGACTGGTACTTACTTCTCATCATCACGTAGCCTGCAACAATAATCTGAAAAACTGGGAAGGATACTGGCGACGAGTGCGCGGCATGAAAGCACCGGAGTTACTTTTATCGAATGAAAAAGCTCTTGTTGAGTTTTGGCAATATAGCATAGAAACGGTGTGTCGTGATAAACAGGAAAATCTGTGGCAGATTGCTTTTCGTGGTGTAAACGACCAGCCTTTTTGGGCTGCTTTTGCCGATGCTCCGGCGGGTGATAAGGAACGTGCAGAGGTGATTAACCGTATGATCCGCATACAATTGGCTATGATAAAAAAAGCAACTGGAGAGAATGATCCTTTTGTACGAATGACCTTCTACGATGAACTTTCTGACTTGTTGGCTAAAGGCTATTTACAACCTCCGACAGGTAAGAATATGCTTTGGACTTTCGTTGCCGGACGGAGAGATCACTATCCTTACGATGATTTGGTTACATTCGATACGACAAAGCAAGTGAAACTAGGATATTATATGAATCTTCAATTCACTTCGACCGGTGCTCATCTGGCTCCTGCAGAAGGACCATGGAAGATGGAAGCAAACTATCGTTATGTGAATACACGCGGTCCGCTGACTTTTTCGGTGGTTAATGCTGGCAACTTAAGAGAGTTTGTCATGGAAATGTCGGCCAATGCCCGTATGATGTGGGATATGAAGGCGTATAATACAGATTCATTCCTGATTGATTTCTGTACTCAATATTTTGGAAAGGAACATGCTACTGAAGCTGCCAAGCTTTATCATGATTATTACTATGCCTATTGGCAACAGAAACCGTCAGAGTTTCCGGGATTGGAACGTCAGTTTATCTTTCAGGATTTACGCTACTCTCGTGTTTTTGAACAGATCGGAAAACGCTTTGATGACTTTTCTCCGAATCCTTTGTATGAGATCGGATTTGAACGGGTGCCCGGTCGTTCATTCCGCATTGACGGAAATAATCAGGTTGATTCATTGATTGCGGGAATGAAAAAGACAGCTGTACGTTTTGAGGAGGTTTCACGACATTGTGAAGATTTTCTCAAATCCTTGCCAAAACAAAATCAACGGTTCTTCAGAGATAACTTGGCTGCTCCTTGCCATTATATGGCAGCATTGAGTCATTCGTTATATCATTTTGTATCTGCTTATAAAGAAAAGGATCGCAGTAAACGGACTGAACATCTAGGAGTTGCTATCCAGGAATTGGAAGAGGCGCGTGATGCCCTGTATGCAACGCAGGAAGGAGTATTCTCCACTTGGTATATAGGTGATTCCATGAATGGTAAATTCAATATTCCACAGCAACTCAAATTATTAAATAAACTACACAAAGAACTTTAGTAACAATTTATATTAATTACCTAATTGAATCTAATTTATGAGAAATTTAGACTTTAGCACGAAGGTATTTCGTCTGCTGATGCTGGTTCTCCTACTCTTTTCGGTACAGATAAGCCGTGCTGATGAAGGGTGGCCGAGAACTCTCAAAGGGCGAATTGTTGACGCGAAAAGTGGAGAAACCCTTATTGGAGTGAATATCCAGATCTTGGGAACTACCACAGGTACAATTTCAGACTTTGACGGAGGATTTCAATTGGTGGTCAAAGCCAATTCCGTTATCCAGTTTTCGTATGTGGGATATAAACCCATTGAAATCAAAGCTGAAGAAGCGGTAAAGAAAACTGTTTTTCAGATGGAAGAGGATGCTGGTGTACTTGAAGAAGTAGTGGTAGTGGGGTATGGTACCCAAAAAAAGGTGACTAGCGTAGGCTCTATCACACAAGCTGATGGAAATAAGTTACTAAGAGGAGGTAGTGTCAATTCAGTAACCGAAGCATTACAAGGAAAATTGAACGGTGTAGTAGCTATTAATTCCGGTGGTATGCCGGGAGGGAATGATGTTTCTATGTATATCCGTGGTAAGAGTACATGGGGAAATACAGATCCGCTTGTATTGCTTGATGGTATTCAGAGTGATATTAAGGATGTGGATATGAATGAGATCGAATCTATCTCTGTATTGAAAGATGCTTCGGCAACTGCTGTATATGGTGTACGGGGAGGTAATGGCGTCATTTTGATTACTACTAAGCGTGGTACAAATAAAGCACCTACTATCAGTTTTTCGGCAAATTATACCTATAAGTCACCGACTACCAGTATGGAACTTGCTGATTATGTTACGTCCATACGGGCTTATAACCAAGCTATGGCTAATGATGGGAGCTGGAACAAGTTGATTCCCAGGTCTACACTTGATGCATGGGAGCGTGCTTATGCCGAAGGAAATTATGGTGCGTACAATGATGTATTTCCTTATGTAAACTGGTGGGATGAGTTGGTCGGGTCAGGTTTTACCCAGAATTATAATGTTAATATTCGTGGTGGTACGGATTATATGAAGTATTTTGCTTCGGTTGGTTACCAGGGTGACGGTGATATTTATAAGTTAAAGAAAAATGACTCATTTGATCCCCGACATAGTTATAAACGTTACAACTGGCGGTCGAATTTTGATTTCAATATAACGAAATCCACAAAACTTTCTATTAATGTGGCAGGTAAGATGGCTTATCGTAATAAAGCACTTGATGACAGTAATCCGTTCTATGCTATATTGACGAGCCCGACGAGTGTCTATCCTGTGAAATATTCTGATGGAGAATGGGGAGATGATACTTATACTAATCCGGTAGCTAATATGAATATGGAAGGTGCCAATCTGCGTAAAACATTTCAAGGGTGGTGTGATGCTTCTCTTGAACAGAAGCTTGATTTTATTACTAAAGGGTTGAAAGTAAATGCCAAGGTTTCTTATTCTTCATCATCTACTACTTCTACAGCCACTTATCTGGGTACGGAAGCAGCAAGTCAGGCGTTTAAATATATTATTCGTTATTCACGTACATACGACTATGCTAACCCGATTATTGGTGAAGATGGACAGTTAACTTATCCGATGTTGGAAAGTAAGCGTCTTCCTTATGAAACATCAGTGTCTAATCCTCCTTTTGTTAAGTATTACGATCAGCTGGATGCTTATAGCCGTCGGTTTTATTACGAATTCTCTATTGCTTACAACCGTTCGTTCGGGGATCATAATGTAAGTGCACTTGCATTGGTGAATCGTCAGATCTTTGACTCAAAAGATGGTGGCGATATTCGTTTCCCGAACTATAATGAGGATTGGGTTGGACGAGCTACCTATAACTGGCGCGAACGTTATCTGGCGGAGATGAACATTTCATATACAGGTTCGGAGAAGTTCGCACGTGGACATCGGTTCGGTTTGTTCCCTTCTTTCTCATTAGGATGGCGGTTATCTGAAGAATCGTTTATCAAGAAACATTTGGGAGACGTACTTACAAATGCCAAAATTCGTTACTCGTGGGGAAAAGTAGGATCGGATGCCGGAGCAAGTCGTTGGAACTATATTCAATCGTTTACCTCCGGAGACCATCTGACTTTGGGCACTGATGCTACCGGACATAATTGGGGACCGCTTTATACAGAAGGTTCTATCGCTAATCTGGGCTCTACTTGGGAAAAATCAACCAAACAAAATTTAGGTATCGAAATTGGTCTGTGGAATAAATTGTCATTAACGCTTGACTTGTTTGACGAAAAGCGTAGGGATATCTTAATGACACCCAATACCACATCTTCTATTGCGGGAGCTACTTTTAATTCGTTGAATATTGGAAAAACGAAGAATCATGGTATCGAACTGGAGTTGCGTTGGGATGATAAGATTGGCAAGGATTTTCATTATTATGCCAATTTTACAATGGCGTCAAGCGAGAATCGTATTGTATTCCAGGATGATCCGTATAAATCTCCAGACCATTTGAAAAAGGCGGGAAAGCCGATCGGGCATCAAGCACGATATTTGGCAATAGGTAACTATGGTTCTATTGACGATGTATTTAATTATGCTCAAAGCGGCACTATCAATTCCATATCACCGAATCAGGTGATTCCTGGTGACTTGGTATATATCGATTTTGATGCTAACGGTATTCTGAACGGTCAGGATAAGGTGGCGGTCGATCAGTTGAATTATCCGCTTCATACCTATGGTCTTGATTTGGGATTTAATTGGAGAGGGTTGAGTTTCAGTGCTATGATATATGCTCCTACAGGTGTATGGAAATTGGTGGATACAGTTTATGCATCTTCGTTTAAAGGAGGAAGAGTAAATGCACAACCTGGAGCGTTAAATACCTGGTCGCCTGAAACGGCTAGTTCAAGTGGTATTCAGAGACCTTCTTTACATTTAAAGGATGATGGTGGATTTAACGGTACTGAAAGCACTTGGCGCTACCGGAACTTTTCATATCTACGTCTAAAGAATGTGGAGGTTAGTTATCAGTTACCTAAGCGTTGTCTAACTCCAATGCGTATCTCTAGTTTACAGGTTTACGTTACAGGTAATAACTTGCTGACTTTTTGGGGAGGTGACAATCGCATAGATCCGGAAGGTAATCAGACAGGTTATCCTATTCTGCGTTCGGTAACATCGGGAATCAGACTTTCATTCTAATCTTAATAAAAATAATGATCATAATGAAGAATAAATGTACATATATACTTGTCGGTCTCATGCTTTTCCTGACTGGATGTGAAGATTTCCTGGATAAGCGTGAAGATGCAGGCGGACTTGATGAAACTGCTATTTATGCCAGTTATGAGTCTATACGTGGCTTTTGGATAAAGTATACAGCAAACTGGACACTTATAACTGTATGGTGAGCCGTGATGCAGGAAGTTACGGTCGTACGTATGTCGGCGCAATGGCTGATGAGATGGGAGTAGTATATAATAATACGGTTTTTAATAAGTTCTTTTCAGGAGCATGGTTGCTGACAGGGAAGAGCGAGAATGTTACCGAGATAGGTAATGGAAGCTTAACTCCGATTGGCAGGGCTTATCCGGCTTTGCGTATAGTGAACCGTGTTATTGAGAATATAGATAAAGTTCCACTGACGGAAGAACAGCGGAATGAAATATTGGGACAGGCTTATTTCTATCGTGCCTGGTTCTATTTTCAAGTTATCAAACGTTATGGGGGAATGCCGATTATTGATCGTGTATTTGCCGGTGGAGACGATGATTTGCCTCGTGTAACTTATCATGAGAGTTCGGAATGGATGGTTAGTGATATAGATAAAGCGATTGCAATGCTGCCTGATACTTGGGAAGCTATGCATTATGGACGTCCTACTAAATTGGCTGCTTTAGCTTTCAAAGAAATGGCACTTCTGTATGACGCGAGTCCGTTAATGCAAAATGACCTGGATGCCGTAGTGGTGAAAGAATATGATAAAGAACGGGCTAAGAAAGCGGCACAAGCAGCTTGGGCAGCTATCAGTTATATGAAAAAAAATGAATCGCTTACAGGAGTCCGGTTGGCGACAAAAGAGGAATATACGAATACTTTCTGGTTTCCCGATACGGAACTCAAGAGGGCGGAACATATATGGATGTGCCGTAATATACAGGGTACGACTAATCGCTCTATGTGTATTCGTGCATTTTGGCTGTATGGAGATATGACCGGGCAGACAGGGGCGGAATCTATGGCTATGTCATGTCCTACTTTGAACGCTGCTAACATGTACGAGCGTCAGGGCGAGGATGGTATCTATTATCCGATTGACGATCCGAGATCTGGTTACCAGTTTGATCCCGAACATGCTTTTGTCCGCCGTGATCCTCGTTTTTATAATAATATCCTGATTCCGGGTGATGAATGGGGGACGTATAAGGATGGAGCTCCTCATTATATCCGTTTGTGGGTAGGTTGTTCTGCTTATAATCAGTATTTGACGAATTCTAATACGAATGCTCGTGAATTGTCAGGTTTTATGTGTCGCAAATTCTTATGGCCGGAAGCAAACCAGAAACATACAGGAAGTACGAGTGGGGCAGTTACTTATATAGGTAAAATAGCACAAACGGTATTTATCAGAGTTTCGCAACTTTATCTGGATTTCGCCGAAGCCTCTTTTGAAGCTACGGGAAGTGCCACGGCTAAAGTGGAAGGATGTGATATGTCTGCTGTAGAAGCGCTGAATTTAATTCGTAAACGTATTGGGGTTACAAATTTGCCTTCTGATATTGTGAATGATCCAGTTAAGTTCCGTGAAGCTTATCGCCGTGAGCGTGGTGTGGAGCTGATGTTCGAGCATCATCGCTGGTGGGATTTGCGTCGTTGGATGATTATGCATGAGGTGTTTAAAGCGCCGTTCCCACTCAAAGGGGTACGCTTCCATCCGGTAGGAAGTTATGGAGATAAGGCAGGTAACTATACTCGTCCGGCTAGCTTTATGTATGAAGAATTTGAAATGACTAAAGAGGTACGTAACTTTTCTAATATGCGTAATTACTGGTATCCGCTTCCTCAACATGACGTTGATGCTCTTCGCAATCTGAAACAGAATCCAGGTTGGTAATGAAAAACACTTAATAGTTGATGTTAATGAAAAACAAATATCATATATTCTTTACTGGTATGCTGTCCATTGCTTTTTTCATGGGAGCTACCGTAGACACGAAAGCTCAAGATTCGATAGCAGTCGTTAGTCGTGTCAATATTGAACACCTGAAAGCAATGCCCGACTTGCAACTCTCCAATACATTGCAAGGGCAAGCGGCAGGTTTGATTGTTATTCCTAATACGGGAGGTATCGGTTATGCCAACTCGACATTTTATGTTCGGGGACAACATAGTAACGGAACTAATAAGGCTATCGTAATTATAGATGGCATTGAACGTCCGATAGATGATATATTGCCTGAAGAGATTGAATCTATTGAGGTATTGAAAGACGCATCTGCCAAGATTCTTTATGGTGCGCAGGCTACGAATGGCGTTATCTTAGTGCGTACTAAACGTGGTCAGGCTGGTAAACGGGTGATTCGTTTTGGTGCCGAATACGGGGTACAACCTGTGACTCGCTTACCCGAATATCTTGATTCTTATAATTATGCGACACTCTTTAATGAGGCTTGTGTCAATGACGGCTTGCTTCCTTTGTATTCCGACGCTGATCTTCAAGGGTATCGTAATTCTACCGGGGTGAATGATTTACTTCATCCCAATGTTGATTATTATAAGGAATTTTTGCGCAGCTCAAGTACGTTCCGTAAAGCGACACTGGAATTGAGTGGAGGTAATGCAAGAGCTAAATATGCCGTTACGGTAGGTTATACAGGAAGTTCCGGTTTGGAAAAAGTAGGCGATCGGTCTGACTTGAATCGGGTGAACGCCTCTGGTAATCTGGATATACGTATTACCGATTTCCTTTCGGCTTCGGCAGATGTGGCTGCCCGTGTGGAAAAAAAGGACTGGGGAGCTAAAGATGGTGGCGGGATGTTTAGTGAAATATCGACACTCCGTCCTAATGAATATCCTTTTATGATTTCGGCTGAGGATATACATGGTCATAATGGTATAGCGGCAGATGAAACGTCGTTGTTATTTGGAGCCAGTTCACGTAAGTCAAGCAATCTTTATTCGGATATGCTCTATGGCGGTAATACGTCGGAACGTTATGTCAATAGCCAGACTAACCTCGGTCTTAATTTTGATTTGAATGAGTTTGTGGAAGGACTGGCTGCGGAAGCGTATATTACTTTTGATAATTATAGTTATCTGCGTCAACAATTACGGAATGATTATCCCACTTATTCTATTGATCGTTACCTGAATGCTGCCGGAGATGAGGAAATACGTTTTACAGAACGTAAGAAACTGAATTTGCCAAAGAAACAGTCTATTGCGTCTAACAGCACTTATCGCTATTTCGGATGGAATGCGCGTGTAAAATATAATCGTTCGTTTGGATTGCATGATATGGGAGCAAATGCTGCTTTTCGCTATACGGCAGAGGAAGCTACGGGTAGTTCACAAGATTTGAAAGAAGGTAATTTCACTTTCCGTGCCAATTATGCGTATAACAAACGGTATATGCTTGAAGCTACATTGGCGGCAATGGGGTCTAACAGATTTCAGGGAGATAATAAGTATTTCTTCGCTCATTCGGTAGGAGGTGCATGGATAATATCTAATGAATCTTTTTTAAAGGATATGAAGGCTGTAAATCTTTTGAAAATGAAGGTGAGCTACGGTCATTTAGGATATGCAGGGGATACTGACTTTTTTCTCCATAGAACAAATTGGAGACAAGGGGATAAGGAGGAATTCAAACCTAGTACGGGGGCCAATACAACCGATTTGATTCGTTTAGGTAATCCTGACTTGAAATGGGAGTATTCTAATGAACTGAATATCGGTATTGAAGGTCGTTTCCTGAATAATCGTCTGTCTGGTGAGGTTAATTACTTCCGTGAGTTACGTAAGAATATAATTGGTATCAACTCTGCTAAATATGCAACGATAGGAGGAAATTTCATTCCTTCTGAAAACATAGGTGAGGTATTGAATCAAGGTATTGATGCCTGTGTAAACTGGAATGACAAAGTAGGTGAAGATTTTACGTACAATCTTGGGCTTAATATTACTTTTACTAAAAATAAACTTCGTAAAACGAATGAACTAAGTAATATCGAAGACTATCGAAAGAGTATTGGACAACCTACCAGTGCCATTTTTGGCTGGCAGTCACAAGGTTTATTCGGAAAAGATGTGGCTATTGCCGGGCATCCCTTTCAGAGTTTTGGGAACTATCAGGTAGGAGATATTGCTTATGCTGACTTGAATAATGACGGAATGGTGGATAATAATGACCAGACACGTATCGGACAGAGTTTCCCGAAGACTACGTTGGGAGTGGATGTAACTTTAAACTACAAGGGATTCGGACTCTATATATTGGGTACGGCAACAACCGGAGTCACTCAAATGTTGACTAGCACTTATTACTGGAACAAAGGACTTGATGGTTATTCCGTGCTTGCTGAGGACCGTTATCATCCGGTAAATAATCCTACTGGTACGCAGCCCCGCCTGACTACCACTTCGGGAGTGAATAATTATCGCAACTCTACGTTTTGGACAAAGAACGGTTCATTTTTCCGTCTCAAGAATGTTGAATTGAGCTATACCTTGAATAATAATTCGAAAAAAGGCATAGGCAAGAATTATAAATTCTTTGTGAGGGGAGCTAATTTGTTTGTATTGTCGGGTATTAAGGAACTTGATCCGGAACAGATGCTTGCCGGTATCAGCAATTATCCTGTGTACCGCACGATTACAGGTGGAGTATCTATTAACTTCTAAAGTTGATGCAATTATGAAAGTATTGAAATATATATTTAATATGATGCTATTGGGTGGCATCATCAGTGCTTGTGCCGACCTTGACACTAAGCTTACAAACGAATGGTCGGAAAGTGATACATGGAGAGATGCGGATATGGCGCAAGGTGTTTTGTTATCTGTTTATCAGGATGTCATGATTGCGCCCGATGCTTGGGACGGCAATTTTCTGGATGCTGCTACAGATAATGCACTGACCCGGAATTATGACTCTAAGGTGTATCGTGCCAGTCAGGGGGCATTTAGTCGTTCTACTAATCCTCTTGGCAATTGGAGCAGTTGCTATGATCAGCTTCAACGGATTCATTTGTTCTTGGATAAAGGGCTGACAGATAACGTGAGTTATGATGTAGCAAATGCAAATAACGACAAAAGAACCAAGCGTCGCCTTCAAGGTGAGGCACTTTTTCTGCGGGCATGGTGTAGTTTTCAGTTATTACAAATGTATGGAGGAAAAACCGATGATGGAGAAGTGCTGGGATATCCGATTGTGACCCGGTATATTACTCCGGAAGAATCTGCCCATCCTGAAAATTTTAAACGTGATACTTATGAGGATTGTGTAAAGCAGATATGCGATGACTGTGAAACAGCTATGTCTCTGTTACCATTAACCTATTCGGGAGGGGATGCTATCTTGGGCGATATATCTTTTGGTAGAGCGTCCGGATTGGCTGCTGCTGCATTGAAAGCGCGTGTATTGCTGTATGCGGCGAGTCCGGCTTATCAATCTGACCGCGTCGTAAAATTGAATGGTATGGGGGATTATACGATTATCGATCAGGTTGCCTATAAAGCAAAATGGGAACGTGCAGCACTCTATGCGTATGAGGTGCTCCAGATGCAAGGGATGGCTACTTATGCTGCGTTGATACCCAATGAATTGTATGACGGCGGTGATGCACAATCTGCAGAATTTCTTTTTAGAACATTCGTAGGTCGCAGTCATGATATTGAAACAAGGCATTATCCTCCTTACTATTATGGGAATGCACAAACTATTCCATCCCAAAATCTGGCTGCTTCATTTCCTGCTAAAAATGGTTTCCCGATAGATGATCCTCGTTCTTTATACGATAAGGATAATCCTTATGATTGCGAACGCGATAACCGTTTTTTAGTGAATCTGTATTACCAAGGACGTCAGTTTGGAGCTAATGCATCTTATATTGACGTAACACCCGGAGGTAAAGATTCCGGCTATTTGGATGTGAAGGCCAGTCGTTCGGGATATTATCTGGCAAAGTTTATCAATGCGGATGTAGCTAATTTCCTGAAACCGTTGGAAGAGCAAGATTCACGTCATTATTATCCGATGTTGCGTAAAGGAGAGGTTTGGTTGAACTTTGCTGAGGCTTCCAATGAAGTGTGGGGGCCGAAGGTAGCAGGCCCCGGATGCTCCATGTCTGCGTATGATGTCATTCGTGTGATTCGTGAGAAATCGGGAGGGATTACGAATACGACCTATCTTGATGAAATGGCTGGTACACCGGAGAGTTTTCGGAAACTGATTCAGAATGAACGCCGGATCGAGTTTGCTTTCGAGAACCAACGTTTCTGGGACTTACGTCGTTGGTTGCTGCCACTAAATGAATCAATTTTAGGTATGGAGGTTACTCGTAAAGAGGATAGTAGCGAAAATTTTGAAGTAAAATTGGTGGAGGAACGGCCGCTCAATGATATCCGCTATTACTATCTTCCTTTGCCGTATGATGAATTACAGAAGAATCCGAATCTGAAAAATAATAAAGGTTGGTAATAATCTAATTAAAAGAAAATAAACACATGAAATTAGTAAAGTTTTTATTCGTATCGTTCGTTGTGCTGGTTAGCTTTACCTCATGTTATGATGAGTATACTAACGATTATGAAACTCCCAATATGGGTTTTGCTGTGGCTAACCCCTTGCGTACAGTGATTGCTGATAGAGATATGCCTATATATATAGGCGTATCTATCGGTGGTAAACGTGAAGTGGATATGTCGGATTGGGCAAAATTTGAGATTGATCCGTCATTGGTAGAAGGGACTGGCAAAGTATTGCTTCCAAGTAATTACTATACATTATCTGACCAGGAATATTTTCGTGTACGTAAGTCTAATCTTCCGGTTGCTGATGTCCGTATAGATTTTACGGAGGCATTTTATAACGATCCGCTTTGTCTGGAAGCGCACTATGTATTGCCATTTCGTATGACAGAAAACTCTTTGGGAGCTTTACGCGAGGGAGCTGAAACAACTGTTGCTGTTATTAAATACATTAGTACTTACGCCGGAACTTATTATCGGATGGGAAAGGTGACAGAGGTGGATGCTTCAGGGATTGCCATAGGACAACCGGTAAGTTATGGTGATACGTATGATATCATCAACTGTAGTACCGTTGCTTTTAATAGCAAGGCTCCGCGCATTGTGGTTTGTCCTGGTGTTGGTAATGAAAAAGAGGGGGTTGGTAGTGTAACGCTCTCAATGGATGCGGATAAGAATGTGTCAGTAACTGGTGTGGATGGAAAGGCGGCTATCAGCAATGCTTCAGGAAGTTATAAAATAGAAGGAGACTATGAATATGTTGCTGATGTCACTAAACGCGCTCCTCAATTTGATTTGGAGTATACTTATGAGAAAGCGGGCAAATATTATCATGTAGTAGAAAAATTGGTTCTACGTCAGGATCCGCTTAATGATTTGCGCGTTGAGACATGGTGATGAGTAATAGATATGATTGAAACATAATATTAAGCAAAGATGAAAAAAAATATATTTCTCGTGCTATGCATTTCTTTTATTTGTTTTGGCTGTAGTGCAGAAGCGGAATGGGAAAAATTAAAAGTAAAAGAAGTAGTGAAGACGGATCCTGTTATTGATTGGTCGGCTACTGCTGATAGTTGTACCTATGTTCTTATTGAGCAGTTTATGAATAAAGAAAAAGGTACTTTCTGGAAATCACCGAAAGATGTGAGTGGAGGCTCGTATAATATTTATTGGCAACAGGCACATGCGATGGATGTCGTTATATATTCTTATGAGCGTATAAAGGATAAGAATCCGGCATTGGCTGCCACATACAAGAATTATTTCAAATTATGGTTTGATAATAAGGCGAATAATTATCATCATAGTGACAATGATGAAACTGGATTTTTGAATCCTTTTACGGATGATATGTGTTGGATTTGCCTTACGTTGATACATTTGTCGGAAGCTACCGGTGATGCTGTTTATATAAATATGGCAAAAAAAATTTATGATACACATATTATAACCCGGGCATGGACAGATGCTAAAGGAACCGGATTGCCTTGGAAAAGCGATGATAAGAGCCGAAATGCTTGTACAAACTCTCCCGGTTGTTTAGTTGCTGCCAAACTGTATAGGAAGTTTGGAGGAGAAAATTATCTCGAAGATGCGAAAATGTTATATAAATATATTGTGGGTAGTTTACTGAAAAGTGACGGAAGAGTGGAAGAGCCTCCTTTGACATATACACAGGGGACTTTTGGAGAGGCATGCCGACAATTATATCATATTACGCAGGAACGGGAATATATGAGAAAGGCTGAATTGGTAATAAACTATACAATGGCTAGTGATCGTTGTTTGCAAAACTGGATTTTGCGGGATGAAGGAACAAATATGGATGGAAGTATTTTTAAGGCGGTATTTGTGCCTTATGCTGTAAATTTGGCTTTGGATGATGATACTTCTGATTTTGTGAAAAAGCGTATTAAAACTTTTTTGTTGGACAATGCCGAAGCATTGTGGAAAAACATGGATAGAAGAGAATATCCTGCTATGTATTGCAATTATTATTGGGGTAGTATGTTTCCTTCCAATGAAATTGCATCCATGGGGGCACAGGCAAGTGGTAGCTCTTTAATGGAAGGAGTTGCCCGAATGATGGTGACTCCGGAAAAATAAAGTTATCTTTGTAGCCCAATATAATTAAATCGAGCTTATGAATCATCGGTTCCGTTGTTCTTGCATTATCTTGTTCATTTTTTATTCTTGTATTAGTCATCTTTATGGGCAGGTGCAGGCAGTATCTACCGTTGATACAGGGTATGAACTTTGGTTGAATTACAAATCCGGCTCCAATTCCCGATTGAAGCAATCTGCTATTCGGTATGCCAGTCAGGTTCGTTTGGCGGGAAGCCAGTATGATGAAGTAATAAGAGAGGAGTTGGAGCGTGCTTTAAGAGCATTGCTGGAAATTACACCAGGTTTTGTTCGTGGTAAAGAGGCTGGAATTCAGATGAGTTTCTGTACAGATAAAAGGCTGGGTAAGGAAGGATATATCATCCGTAGTGGTAAAAAGAGGATAACACTTCAAGCCTATTCCGATGCAGGGTTTCTTTATGGCACGTTCCATCTGATTCGATTGATTCAATGTGGTGAACCACTTGTACAACTGAATATAAGAGAGATACCTGCATTGGAATTTCGACAACTTAATAATTGGGATGATTTAAATGGAAATATAGAGCGGGGATATGCTGGTAAGTCGTTATGGAAATGGGAGGAGTTGCCGGAGAAAGTCGATAGTAGATATACTGACTATGCCCGTACTAATGCGTCTATAGGCATAAATGGAGTTGTGTTGAATAACGTTAATGCCGATCCTCGTATTTTGCGCAGGGACTATTTGAAGAAAGTAGCTGCCTTGGCAGATGTTTTTCGTAAATACCATATACGGGTTTATCTTACAGCTAATTTTGCGGCACCTTTAAAACCGTCGGCAACTCCGGATGTGATGAAGCAATGGGGAGGGATAGGTGACCTTGATACAGCTGATCCGCGAGATCCGCATGTACAAGCGTGGTGGAAAGCGAAAGTTGATGAGATATATGAGCTGATTCCTGATTTTGGCGGATTTTTAGTAAAAGCCAATTCGGAAGGTATGCCCGGTCCTCAAGACTATCATTGTACTCATGCAGAAGGAGCAAATTTGTTGGCCCGTGCTTTAAAACCTTATGGAGGCATTGTGATGTGGCGCACTTTTGTTTATAATCCGGAGATTGATAAAGATCGTATCAAACGTTCTTATAAAGAGTTTCTTCCGCTTGATGGGAAGTTTGATGACAATGTGGTCTTACAGACGAAAAACGGGGCACTTGATTTCCAACCGAGTGAACCTGCCCAACCTTTATTTGGGAGTATGAAATATACTTCTTTGATGCCGGAACTCCAGATTACTCAAGAATATACAGGACATTCTACATATCTGGTTTATCTATTGCCTATGTGGAGGGAGTTCTTGGATTTTGATACCTATAGTGAAGGAAGAGGAAGTACAGTGAAGAGTATTATTACAGGTAAGACTGCTTCTTATCCCTTCACTAT
>ENA-UEPJ01003152-UEPJ01003152.1-human-gut-metagenome-genome-assembly--contig:-NODE-3152-length-15276-cov-5.583986_pt1 | contig 15276 bp, 14 predicted proteins | sample MGYA00242890_ERZ507896 | MGnify/ENA primary metagenome ERZ507896 (study PRJEB26167, sample SAMN06115508) | human gut metagenome | host: Homo sapiens | place: China:Qinghai | collected 2015-08-20... | reverse complement strand
TATGATACTGTGTTGCACTTGACTTGACAATTCGCCAATCATTTTCTGTCGGGGCGTGTACCTGACAGAAAATACTTCTCAGGCTGCAAGTGTGCGAGTTGTTCGCCGTAGGCGAACAAGGAGTGCGCGCAGCAGACTGCAAAAACTTGTCGGAAAAGCCCGTCAGGGGTTTTCCGACAGTCTGAAAAACCGGGCCGCGCCCGGTTTTTGTGTGAGATAGATTATTTGTCATGCTTTAACAGACGGGAATATCCCTTCCCGTACTGCACGCACCGGGACACCCGGCTCAGAGTGGCGGAGGAGATGTCCGACTGGGCGATGACCTGATTGTAGGTGTTGCCTTCCAGCAGCAGCTTGGCAGCGAAGAGCCGTTCAGCCATCTTCTCAATTTCCTTGCGTGTACACAGATCGTCAAAAAGCTCCTGGCACTGCTCCCGACTTTCCAGAGAGACAATGGCGTCGTACAGCGCGCCGATTTTTTCCTGCATCTCCAAAATGGACATCCTCCTTGTCTGACCTGTAATTATTTTACCATAAATTCTCAAAGAGTCAATCTTTGTAGTAGTCCATTTTTTGTTCCAGCTTTTGGAACAGCAGGGTCAGCAGTCCGGAAAACAGCAGGTAGAATGCGCCGGTGTAGAACATGGGCCAGATAAGACCGTCGCTTTTGATAAAGGCCTGGCCCATCCACATGATCTCGTAAACCGCAATGACCCGGGCCAGAGAGGTGTCTTTGACCAGGGTAATGATCTCATTGCCCATGGAGGGGATGATCCGCTTGATGACCTGCACCAGAAGAATATGGAAAAAGATCTGGCGGCTGTTCAGGCCAAGAGCCTGCCCGGCTTCGATCTGCCCTTTTGGGATGCTTTCAATGCCGCCCCGGTAGATCTCGCTGAAATAGCAGGCATAATTGATGGCGAAGGCCAGAATGACGGCGGTAAAGCGCCCCATAGCCGGGAGTCCGAACAGGAGCCCCGGGCCATAGAAGACGACGATCAGTTGCAGCATCAAAGGCGTACCACGGATCACCCAGACAATGCCTTTCATCAGCAGCCGCAGGGGAGAAAAGCCGCTCATGGTGCCAAAGCACACGAGAAGCCCCAGTGGGATGGAAAAGGCCAGGGTCAGCAGGAAGATATTCATGGTCTGGCCGAAGCCCCTCAGCAGGGTCAGGGTGACGGTGGTAAACTGACTCATATTACTTCACCAGGGTCAGGCTGTATTTTTCTGCCAGTGCGTCCAGCGTGCCGTCGGCCATGAGCTCGGCCATGATCTCGTTGACCTTGGCGGTCATGTCGCTGTCCTTCCGGAAGCCGATGCCGTATTCTTCGCTGCTCAGCTCACAGGCAATGGTCAGGTCGGGATAGCCGGTGCCCTCTCCGGTCATGGCGTTTGCCATGGTGATGTCGATCACGCAGGCATTGGCAGTACCGGCGGCCACCTCCATCAGGGCGGAGGACTGGGACTGGACGGCGGTGTAGTCCGTGATATCCATGGCCTTCAGTTCCGCTTCACCGGCGGAACCGGCTTCAACGGCAAAGGTGAGGGTCCGCAGCAGTTCAATGGCACCGTAATCGGGGGCGGACAGCTTGTTCATGACGACCACCTGGGCGTTCTTGACATAGGGGTTGGAAACGGAAGCATTGAGCTTGACCTCGTCCGTAATGGTCATGCCGTTCCAGATGCAGTCAATGGCCTTGGACTCCAGCTCAAAGAACTTGTTGTCCCAGTCGATTTCCACAAATTGGGCTTCCACACCCAGCTTCTCGGCGACGGCCTGGGCAAATTCGGCATCAAAGCCGGTCCAGCTGCCGTTTTCATCCTGATAGTCCATGGGTTCGTAATCCGTAATGCCCACGACCAGAGTGCCTTTTTTCTGAATGTAACTCAGGTCGGAATCGTCGGCTTTCTTTCCACAGGCGCAGCACAGGAGTGTCATGCTGATGGCAAGTGCGGCAGCAATCAGTTTTTTCATAGGGATCCTTCCTTTCTCTTCTAGGGAGCATTTTTTCTTGATGGCTGCATTATACTTCATCTCGCTAAAGTTGTAAAGCGTTAATTTCAAAAAATGTGAGAATCGGGGAAAAGCACAAATGCAAGAAAAAGAAAACTGCTGTTTTACTGCAAAATGCCCAGCGGGTTTGATCGGCAGAGAGAAGAAAAGGGCGATAAAGCTCGGGAAAGTTGATTTTTTCCGGTTTTGCGGGTATACTGAAAAAAAGGCAAATTCGAATGGGATGAGGAATGCCCCAATTCTATTATAAAACAAAAGGAGTGACTTCCATGAAACGATTATTCGCGCTGCTGCTGCCATTGTGCCTGCTCCTGGCAGGATGTTCCCGGAATACGCAAGCCCTACAGGAAGAGGTGGACCGGCTGAAGCGGGAGAATACGGCCTTGCTTGAAACCATTGACCGTCTGCAGGAGCAGCTGTCAGCATTGCAAAGTACGTCTCTGGAGAGCTGGAGTCTGGAGGCAAGAGGCGCAGATGCTGCATCGCCGGTCCAGATCCTTTTCACAGCCCGGCCCTGCGCCCGGCCGGATGGCCAGACGGCCCAGCTGCTGGTGACGCTGGACGGGGAGGAGATCACCCGGGCAGACTGCCTGTGGGACGGAGAAAACTACACAGCTGCCGCCTCTTTGCTGCCGGAAAACGGCTACGGCTATTATTGCCTGCTTGCAGATGGGGAGAGAGAGCCGGAACGGATCCTCCTGAGTACGCCGGACAGCCCGGCGGTGCCCAAGCTGACCTATCTCGCCGGAAGCTTGGAAGCCTATGCCAACGCCTTGACCCAGCGCGTCACTGTTCAGGACGGTGTGATCGGTGCAGACGTAGCTGTGGCGGTGCAGACCCCGCTGATCTCTCCGGATGGAAAACCCGTGTCCCTGGTGTTGGCAAAGCTCAGCTGGCAGCAGGAGGACAGGGTCCTCTCCGAAGAGATCCTGAATCTTCAGGAAGGGGAGACGGAGGGAAGCCTGACAGGCCAATTCTCGCTCCGCCTGGAAGCACCGACCATGGAGGACGGAACGGCCATCGACCTGGTGCTTACCGCGGAGCTGTCCGACGGTCGGGTCCTGACCGCCGTTGCAGGCTCCTGGACGGCCCTGGATGGGCAGCTGGACTCCTCCGTAGGATAACGGTCAGCCATTTCCGGAAGGATCGCTTTCGGCAGTCTTCTGTGAGGACAATACACCTATGCGGCCCAAAATTTTGGGCCGCATTTTCTGCGCATTTCTCGCCTTACGACTAAAATTAACAATTTTTGACCATAAAATAAAAAACAGAAAGTGCAAATTTCACAAGAAAAGGAGCCAACGGCAATTCTTTCTGGTGGAAGCTAAAAAAAATATTGTATTTTTGATTTTTTTCATTGATTTTATGCCGGATTTGTCTTACAATAGGGGTCGTATGGATTGGGTCGTGCCCATTCGCAGAAAAAACTCCGAGGTGAACGGCAATGCTGAACGTTGTACTTGTGGAGCCGGAAATCCCACAGAACTGCGGCAACATTGCCAGGACCTGTGCCGCGACCGGCTGCCGCCTCCATCTGATCCGCCCCCTGGGCTTTGACATCTCCGAAAAGGCTGTCAAGCGGGCCGGGCTGGACTACTGGAATCTGGTAGAGGTCATCGACTACGAAAATCTGGAGGATTTTTTCGCCAGAAACGAAGTCACGGAAATGTGGTGCCTGTCCACAAAGGCACCCCGGAGCTATACCGAGGCACAGTATCACGACGGGGCCTATCTTTTCTTCGGAAAAGAGACCAAGGGACTGCCGGAGGCATTCCTGGAGGCGCACCGCCAGAGCTGTGTCCGCATCCCCATGCGCCCAGAGGCCAGAAGTCTGAATCTGAGCAATGCGGTGGCGATTACGGTATTCGAGGCGCTGCGGCAGCTGTCCTTTCCACACTTGAAAGATTTTGGCAAAATGCGGGGAGAAAACCCCGGTAATTTGGAGGAATCAACATGAACTACAATAAGAAATCCATCGAGGATATCAACGTATCCGGCAAGCGGGTCCTGTGCCGCTGCGACTTCAATGTTCCCACCAAGAATGGCAAGATCACCTCTGACAAGCGTATCGTGGCTGCAATGCCCACCATCAAGTATCTGGTCGACCACAATGCAAAGGTCATCCTCTGCTCCCACATGGGCAAGCCCAAGGGCGAAGTAAAGCCCGAGCTGAGCCTGCAGGTGGTTGCTGACCGCATCTCCGAGCTGCTGGGAAAGCCCGTCGTCATGGCAAAGGACGTTGTCGGTGAGGATGCCAAGACCAAGGCCGCCGCTCTGAAGGACGGCGACGTGATGCTGCTGGAGAACACCCGCTTTGAGAAGGGCGAGACCAAGAACGACCCCGAGCTGAGCAAGGCTCTGGCTTCTATGGCAGACCTGTTCGTGAACGATGCCTTCGGCACCGCCCACCGTGCCCATTCCTCCACCGCCGGCGTGGCTGACTATCTGCCCGCTGTCTGCGGCTACCTGGTCCAGAAGGAAGTTTCCATCATGGGCAAGGCTCTGGCCGACCCTGAGCGTCCCTTCGTTGCCATCCTGGGCGGCGCAAAGGTTTCCGATAAGCTGAACGTTATCAACAATCTGCTGGAGAAGGTCGACACCCTGATCATCGGCGGCGGCATGGCCTTCACCTTCCTGGCTGCCAAGGGCTACGATATCGGCTCTTCTCTGGTGGATAGCGAGAAGATCGACTACTGCAAGGAAATGATGGCTAAGGCACAGGAAAAGGGCGTTAAGCTGCTGCTGCCCGTTGACGCTGCCTGCGTTGCTGACTTCCCCGATCCCATCGACGCACCTGTCGAAGTTAAGATCGTTCCCGTTACCGCAATCCCGGCTGACATGGAAGGCTGCGATATCGGCCCCGAGAGCATGAAGCTGTTTGCTGATGCCGTCAAAGCTTCCAAGACCGTTGTCTGGAACGGCCCCATGGGCGTGTTCGAAAACCCGACCCTGGCAGCCGGCACCCTGGCTGTTGCCAAGGCTATGGCTGAAAGCGGCGCTACCACTGTGATCGGCGGCGGCGATTCTGCAGCTGCTGTGCAGCAGATGGGTCTGGGCGACAAGATGACCCACATCTCCACCGGCGGCGGTGCTTCCCTGGAATACCTGGAAGGCAAAGAGCTGCCCGGCATTGCCGTTATCCAGAACGCATAATTAAAAAACCGCAGGAGCGCGGCGGCTTAGCCGCTGCGCTCTTTTTGTTATGTAGCCTGCATGGTGGACAACAAAGAAAATCCACGCAAGCAAATAAGTAGTCAATAAGAAGGAGTTTTTATCATGGATAAACAGAACCGTAAGGCAATTATTGCCGGTAACTGGAAAATGAACAAGACCGCTACCGAGGCTGCTGAGCTGATTGACGCCCTGATCCCCGCTGTTAAGGATGCAGGCTGCGAAGTTGTGATCTGCGTGCCGTTCACCGACCTGGTGACCGCCGTTGCCAAAACCAAGGGCACCAACATCCATGTTGGCGCTGAGAACGTTCACTTTGAAAAATCCGGCGCTTTTACCGGCGAGATCAGCGCTGACATGCTGACCGACCTGGGCGTTGAGTACGTTGTGGTTGGCCACAGCGAGCGCCGCCAGTATTTTGCTGAAACCGATGAAACCGTCAACAAGCGCGCCAAGGCTGCACTGGCCGGCGGCCTGAAGCCCATCATCTGCGTGGGCGAAAGCCTGACCCAGCGCGAACAGGGCGTGACCGAAGAGCTGATCCGCATGCAGGTCAAGATCGCTCTGAACGGCGTGACCGCTGACGAGCTGAAGAACGTTGTTATCGCTTACGAGCCCATCTGGGCCATCGGCACCGGCAAGACCGCTACCGCTGACCAGGCTGAGGAAGTCTGCGCAGCCATCCGCAAGGTGGTTGGCGAGCTGTACGGCGCTGACGCCGCTAAGGCACTGACCGTTCAGTACGGCGGCAGCATGAACCCCAAAAACGCAGAGGAACTGCTCTCCAAGCCCGATGTTGACGGCGGCCTGATCGGCGGCGCATCCCTGAAAGCAGACCAGTTTGCTGTTATCGTGGAAGCTGCTACCAAAGGCTGAGAATGAATGAGCAATTAGGAATGAGAAATTAGGAATTGGCTGAACCGGAAAGGCTTGAGCCGATGGAACTACCTTTCAGTCTGCTGCGCAGACAGCTTCCCTCAAGGGAAGCCAAGTGTGGCACCAAAATGGTATCTATTATTCTGTGCGCCCCTACGGTGGGATGCGTAACGAGCCTTTGTCCACCACAAACTCCTAACTCCTCCCTCCTAACTTCTAAGGCAACACCGCATAATTCTAAGTGCCGATACGGCGAGCGAGGTGCGGCAACTGCTAAGCCAAAAGCTGGATGTTTTATCGAGCATTTTGGCAACGCAGATGCCGTGCCGCAGCCGCCGGAGCGGTGCTTAAGCCGTAAGGCGGAAATTGTGCGGTGTTGCCCTAACTAAAACTAAGGGAGAACCAATCAATGGCAAAGAAACCTGTAATGCTCTGCATCATGGACGGCTTCGGCTGGACCCCGGACGAAACCTATGGCAACGCCGTTGTTGCTGCCAACAAGCCGCATCTGGATGCACTGATGAAAAATTACCCTATGACCACCATCGACGCATCTGGCATGGCTGTCGGCCTGCCAGATGGCCAGATGGGCAACTCTGAAGTTGGCCATACCAACATGGGTGCTGGCCGCATCGTGTACCAGCAGCTCACCCTGATCACCAAGTCCATCAAGGACGGCGAAATGTTCAAGAACCCCGTGCTGGTCAAGAACATGAAAGCTGCCATTGATGCCGGCAAGGCCATCCACCTGATGGGCCTGGTTGGTACCGGCGGCGTTCACAGCCATGCCGATCACTGGTTCGGCGTGCTGGAAATGGCCAAGCATATGGGCGCAACCAAGGTTTATCTGCACTGCATCATGGACGGTCGTGATACCGACCCCCATTCCGGTAAGGGATTCCTGGCTGACCTGCAGGCCAAGCTGGACGAGCTGGGTATTGGCACCATCGCCAGTGTCAGCGGCCGTTACTATGCTATGGACCGTGACAACAACTGGGACCGTGAAGAAAAGGCTTATGCCGCTTTTGTTTACGGCGAGGGCAACCATGCCGCCAATGCACAGGAGGCCATTGAGGCTTCTTATGCGGACGGCAAGACGGATGAATTCGTGATCCCTGCCGTTACCTGTGAGGGTGGCCGCGTGGAGGATGGCGATACCATCATCTTCATGAACTTCCGCCCCGACCGTGCCCGCCAGATGACCCGCATTTTCTGCGATGATGCCTTTACCGGCTTTGAGCGCCGCGGCGGCCGCAAGCAGGTTCACTATGTCTGCATGGCCGAGTATGATGCTACCATGCCCAACTGCGAAGTTGCCTACCCGCCGGTTGAGCTGAGCAACGTTCTGGGCGAGTATCTTTCCAAGAACGGTAAGACCCAGCTGCGCATTGCCGAGACCGAGAAGTACGCCCATGTGACCTTCTTCTTCAACGGCGGTGTGGAAGCCCCCTATGAGGGCGAGGACCGCAAGGTGATCCCCAGCCCGAAGGATGTGCCCACCTATGACCTGAAACCCCAGATGAGCGCCCCGGAGGTTGCTGACGAGTGCAAGGCCCGCATTGAGAGCGGCAAGTACGATGTGATCATCCTGAACTTTGCCAACTGCGATATGGTTGGCCATACCGGCGTGTTTGATTCCGCTGTCAAGGCTGTGGAAGCTGTTGATGCCGCTGTGAACGAGGTTGTGACCGCTGTGCTGAACGCCGGTGGCTGCGTGTTCCTGACCGCTGACCACGGCAACGCCGAAAAGATGAAGAACCCGGATGGCACCCCGTTTACCGCCCACACCACCAACCCGGTGCCGTTTGTGGCCATCGGCTGCGGCGATGTGAAGCTGCGCGAGGGCGGCTGCCTGGCAGATATTGCCCCCACCATGCTGCCTTATATCGGCCTGCCGGTACCCTCGGAGATGACCGGTAAGAGCTTGATCGTTGACTAAGCACTCAAATAAAGTAAAAGAGGCCCGGAACTGTCGAAAAGACAGTTTTTGGGCCTCTTTTTTGTGCAAAATGGAAATAATGAAGAAAAAAATTCAATGTTAACATATGATAATGAAATGCGGAAGTCATATGTGTTATAATACCAAATATGTTGGCTATGAACAAAAACGAAGAAAACAGGAGCGCATATTATTTATGGGGGGGGGTAACACTGCCAGCAAGTTGCGGGCTGGCTGTGTGCCCCGGATGCGAAGAGACAAAAAAAGATATGCCTGAAGGGGAGAAACACACATGGAGAAAGCACGGAATGTTGATATCCGGCAGTTCTACCGGGAAGATCTTGGGGTCCATTCCGAAGAACTGTTGGATAAGCTGGAGGCGGTATCCCAGGCGGTAACGCTGCAAAAAGGGGAGATCCTGAATAAAAAAGGGGAACGCCAGACCATGCTGCCGTTTTTGATCGAAGGCATGATGCGCTGTGTTACTTTGGATCGTGAGGGCAAAGAGAAAACCGTGGGCTTTACCATGAACCGCGGCGATGTGGTGCTTTCCAACATGGACCTGACCGGCTGCCATATCAGCACGGACCAGGCAATGGTTCCATCAACCCTGATTTTGCTGCCCATTGATTATGTGTTGCAGAACATGAAAGATGAGCCGGAGGTGATCCGCGTCTATCAGGAGCAGATCGTCAAGTGGGGCATGATCTATCAGTCCCGCGCCGTGAGCCTGAGCCAGGGGGACGCGACCGAGCGGTTCGAATGGTTCTGCAAGGAGTATCCCGGCATGGTAGATATGGTCAATAACCGCTATATTGCATCGTTTTTGGGCATTACCCCGGTCACTCTCAGCCGCCTGCGCCACGGCGTTGCCACAAAAGTGGGCCGCGAAAAGCGAACAGACGAAAAATAAAAAAATAATAATCCTGATATGCAGCAGCGCCCGCACCGGACTGTAAGGATCCGGTACGGGCGCTGATTTTTCTTTATGTGGTTTTGCCTGTGTATATCACTGGATCAGTACGCCGGTGGTTTCATCAAAGTGGTAGGTTTGACCATCAATGGTGCTCCAGCCCTTGTACATGGCACCGGTGTTCAGGTCGTAATACCAGCGCTTGCCATCCTGGGCGTACCAGCCTTTGATCATAGCACCGTTGGCGTCATACCGCACCCACTTGCCGCCGTTGGAATCCTGGTATACTTCCTTGCTTACGGCTTTGGCACCCTGCTGCACGCTGTCCAGCCAGTACCAGGCACCGCTGGCGGGGTCATAGATCTCTTTGCCGCGGTAGTTGGCGTTGCTGGGCTGCCAGCCCTGGCGCACCCAGTTTTCGTACCAGTAGCTCTTGCCATCAATCGTGTACCAGAAGTTGCCCGGCGTGCCGCTGGTCATTTTGCCGTAAACGGGGTCGAAGTAGTACAGCTGGTTGTTTACCGCAACGGAACCATACTGCATAATACCGGTCTTGGGGTCGTAGTACACCTTGCGGCCATCCGGCAGGGTCCAGGGGCCTTTGATCATGGCACCGGTGACCGGCTCAAAATAGTACCACTTGCCGTTCTGGCAGTCCTCACCTTTTACCATGTGGCCGTTGGCATCATAGCGCACCCATTTGCCGCCGTTGGATTCCTGATAAACGTCTTTATTCACGGCCTTGGCACCGCCCTGGTTGGCATCCAGCCAGTACCAGGCGTTGCTGCCGGAATCATAAATTTCCTTGCCGCGGCCTGTGGTGCCCTGCTTTACGCCGTTCTCATACCAGTAATCGCGGCCGTTCTCGCTGCGCCAGCCGGTGTAGTAGTTGTTATTGCCGGGATACTCGCCAAACCAGTAGTTCAAGTCAACATTGGCATCCACACCGGGAACCGTACCTTTGTTGCTGTACTGCCACATGTTGCAGCTGCTGCCGTCATAGCTTACGCCGGAACGGTAGTCGGCCATCCACTTGTACCATCCGGAATTGCTGAACCGAGAGTCCGTCAGGTAATTCTGGAAGAAATAATAGTAAGAGTAAATGCCCACGCGGTAGCCGGCGTTGGAAACCATGTTGCACCAGGTCTGGGCAATATCGCCGTAAGTAGAGTTGCTGGCGATGGGCTTGCCGTCACGGGTATGTTCAATGTCCAGAAATACCGGCAGGGTGGGGTTGTGCCCGCTCAAAAGGCTCAGAGTATGGCGGGCTTCACTGGCGGCCATATCGGTATTTTCAGCGTAAGAGTAAAGGTACACGCCATAGGGGATGCCAAGCCGTTCACACTCGCTTACGTTGCGGTACCACTGGGCGTCATCCTGTTTGTTTTCGCCCACGCCGTCGTATTCGCTGCCAATGCCGCAGCGAATCATGACAAAATCAATGCCGGAATTTTTAACGGCGTCCCAGTCAACGGTGCCCTGATGGTAGCTGACATCAAAGCCGTTATAAGTAACGCTGCAGGTGGCAATGCCGTTGGAACTGTAGGTGGCAGCGTCCTGTTGGACAATATCCTCCCACTCGATGGCGGGCACGGAATCATCATAGATCGGCACGCCATCTTTGTAGCGGAAGCTGTTTTCCAGCCCGTTTGCCACATCATACGGTACGCCGGAATCTTCCTGTGCGGTTTCCGGCGTGCTGGTTTCGGCCGCCGCAGGCAGCGCCGCAAACAGCCCTGCTGCCATAACAGCTGCCGCAGCCAGGCTGGCTGTGCGCAGTTTTAGGGTCCCTTTCAAAATTTATTCCTCCTTCAAAGTGAACATCATTAACTATCATCATACCACAACCGCATAGCCTTGGGAATGGTTACATATGTAAAATTTGAAAGCAATACCGCATAATTCTGCGTGTCGATGCCCCCATCGACGCTTGAATTTGCAGGGCAGGGAAGGTTCGGTGCAGCCCAAAAGAAAAACATGCATTCTGACGTGTCTTGCGCTGCGCGCTACTTGCCAATGCAGGCAAAATCGGGTATGATAACAATAAGTAGAAATATTCTGCCGGACACCCGGCAGATTGGGTAAGAAACAGCAAAGGAGAACCTGTTATGCGTTATTGCAAAAAATGTACCATGCCGGACACCCGCCCCGGTATCACCTTTGACTCTGAGGGCGTTTGCAGCGCCTGCCGCCATTACGAAAACCGCAAAAATGTGGACTGGGACGCCCGCTTTAAGGAGTTTGAAGCCTACTGCAACAAGTACCGCGGCATGAACGGCCCCGGCGGTTATGACTGCGCTGTTGCTGTTTCCGGCGGCAAGGACAGCCACTTCCAGGTTTGGATGCTGAAAGAAGTCATGCACATGAACCCCATTTTGTTCAGCGTGGAGGATAACTTCCCCATGACGCAGGCCGGCATCCATAACCTGAAAAACATCAGCGAGGAATTCGGCTGCACCATCATCAGCTGCAAGCCCAACATCCGCGCCCAGAAAGTGCTGATGCGTAAGTTCTTTGAAAAATACGGCAAGCCCACCTGGTATGTGGACCGCCTGATCTATACCTTCCCGCTGCACATGGCAGCCAAGTTCAACACCCCCATGCTGTGCTATGGCGAGAACGTCAGCTTTGAATACGGCGGCTGCTCCGATAAGGAGACTTATTCTGCCATGGATCAGATCGAAAATGGCGTGGCGGTCGGCTTCCCGATGGAAGAGCTGGTGGGCGACGGCGTGACCGAAAACGACCTGTCCCTGACGCTGGCTCCCTCTGCCGAAGAGCGCGCGAAGCTGGACCCGTTCTATATGAGCTACTTTGTGCCCTGGAACAGCTACAAGAACTACCAGATCGCCAAGGAGCACGGCTTCCATGACCTGACCCATGAATGGGACCGCACCCACCATGCCGAAAACTTTGACCAGATCGATTCCCGCGCCTACCTGGTGCACTCCTGGCTCAAGTACCCCAAGTTCGGCCATGCCGCTGCAACCGACTATACCGCCCGCTATATCCGCTATGGCATGATGACCCGCGAGGAAGCCATTCCCATCATCAAGGCCCGCGATGGCAAGCTGGACCCGTTGTGCGTGCGTGATTTCTGCGATTTCTGCGGCTACACCGAGAGCGAGTTCTGGAAGATCATGGATAAGTTTTATAACCGTGATCTGTTTGAAAAGAACGACTGCGGCGAGTGGGTGCTGAAACACCCCATCTGGGAGGAAAACAAATAATGGTACGTCATGTTATTTTGTGGAAACTGAAAGAGATGCCCGCCGCTGAACAGGAAACCGTCAAGGCGGATATCAAAGCCGGGCTGGAAGGTCTGGCCGGGCAGATCCCCGGTTTGACGGAGATCCATGTTTACACCAAGGCCCTGCCCAGCTCCGCCAATGCGGACCTGATGCTGGATACCACCTTTGTGGATGAAGCCGCCCTGAAAGGCTATGCCGTTCACCCGGCCCATGTGGCTGTGGCTGATGGTAAAGTGCGCCCCTATACCGCCGTGCGCACCTGCCTGGATTTTGAAGTATAACAGGGCTGAAAAAAGGATCAATCAATGATGCAGAATACAGAACATACCGTCGCGCCGCTGCTGGTGCGCGGGGGCCGGGTTCATGATGCCGTTCACCCGGAACCACAGCAGATCGACCTGCTGCTGGAAAACGGCCGTATTGTTGCCATGGGGCATGAACTGAACGTGCCCGCCGATATCGCCGTGCTGGATGCTGCCGGGCTGGATATTTTCCCCGGTTTTGTGGATGCGCACACCCATATCGGCCTGGATGGTTATGGCATCGGGTACGAAGGCTACGACTACAACGAGATGAATGACATCTGGACCCCGCAGCTACGCGCCATTGACGGCATCAACCCTCGCGATCCCTCCTTTGCCCATGCACGGGAAGCAGGCATTACCTGCGTGTGCACCGGGCCGGGCAGCGCTAATGTGCTGGGCGGTACCTTTACCGCCATCAAGACGGTGGGCGAGCGTGTGGACAACATGATCGTCAAGGAAGCCGTTGCCATGAAATGCGCCTTTGGCGAAAACCCCAAGCGCTGCTATAAAGATAAATGCGATTCTACCCGCATGTCCACCGCTGCGTTCCTGCGCGGGGCGCTGGCTTCCGCCAGGGATTACGGTGCCCGCAAGGCTGCCGCCAACGGCGATGTGACCAAAATGCCCGCGTATAACCAGAAGCTGGAAGCTCTGCTGCCGGTGCTGGACCACACCATTCCCCTGAAAGCCCATGCACACCAGGCCAACGATATCTTTACCGCCATCCGCATTGCCAAAGAGTTCGATGTGGGCCTGACGCTGGAACATGTGACCGAAGGCCACCTGATCGTGGACGAACTGGCCAAGGAAAGCAATATCCCCATGGCCGTCGGCCCCAGCCTGACCTTTGCCAGCAAGTTTGAACTGCAGAACAAATCCTGGGAAACGCCGGGCGTTCTGGCAAAAGCGGGCTGCCATGTTTCCATCATTACAGATAACTCGGTCATTCCGCAGCAGTACCTGCCGCTGTGCGCCGGTATGGCGGTCAAAGCCGGCATGGATCCGTTTGCCGCGCTGCAGGCCATCACCATCAACCCGGCCAAGCACATCGGCATTGCTGACCGTGTTGGCTCCATCGAGGTCGGCAAGGATGCAGACCTGGTGCTGACCGATGGCTGCCCGTTTGAGGTTATGACCAACGTGAAAGCTGTTCTGATCAACGGCGCAGTGGTCAGCCAGAAATAAAAAGCACTGCACCGATGTAAAAAATAGGCTGGCATCTTGCAAACAGCAGGGTGCTGTGCTATAATATCCACAGAACAGCAAAGGCGCTGTCCGATAGCATTGCTATACGGACAGCGCCTTTTTTGGTTCAATAGGAATTACCACGGATGGAATGAGAGTGAGAAATATGGAAAAGAATCCTCGTTATGTCGAAATCGATTACGCCAAATACGCGCCCGATATCCCGGAGGATCAGCTGGAAGCTTATTACGGCCTGCCCAAACATGTGCAGTTCTGTAATGAATGCGTGATGAGCAACCAGAAGCCGAACTCCTGCTATGAATTTGAACATACGATCAAGTCCATTAAAAAGACGATGGTCATTCAGGGCGACGGCACCTGCGATGCCTGCCATGCCTGCCACAATAAGGCTAACGGCCATATCGACTGGGCCCTGCGCGAAAAAGAGCTGCGTGAGCTGTGCGATGAATATCGCAAAAATGACGGCAGTTATGACTGCCTGGTGCCCGGCTCCGGCGGCAAGGACAGCTTTTATGCCGCTCACATCCTGAAATACAAATACGGCATGCACCCCCTGACGGTGACTTGGGCACCGCATATCTACACCCCCTGGGGCTGGGATAACATGCAGGCCTGGATCCACGCCGGGTTTGATAACTACCTGTGTACCCCCAACGGCATGACCCACCGTCTGCTGACCCGTTTGGCGACCGAGAACCTGTTCCACCCGTTCCAGCCGTTCATTTTGGGCCAAAAGCAGCTGGCCCCCAAGATGGCCGCCAAGTTCGGCATTCCCCTGGTGTTCTATGGCGAGAACGAGGCCGAGTTCGGCAACCCCATTGCGGATAACAACTCTGCCCTGCGTGACGAGCACTTTTTTGCCGTCAATGATTACGACCATATCTACCTGGGCGGTGTCAGCCTGCGCCAGCTGGAAGAGGATTATAAGGTGGATAAAGCCGACTTGGCCATCTACCTGCCGTCCGAAACTTCCAACCTGGAGAAAAACCATGTTCAGGTGCGCTACCTTGGCTATTACGAAAAATGGCATCCGCAGGGCGCCTACTATTACAGTGTAGAACACGGCGGCTTCCGCCCCGCACCGGAGCGCACCCAGGGCACCTATTCCAAGTATAACTCCATCGATGATAAGATCGACGACTTCTTCTATTACACCACCTACATCAAGTACGGCATCGGCCGCACCACCTATGACGCTGCACAGGAGATCCGCAACGAGGAAATCACCCTGGAAGAGGGCAAGGCGCTGTGCAAAAAGTTTGACGGCGAGTATCCCGACCGCTTTGAAAAAGAGATCTTCCAGTATCTGTCCCTGGACCGCCAGCACTTCCCGTGGGCCAGCCAGCTGTTTGAACAGCCCAAAATGGACCGCGAATACTTTATGCACCTGGCCGACCGTTTCCGCAGTCCCCACCTTTGGAAATGGGAGGACAACATGTGGAAACTGCGTCACACCCCCTACGAGGGCGACAGCGAAGTGCTTTGGGGCGACCCGAAGGGCACCCACCACGAAATATAAGGCCAAGGGCAATACCGCATAATTCTAAGTGCCGATACGGCGAGCGAGGTGCGGCAGATGCCAAGCCAAAAGCGCAGAT
>ENA-UEPJ01003151-UEPJ01003151.1-human-gut-metagenome-genome-assembly--contig:-NODE-3151-length-15279-cov-5.049467_pt1 | contig 15279 bp, 16 predicted proteins | sample MGYA00242890_ERZ507896 | MGnify/ENA primary metagenome ERZ507896 (study PRJEB26167, sample SAMN06115508) | human gut metagenome | host: Homo sapiens | place: China:Qinghai | collected 2015-08-20... | reverse complement strand
ATGCCCTGTATGTGCTGGGCGGCCAGCTGGGTGAGGAGGGGCTCGAAGTCGAACATCCCTGTACCCTGGCCGTCCATCGTATCCAGAACGTGGAGCTGACCGGGGACCATGTCCGTTACAGCCGCGACGATGACGAGCATGGCGGCTTTGGCCTGCCCTGGCACGAACCTCGAACTTTCCGCATCCGCGTATCCCCCAATGCCGCCGACTATGTGCGGGAGCGCATCTGGGCCACCAACCAGCAGATCGAGGACTGCGAAGATGGTGGCCTCATCCTGACCCTGACCACCCGCAGCGAGCCGGAATTGCGCGCCTGGGTCCGCAGTTTCGGAGATGCGGCTGTCCTGCTGGAGGACGACACGCCCCGGGAGCAGGGCTAAAGCGCAGCCCTCTGCCTGTCTCCTGCGGAAACGGCAGGCGCCCCTGTGCCCACCTCCAGGATGCAAAGGGACAAGGGGCTCCCCCTCTCCTGCAAATGTGCCGACAGGCATATGCTTTCCGCCTTGCCGGACAAGCCCGTATCTTTGCAGCCTGCATACCTGCGTTTGAGGGAGCAAAAAACAGGCATAAAAAAAGGACGTCCGAAGACGTCCTTTTTTTATGCCTGTCATCAAGGGCAGTGCAGTTCGTACAGCGCTGCCTATTCGTAAAGATCCGCGTCAGCGGGCATCCGCTCCCAGTAGACACGGCCCTTTTTCTTGTATTTGCGCAACAGCACATAGACGCTGCCGGGACCGCCGTCATGCGGCTGGGCCGTGCAGAAGGCCAGGACAACGCGCTTGAAGGGGTCCTGGGTGAGCCAGGACTGCAACTTGCCGCGCAGCACGCCCACGCCGTCCGGGGAGTTCTTGCCGCGGCCGGGCACCACCAAAATGGTCCGCAGGCCCTTGTACCAGCTGCCGCGCATGAAACCGCGCAGGGTCTCGAAAGCCTGCTGGGCATTGAGGCCGTGCAGGTCGAGGTGCGCCTCGGGGCTCAGGCCTCCGGCGCGCAGCTTGTTCACGATCATCTGGTCCAGCCCCACCACATGGCCTTCCATGTATTCATCGGTCATGGACAGGGCAAATTCCAGCTTGCCGTCCAGGAAGTCCTGCAGGCTGGTATCCGCGGACGGCGGCGGCGTGCTCTGGGCCACTGCGGGCGGCACGTCCCGCCCCTTGCCCTGCAGCGGCGTCACCTGCTTCATGGCCAGCAAAAAGTCATCTTCCTCACTGGCCGCCACCACAGCTTCCAGCCCGGCGGCCGCATCCGCCTTACCGGTAGGTGCGGCAACAGCTCCGGCAGCTGCGGGGACCGCGGCTCCGCTCTCCTTGTGGGGGGCGCTGCCCTTTTTCTTCTTTTCCTTGAGCTTCTTCACCTGCGGCATGGCGCACTGCTCTTCCATGGCAAAGCCGCCCTGCCCCGCTCCCTGACCGCGGGCCGCACCGCCGTGAGCCGACTGGCGCTCCACATTGCTCATGGCGGACAGGAACAGGGAGGCGTCCTCGTCGTCCGCAGGCACGGCAGCCTGGCGCGCGATGCGCTTGCCGCGTTTTTCCGGCGCCGCAGGGGCACCCGTCTTTTTCTGCTGCGGGAACCGTCCTTTTTCCAGAGCCTTGAAGGGATTGTTCTTGAAGCTGTTGTCGTCTGTCATGGGAGCCCCCTGTTGCTGAAAAAAAAGCCGCGGCAGGACCGCGGCTTTTTCCATTGGATCAAAAAAAACGTCTACTGCTGGGCAGGCTGGGCTGCGGGAGCGTCCGCAGCAGGAGCCTCAGCGGCGGGAGCTTCGGAAGCCGCAGGGGCCTCAGGAGCATCGGCAGGGGCGGCAGCAGCCGGAGCAGCCGCGGGAGATTCGCTGGTCGCGGCAGGCTGGGCCGGAGCAGCAGCTTCAGGCGCGGCAGCGGGCTTGGCAGGCACGTCTTCGATGGTCAGGGGTTCGACCTTGAGCACGGCGGATTCATCGCTGGGACGCGAGCTGGTCACATAGGTGTAGCTCAGCGAGGTCACCACGAAGACCACGGCCATGAAGGCGGTCATCTTGGCCAGCATGCCGCCGGCACCGCTGCTGCCGAACACAGAGGTATTGCCGCCACCGAAAATGACGCCCATACCTTCCTTGCCGGCCTGCAAGAGAATGAGAATGACGAGCACCACACAAACAATGATATGAAGCGTCAGAATAAGGGTCTGCACAAGAGCCTCCCAGGGGCACGACGTAAATGAAGAACTTCAGGCCTAGGCCCGGATAATCTGCACAAAACTTTGCGCGTCCAAAGAAGCGCCACCTATCAGAAGACCATCCACATTGTCAAGTCCGATAAGGTTACCGGCATTGGCCGGTTTGACGCTCCCACCATACAGGATCGGGATCCTGTTGCCGGTCTCGCCCAGGCGCTCGCACAGCAGGCGACGCACCACGGCGTGGGTGGCCAGCACTTCGTCGGGACCGGCGACCTTGCCGGTACCGATGGCCCACACGGGCTCATAGGCTACAGCAAAACGGCCTTCCAGCGCGTCCCCTCCGGCGGGCAGGCCGCTGTCCAGCTGACGGCGCAGCACGTCTTCCAGCTGGCCGGATTCGCGCTCTTCCAGCTTTTCCCCGATGCAGAGCATGACCTTGAGGCCCTGCTCCAGGGCAAAGGCCGTCTTGCGGCCCACCAGCTCATCGGATTCGCCCAGCACGTGACGGCGCTCGGAATGTCCGGTCAGCACCCAGACCGCACCGGCGTCCTGCAGCATGCGCGGCGAGATCTCGCCGGTGAACGCCCCTTCCACGGCAGGCCACACATCCTGCGCACCGGCCTGCGCCTGCGAAGCGGCAAAAGCGTCCGCCACCTCGGCGATGGCCGTGAAGGGCGCGAACACCACCACTTCGTGCGGGGTCGGCTGTTCGTTCAGGGCAGCAGCCACGGCAGCGGCCGTTTCGCGGGCTTCCTGCCGGGTCTTGTACATTTTCCAGTTGGCAGCGATGATCTTCTGCATGGAAATATCCTCTCTGTCAGTCCTGCGGTGCCAGATCACACTGATAGATCAGGGCATCTTCGCCGGTGTCCGCATAATAGCGGGGCCGTTTGCCCACCCGGACGAAGCCGCATTTCTCGTATAAGGCGATGGCCGGGGCATTCCCGGTACGGACTTCAAGCAAAGCCCTGTTGATACCTGTTTTTTCAGCTTCTTGCAAGGCTGTGCGCAAAAGCCGTTCGCCCAGTCCCTGCCGCCGTGCAACGGGCAGAACGGCCAGGTTGAGCACTTCCAGCTCGTCCGCTGCCTGATAGAGCGAGATATAGCCCTGCAACACGCCCGCTTCTTCCAGCCCGTAAGCCACGAAAGCCTGCTGGCTGAAGGCGGCCCGGCACTGCTCCTCGCTCCACGGCAGGGAAAAACAGGCGGCCTCCAGTGCCTGCATGGCGGCAGCGTCCCCGGCCGTCAGGCGGCGGGGGGCCGTATCCCCGGCAGTCAGGCTCATGCGGGGCGCCTTTCCGCCCGCACGGGCGTCACGGCCGCCAGCAGATGCCGCAGTTCCTTGTGCACCAGGCCGTTGCTGGCCATGATCTCGTCCCCGAAGGTATACGGACGTCCATCCAGCGTCGTGACCCGCCCGCCGGCTTCTTCCACCAGCAGCCAGCCGGCAGCCACGTCCCAGGGCTTGAGCAGCATCTCGTAGAAGGCGTCCTGCCGCCCGGCGGCCACATAGGCCAGATCCACCGAGGCGGCCCCGATACGGCGCACGCCCTGGGCCTTGGGCAGCACCAGGGCCAGACGGGCCAGCACATCGTCCAGGCGTTCGGCGATGGCATAGGGGAACCCCGTAGCCACCACGGCATCGGACAGGACCTCGGCCGAGCTCACATGGATGGGCTCGCCGTTGCGGAAGGCCCCCATGCCCAGACCGGCCCAGAAACATTCATCCATCATGGGCACGTTCACCACGCCCAGCACCACATGGCCGTCCGCCCACAGGGCCACGGACGTCCCCACCTGGGGGATTCGGTGCACGAAATTGGTGGTGCCGTCCACAGGATCGATGATCCAGCACAGGGGCGACGGCTCCTGACCGGCCACGCAGCTTTCCTCGGCCAGGAATTCGGCCTGCGGCAGCAATTCTCCCAGACGTTCCTTGAGGAAGGCCTCCACGGCCACGTCCGTTTCCGTCACCAGGTCGATACTGCCCTTGTGCCTGACGGCATGCGTTTTTTCCCACTGGCGGCGGATGATGTCGCCGCTCTCGCGCACGACGTCCACCACATCCTGCAAAAATCGGGCTGTCAGCATGAAACGATGTCCCAAGGCCGGCCCCCCTGCCCGGCAGGAGCGCACGGCAGTTGCAAGGACAGGACGCACGGCGGCCATCCCGGCCGAAAACCTGCCCGCCCTTCCGGCATGGCGGACGCCATGTCCAAACGAGGCAGGAGAATCGCCCGTCTGTCCTAATTAATGAAAATCCCTTCGTAATCCTCGCGGTACAGCATGGCCTGCGCCGTCCCGCGCAACACCGTGGTCAGGGGATCCTTGTCCACTGCGACCTTCAGGTGCGTCGCCCGGGCGATGCACTGGTCCAGACCGCGCAGCAGGGCCCCGCCTCCGGCCATGAGCAGCCCGTTGTCGTACACATCGGCGGCCAGTGCCGGCGGCGCCTGCTCCAGCGCGCGCAGCACGGTCTCCACCACGGCCTGGACAGGGTCGTGCAGGGCCTCGCAGATGTCGCCCTCGGTCACGGTCACCACCCGGGGGCCGCCATAGACAAGATCCTTGCCGGACACTTCCAGCCGCAGGCTGTTGTTCTGGGGCAGGGCCGCACCAAGGATCTTTTTGACGTTTTCCGCCGTATTCTCGCCCACTTCGAGGCGAAAGACCTCGCGCAGATAATGCTGCACGGCCAGGTTCATGGCATCACCGGCCACGCGCACCGACTGCGAGACCGCTATGCCCGTCATGCTGATGAGCGCCACTTCGCTGGTGCCGCCGCCGATGTCCAGCACCAGGTTGCCCAGGGGCTCCTGCACGGGCATGCCCGCCCCGATGGCCGCGGCCATGGGTTCTTCCACCAGGGAGACCGAACGTGCGCCCGACAGCAGGGCCGCGTCGATGACGGCTTTTTTCTCCACCTGGGTGATGCCCGTGGGGATGCAGATCACCATGGACGGCTTGACCAGACGCAGACCGGAGATGCACTTGCCCACGAAATGGGCGATCATCTCGCGGGTGATGTCGAAGTCGGCGATGACGCCGTCCTTCATGGGCCGAATGGCGCAGATGTTCTGGGGCGTGCGGCCCAGATATTCCTTGGCGGCAGCGCCCACGGCCAGCACCTTGCGGCTGACCGCGTCCACAGCCACCACCGAGGGCTCATTGATGAAAATGCCATGCTTCCTGGTGTACAGCAGCGTGTTGGCCGTACCAAGATCCATGGCAATGTCCTGGGTCAGGAACCTGCTGAAAAATCGGGACAGCATGGCTTAAGGATTCTTGACGGGCGGCACCGGAGCGGTATCGGGATCGTAGCGGCGGGGACCCTGGCTGTGGACCGTGCCCTGCGGCAGCAGGGAACGCAGACGTACCCGCAGGTACAGATTTTCGAGGAACAGGGCCAGATGGTCCACGGCCTGACGCACGAAGGAGCGCAGGGACTCGTCGATGCTGCGCGTGGACGTATGCGCCAGACAGAGCACACCGCGCGTGCTCTTGTTGATCTGTACCGGCAGGCAGATGATGGCCTGGAAATCGGGCATGCCCGGCAGCTTGCCGAACAGCATGGTGGAGGGAGCGCCTTCCAGCCCTTCGTTGATGACGGGCTGGTCGTTGCTGAAGACCCAGCCGGCGATGCCGCTGCCTACGGGCAGGACCATGGGCTCGCCGTTCTCCAGCACCAGGCGGGCGGACTCGCATTCCACACAGTAGCTCTCACCGGGAACATCCACCGAAGCGAAGGCGCAGTAGTCGAAGCCCGTGGCATCGACCATGGTACGCACATAATTCTGGATGAACTGCGACCAGCGGCGGTAACGGAAGCGCAGCTCCTGGATCACGGCCAGCTCGGCGAAATAGCGGGGGATGTCCCCGGCCATTTCCTGACGGCCCTTGCTGGCCTGCTGGCGGGAGACCAGCTCGGCAAAAAGCTGCAGCAGCTTGTAGTCCCTGTCAGTGAAGGAATACTGCCGCTTGCTGTCCACGCACAGGGCACCGCCCGTGGGCACGGGACACCCCATGAATGCCTTGATGCCGGCTTCCTCGCCTTCCCGGTAATAGCCGAGCTTGTGCTTATGCTGGTCGAAATTGGGGACCAGCATCTGCTGGCGGTTGCGGATGATCCAGTCTACCAGGCTCCCCGACGAAAGCATGGCCCCCTGCTCCACCCCTTCGCCAAGGCTGAAGGAGGCCGCGAGATAATGCTCCTCACCATTTTCGGAGGGCAGGAAAAGGACGGCGGAGTAGGCATCGAAAACACTGCAAACGATGCTGAGGATGTGTTGTTCAAGAGTATTGGCAGTCATGTCGGTACGCGTTTGATGGTGGGCCCGGGCACAAGCCCGGGACTGACGCACGGAAGTGTACCAAAGCAGCATAGCGCCCGCAACAGCTTTTCGCCCGCACCGGCGGCCCGGCGGGCAAAAACGACAAATCCCGGGAGCGCCTCTGGAAATTCCCCCCAAAAGCAGTTACTCTTTACAGAGAATCGGGTAAGGTTGCACATGATCAAGTGGCAAGAGATCTTCAGCAAGGACGGCTTTCACTGGCAGGATGCCTATACGACATCCGAGCCGGTCGTCATCGCGCGTCTTGACGAGCTCAAGCGCTTTCTCGATGCCGTGCATATCCGCTTCTGTCTGGTCAAGCCCTATCAGGAGCACAAGAACTACCCGCTGGTGGAAGGCCGCGAACTTTTGCCCTCGTTCGACAACGACATGTTCGAATACAAGGACCTGCCGGGCTTCTCCATGGTGGCTTTTGCCCGCCAGCTGGACTATTTTTCCGAGACCTTCCAGTTCGACAAACTGCACCCCATCGTCATGGAAGCCGACGGCGCCTGCTGCCCGCTGGAGAACCAGGTCCTTGCCCGTAACGTGCAGACCCTGGCCTCCCGCCTGCCGCGCATGCACCAGGACATCTTCCGCCAGCAGTTCGCCAATGCCGATACCGTGATCCTGGACAATTATCCCTCGCTCATGCCCTATCTGCTGGCCATGGACAGGGCCCAGGTGCTCGCCCTCGATGCGGACCGGCAGTTCCACCTGGCGGGGGTCTTCGCCTCCTTCCCGTCGGACATCGACAGCGAGCTCAAACGCTTCGGCATGCGCATCGGCAAATTCGTCTATGGCGACAGCGAGATCTACGAACGCAACCGCATGTTCGTCTACCAGTACCTGATGGAACTCTACGGCTTCCCCATCGTCTCGGAACGCCGCACCTCCAGCGCGCTCTTTGCCCGCAAGCTGCACAAGCTGGGCGAGCACTTCATGCTGCGCGTCCTGGGCCAGACGGACCGTACCATCACAACCTATACGTCCATGGGCCAGAGCACCCGCTACCCCCTGCTGGAAAAGATCGCCCTCATCTCCGTGGACGAGGATCAGGAGGAAGCCCTCGAGACGCTGGAAAAAGGCGGCTACTTCCTGGACCGTGACCGCCGGGTCGTCATCATCCGCGTCACCTACCGGCAGCACCGCTTCGATGCCAGCAACGTGCAGCAGGACCGCGCCCTTTCCGTGGTCTGGCAGGAGATCCTGCATCCGCTCACGGGCGCGCCCCTGGCCGGGCTGAACATCATCAAGGACACCTCCAACATGTTCCTGCGCCTCAACGACATCGTGCGCGGTGAATACACCGGCCGCATCGTCTTCAAGCGCACGGAGATCGTGGAGAACACCGATACCGACGAGAAGCGCCTCAAATTCCTCTATGCCTGGCTCACCAAGCACCAGCGGCGCATGATAGGCTACAGCGACGACTTTTTTGCCAAGGTCAGCCGCGTGCTCAACGGCTATCTTTACTCGCCGGACAATGACGATGCCTTCAGCAACATGCGCGAGCTGCACCGCGAGGTCTGTACCCGCTTCAGCTACATCCAGCAGGCTCGGCGCGTCCGTATCCTCGAGGACCTGGCCCAGCGCAAGGCCAAGGTGGGCCGCATGGGCTACCGCCAGATGATGCGCGAGGCCCTCGACCTGCTGACGGACCTGAAATTCGAGATCGTCAACTTTTTCCCGGCACTGGTGGACGGCATCGTGGACAGCGTGGAACGCATCCTTTCCGATGCCTACCTGCGCCGCACCTACATGGAACCTCCCGAATCCCGGCTGACCAAGGCCGGTCTGGAGATACGCAAGAATTACGGCCGTCTCGTCTCGCTGCAGGACGGCTTCAAGGCCGTGCGCCGCGCGCGGACGGCAAAAGGATCCAACGCATCATGAGTCTGCACCGCTTTTATCTTCCTCCCGAACAATGGGCCCACGATCTCTGGCTGGAAGGCCAGGAAGCCAAGCATCTGGTCCAGGTGCTGCGCCTGGCCCCGGGCGAGGAGGTCCTGCTGCTCGACGGCCAGGGCCGCAGCGGCCGTTTCGCCATCGCCGAAACAGCCAAAAAGAAGGCCCGCCTTGTCCTGCAGGAAGAACAGATGGCGCCCGCGCCGGAATCCCGCGCCGTCATGGCGCTGGCCTTCAGCAAGGCCGTGCGCCGCGGTTTCTTTATGGAAAAGGCCGTGGAGCTGGGTGCCCATGCCGTCTGGCTCTGGCAGGGTGACCACAGCCAGGGCAAACTGCCTGCCGATGCCGCCGAGGCCTGCCGGGGGCAGCTCATCGCCGGAGCCAAGCAGTGCGGCAATCCCTGGTTGCCGCAGGTGGAGGCCCTGACCGGCGGTGTGGACGAGCTGGTCCGCCGCGCCGCCACGGCCGACCGCCGCATCCTGCCCTGGGAGATGCAGGACACAGTGAGCATGCTCACGCCCCAGCTGGCCGGACGTCCCGGCACCACCGTGTACGTCATCGGCCCCGAGGGCGGCTTTTCCCAGCGGGAGCTGGACAGCCTGCGGGCGGCGCAGTTCACCTTCGTCAGCCTGGGGGCCCGTGTGCTGCGCTGCGAGACCGCCGCGACCCTGTGCCTGGGCCTGCACTGGTGGGCCTCCCATCTGGCGGATCCGGCGGAATAAAGGACAGCCATGACCGCACAAAAGCCCCTGCCGGAGCGCATGCGCCCCGACGATCCCGATCTTTTTCTCGGGCAGAGCCATCTGGCAAGCCGCCTCAAGTCGCTCATGGCGGCGGAGCGCCTGCCCAGCCTGCTGTTTTTCGGCCCGCCGGGCTGCGGCAAGTCCACGCTGGCCCTGCTGCTGGCGCGTTCCCGCAAGCGTCCCTATCTGCGTCTCAGCGCGCCGGAGGCAGGCTTGCAGCACCTGCGTCGCTCCCTCAACGGGATCGAGATCCTGGTACTCGACGAGCTGCACCGCTTTTCCAAGGCGCAGCAGGACTTTTTCCTGCCGTTGGTGGAATCGGGCGAGCTGACCCTGCTGGCCACCACGACGGAGAACCCGTCGTTCAGCGTCACCCGGCAGCTGCTCTCGCGCCTGCACGTGCTGCGCCTGCGCCCCCTGGGGCGCTCGGAACTGATGGAGCTGGCCCGGCGCGGCGCCGAACAGACGGGCGTGACGCTTAGCGACGAGGTGCTGGACATCATCACCGCCGCGGCCCACGGGGATGCCCGTACCCTGCTCAATCTGGTGGAGTACGCCGCTTCCCTGCCCGAGGAGATGCGCGAGCCCGAGCAGCTCAAGTCCGCCCTGCCCGAAGTCATGATGCGCCATGACAAGGACGGTGACAGCCACTACGAGCTGGCCTCGGCCCTCATCAAATCCATCCGCGGCAGCGATCCCGACGCGGCCCTCTACTATCTGGCCTGCCTGCTGGAAGGCGGCGAGGACCCGCGCTTCATCTGCCGCCGCCTCATCCTTTCCGCTTCGGAGGATGTGGGCCTGGCCGATCCCAATGCCCTGCCCCTGGCCGTCTCCTGCCAGCAGGCCGTGGAATTCGTGGGCATGCCCGAAGGCTTCATCCCGCTGGCCGAGACGGTGGTCTATCTGGCCCTGGCCCGCAAGAGCAACAGCAGCTACGCCGCCTACCTGACCGCCGCCCGCGAAGTCAAATACAACGGAGCGCGGCCCGTGCCCCTGCATCTGCGCAACGCCAGTACGCAGTTGCAAAAGGAATGGGGCTACGGCAAGGAATACAAATATCCTCACAACTACCCTGACGGCTGGGTGGAACAGGATTACCTGCCCGCCGAGCTCGTGGGACGCCGCTTTTACCAGCCCCGCGACATGGGCGACGAAGCCCGCCTGAGCCAGTGGTGGCGCAAGATCCATAAAATCAGAAAAACGGAAGAATCCTGATGCAGCAGTATCAAGAAGGGGTCGTCGAGGCCCCGTTCGGCGATCTTTCCACCTATGTCAGCACGGCCCCGCAGCTGGGCGCCCCTGCCCGTTTCCCGGCCCTGAGATTCTACAGCAGCCTGCTGGCTGGCCCCGTGTTCTGGCTGTGCCGCAGGGCCGCCAAAGGCCTGTGTGACGACAGCGCCTGGGTCCACGCCAGCCTGCGTGTGACGGAACTCATCGAGCGCGTGGGCTGCCCGGTGAGCATCGAAGGCATGGAGAACATCTCGGCCACGCGCGGCCCCTGCGTCTTCGTGGCCAACCACATGAGCACGCTGGAGACCTTCATGCTGCCCGGCATCATCCGGCCCCACCGTGCCGTGACGTTCGTGATGAAAAAAAGCCTGGTCACCCTGCCCTTCTTCGGGGCCGTTATGCGCTCCCGCGATCCCATCGTTGTGGGCCGCACCAATCCCCGCGAAGACCTGACGGCCGTCCTGGAAGGCGGGGTGGAACGCCTGAAGAAAGGCATCTCCATCATCGTCTTTCCCCAGAGCACCCGCACCCCGGATTTCGATCCCCAGCACTTCAACACCATCGGGGTCAAGCTGGCCCGCAAGGCCGGTGTGCCCGTGGTGCCGCTGGCTCTCAAGACCGATGCCTGGGGCACGGGGAAAAAGCTCAAGGAGCTGGGCCCCATCAAAAGCGGCCTGCCGGTGCGCTACAAGTTCGCCGCGCCCATGGATATCCACGGCAACGGCCGCGAGGAGCAGGCCTTCATCTGCGATTTCATCGGCTCCCAGCTGGCCAGCTGGCGCAAAGAGGACGGCATCAACGCCTAGTCTTGCAGCCCCTTGTGGCCGGGGAAGTGAATAACAAAGGGCGGACCCTTGCGGGCCCGCCCTTTTCCATACTCGTTGCTGCGAGGATTATTCCGCCGGAGCGTAATAACAACGCTTGGGCGACATGACCTTGCCTTCCTTCTTCAGTTCGGCAATGGCCTTGCTGACTTCCTTGGAATCCACTCCCAGTTCCTTGGCGATGTCGCCAGGACGCAGGGGCTTTCCGGCATTGACCAGGACTTCCAGAACTTTGTTTTCCATGGGCTGTTTTCCTCCTTGGGATGTGCGTATGCACGTTACGGGGGGCTGGGCCGAACGGCCGGACCTGTCTGGGAACGCAGGCCCGGGCCGACGTCCGCCTTGTAGCACAGAGCCTGCGGCCTGAAAAGAGACCCGGCAGGAGATCCCGGCGCTGCTTTGCAGTACGCCGCAGGAGGGAGGACAGATACACTGATGCAGGCCTTTCGAAATGCCACTGTACATAGCAAAAAAGGCGACCAGTAAAACTGATCGCCTGAATTTGCATGGTGCGCCCGAAGAGATTCGAACTCCTGGCCTACAGGTTCGTAGCCTGTTGCTCTATCCAGCTGAGCTACGAGCGCGTCGTGAGAAGCTATGTATAGAAAACAGCTCACGGAGTCAAGCGTTTAGCAAAAGAATTTTTCAAAAGAGAGTATTGCATAAAGAATGTTATAATGGCATACTCCAGTTAAGGAGTTCTTTATGCAATACTGTCCAAAATGTGCGTCAGAGCGGATTGTGAAGAATGGAAGACACTTGGAGCGTCAGAGATTTCGCTGCAAAGACTGCGGTTTTCAATTTACCCGTGACACTCCCAGAGGACGACCGGCAACGGAAAAGGCAATGGCCATCCTGCTTTATACTTTGGGCCTTTCGTTTAATGCCATAGCACGTATTTATGGAGTTGCAACATCGACCGTCATGCGTTGGGTCCGGGATTTCGCTGAAAAAACTTATGAAAAGCCTTCTCCTGGGGAAGCTGTCATCATAGAACTTGATGAGATGTGGCACTATTTGCATTCAAAAAAAACAAACTATGGCTCTGGAAAGCTTATTGTCGCGATACCGGTCAACTCATTGACTGGGAATGTGGCAATCGTGACCAAAGCACTCTTGCAAGATTGATGGCAAGGCTTCGCCGTTGGTCTGTCTGGTTCTTCTGTACCGACAACTGGAAAGTATATCCACGGGAAATACCCGAGGACGACCTCATTCAAGGAAAACGGGGAACCGTGCGAATTGAACGAAATCATGCCCGCCAAAGACACTGGTTTGCCCGTTTCAAACGTAAATCTCAGGTGGTTTCAAGGTCCTTGCGAATGGTTGATCTCACAATATCTCTCTTTGCCAGATTTCATGTGAACGGGCAAAGAGAAGATATTTTATCATTCTTTTAGCAATACTCTCTCTCAAAAAAGCTGCAATGCAGGCAAGGCCTGGAACAAAATAGGGAATGCGGGCAGGTGTTCGAGGTTATTATGGTATTCGTTGAGCTTTCCATCATCCCGCAGTGTGTCAACGTATCTTCCTGAAATCTGTGAAAAGTGGATGAGGCGCGTATGTACCCGGGACATGATTGGCACGAATGGAAGCGGTGGTTGATTATGGTGACAGTATCCGCGTTATCGTCTCTGGTTCTTTCTTCCCCGGCATTGGCGGTGGAAGGCAAGGCCCCTCCCGCCGCGCCCGCCATACGCTATTTTCAATACTGGGTGGAATATGGGGACAAGGCCGCCCGCCCGGGGAACTATCAGTCGTTCTCCGTTGAACTGGGTAGCGGCAGGCTGAACGTGTTTGGCCCCGTGCGCGGCGTCAATTTTGGCGGCCCTGTCGATGAATCTGTCTTACGGGAGCTTTCGACGCTGGTGGCCGGTCTGGATTTGCGGGGCTGGGAAGGCGCCCTCCCTGGAAACTCATCCAGGGATGTCTTCGATTTGCGCCGTGAGCATGGCGAAAAAAACTGTGTCTGGATGATGACAATCGTCTTCAGTGAAGACGAGTCGGGGAATGCCCCCGAAAGACTCAAATTGGCCGGCATAGATGACGGTCGCGCTTCCAAACGCTTGCAGGCCGAAGCCGCCCTGACGCATTTTTTTGTCGCGCAGGCCGAGCGGGCCCGGGCCGTGACTCCGCGTCATATCGAGCATATGGGATACAGTGCAATGTCGGGAGAAAACGCGGTCTGGTATGGGCTTTCCGTCGAGGAAGGCAAAGTCAGGCTGCAGCGTAGTCTGCGGAGAACAGAGGGAAAATGTATATCCGAATCAGAGTACGTCAATGTGGACATCCTCTCCCGTCTTGATGCGTTGATACAAAACTATGAACTGGACAAGTGGCATGGCTTCAAAGGAGCGAATTTTGATTCTCGTGTGGCATCCGCTTTCAATGTGCGGTTGAAATTTGATACACTGCAGGAGATTAGCGCCAGCGGCAATACGGATCGATCGGGAGGGACGCCGCCGCATTTTGCCGAGGTGGATGCGGCGTTGCGCAAATTGCTGGACGATGCCCTTGGGGGCGATGCCGCCGGAACGCCCGATGCCGAAAATCTGGGCCCCATACGGGAATTTTCTTTTTCCACAGGCGGCATGTCAATGGATTCTTTTATCCGTTACGAAATATACCGCCGACGGGATGCCGGGGAGCCGCGCATGGTTCTGCGCCGCCAGCGCGGCGTGCATGGGGAACCGGAAGAGACCATTCTGGACAAATCCACCCTCGAGGACCTGGCGGCGTTTATTCGGGAGCTGAATCTGTCGACCTGGAATGGATTCAACAGAAGTGCCAGAGATGTGCTGGATGGCGCAAGGTTCGGGCTGCGCATTGGCTATGCGGACGGCACGGTCATAGAGGCTTCCGGAAATAATGCCTGGCCTTCGGAATATGGCAAACGCACGAAAGCTCTCTTTCAGTATCTGGATGGATTGCTTGAGCCGAAGGCACAGTGGAAAAAGGGAGCGGGTTCCCTGTGACAGCAGACAGAACGGTCGGATCGTTGTGGCTGAAGGAAGGAGAGCTGATGAAAAAAACGATAGCGTGTTGTGCCCTGCTGCTTTGGGCCATGCAGGCACCATTGTGCGCCCAGGCCTCCCCGGAGGCCGAAGAGACGAAAGCAGGAACCGATCAGGGGGAGGAAGAACTGTCCTTGCAGGAACTCAAGGGCGGCCTGCAGGAAGCTTTCGGCGGCATGGTGGGCGTCATGGGCGCCATTATGGGCGGGCTTTCTTCCGGCTTGCGGGAAGGAGCGAAGGATGCCCAGGCTCAGCTGGACGGGGCGGACGGCGTGACGCTGATTCGGAATGCGGAGGAGCTGACCAGCGCTGTCAACGTCAGCGTCCTGTCCGCGGAAAAGCCGGCGGAGAAAAGCTGGCGCATTTTTCTGGCGTTCAGGAATCAGCGTGATTTTCCCGTGCGCCTGACCAGCCTTACCCGGAAGCAAAATGTGCTGCTGCAGGATGCGGAAGGCTTTGTTTACGAGCTTGCCGCCGGAGAGAACGCGCAGAGAGTGATAACCATTCCGGCTCAGGCCGCGGTTAAGGTTCCGTTTGATTTTGTGCGGGTTGACGCTGTGCCTCGTTCCATACGCCTGTATGGAAAAGATATACCTTTTCCTGATGGGCTGTGAGCGTGTGCGGGAGAGAGGCAAACGCCACCGCCGAAAAATTTTTCCACTGGCGCGGGGAAGATAGGTCCACATTTTCCCGCCGGATGACGCGGCAGCAGCACGAAGCTGTGGCAAGGGAGGGAGTATGCACTCATTCTGGAAAACCATTGTTTCTGTTTTGATGGTTCTTGGATGGACAGCTGCGGCTCAGGCTGTCCCCGTTGATCTTTTGAAACCGGCTGTCCCTTTCGATGTTGCCTGTGACGGGGCCGTGGATGAAGCTGCCATGCTGAACGTCGTGCGGTGCTGGATAGAGGAATGCAATATCGAGTTATCCGCAATCGGCGAGAGCGATGAAAAACATATCATACGATCTTTGCTGGATATGGATGAAATGCCTCTAAGAGGATGTCCGGCATGTTTTTTGATTTTAAAAGGTGTGGTAATCTCGTCCCATGAAACAAACAGATTTTCGT